>Ga0209777_10009167_pt1 | contig 10691 bp, 9 predicted proteins | sample FrelakmetHBP12HB_FD_187147 | JGI IMG/M metagenome (GOLD analysis project Ga0209777, IMG submission 187147) | Freshwater lake sediment microbial communities from the University of Notre Dame, USA, for methane emissions studies -HBP12 HB (SPAdes)... | ecosystem: Environmental > Aquatic >... | reverse complement strand
ACCTCTTTTATATCGAACGCCCGGCCATTTTTCGGTATCTGTTGGTTCTCTTCACCTTTTCATTGGGTCTTTTGTCCAAACCGATGGTTGTGACCCTTCCCTTTGTACTCCTTTTGTTGGATTATTGGCCTCTTGGTCGTTATCCGGATTGGGCGCTTTTATCAGAGAAAGCCTCGAAAATCGGGGAGTCACCAAGATTCAATAATAAAACAAATTTTGCCATTCTTCTAATAGAAAAAATTCCCTTTTTCCTTCTTTCCGCTGCTTCTTCAATGATAACATTTTATGCTCAACAAAGTGCAGGGGCGGTAAATCAATTACTTCCAATTTCTGCCCGAATTTCAAATGCGCTGGTCTCTTACCTAACCTATCTTGGGAAAATGCTCCTTCCCTTCAATTTATCCATCTTTTATCCTTATCAGGCGGTGTTGCCGATTTGGCAAACCATAGGATCAGGACTACTGCTGGGCGTACTATCCTTCTGGATTTTTCGGAAATGGAATCGATATCCCTATTTAGCGGTGGGATGGTTGTGGTATCTTGGAACTCTGGTACCGGTTATCGGTCTGGTTCAGGTCGGATCTCAGTCGATGGCCGATCGATATACGTACCTTCCCTTTATCGGTATCTTTATTATGATTGCCTGGGGAATGCCAGACCTGCTTTCCAGATTTCCATACCGTAAAATCACGTTGTGGATCATGACGGGTGTTTTGTTGCCGGTTTTAATGGCCCTGTCTTGGATACAGGTCGGTTATTGGCAAAAAAGCATATCGCTGTTCCAACATGCCTTAAAGATGTCTTCGAGAAATGTTAAGGCCCATGATATGCTGGGGTTTACATTGATGGAACAGGGGAAATTGGATCAAGCCATGATCCATTTCAGGGAGGCTATAAAAATTAAATCCAATTACGGTTCAGCTTATAATAATCTCGGAGTAGCCTTGGAGAAAAAAGGAAAAATCAATGAGGCTATGGTTCAGTACCTTAATGCGATCAGGGTCCAGCCGGGTTTGTCGGAAGCCCAATACAACCTGGGAATTATTATGGTCGGCCAGGGAAAATTGGAAACAGCTATTTCCTATTTTCAGGCTGCACTGCGGATAAACAAGAAGTACGCAGAAGCCTATAATAATCTGGGGGTGGTTGTTCTCAAGCTGGGCAGGATTGAGGAGGCCATAAATTATAATTCTGAGGCTTTGAAAATAAAGCCTTTCTATGCCTATGCTCACTATAATCTCGGAAACTCCTTGGCCTGTGCCGGGAGAATTGATGAAGCCGCACAACATTTTCAGGCAGCTTTAGAAATTGAACCGAATTATGAAAAAGCGCGAAATAATCTGAGAATAATATTGGTCTATAAGGGGAAGAAAAACGAAATTATCACCTCTTTTAAAAAGGCTTTGATCATTTATCCCAATTCTCTTAAGGCAGATGGGGGTCTTCAATCTTTGCTGCAGGAGAGAAGGAAAGAAAAATAACATGTATAAAAATAAAAAAGTAATTGTGGTTATGCCGGCCTATAATGCTGCCCAGACGCTACGCAAAACGTATGAAGAAGTCATGGATCAAGGGGGCGTGGATCTGATCATTATCGTTGATGACGGCAGCCAAGATGAAACACAATCCATAGCCGCAACCCTGCCTCATACCAAAGTCTATCTTCACAAGAAAAATCTCGGCTATGGAGCCAATCAAAAATCCTGCTACCGGCTGGCCCTGGAGGAAGACGGAGATATTATTATTATGGTTCACCCGGATTATCAATACACCCCCAAACTTATTCCGGCCATGACCTCGCTGATCGGGAATGGTCTTTACCACTGCGTTTTGGGATCAAGGATCTTAGGAGGGTATGCCCTCAAGGGTGGAATGCCTCTTTGGAGATATATTTCCAATAGGGTTTTAACGCTTGTTGAAAATATGCTTCTGGGCGCCAAACTCTCCGAATATCATACGGGTTACCGGGCCTTTTCACGCAATTTGTTAGAAAAAATACCTTTCGAAATCAATTCGTTTGATTTTGTTTTTGATAATCAGATGCTGGCCCAAATCATCTGGAACGGGTATACCATTGCCGAAGTCAGCTGCCCGACCCGCTATTATGCCGAATCTTCATCCATCAATTTTTTCAGGAGCGTGAAGTATGGTTTGGGGTGTTTATGGACGGCCATGACCTTTCGTCTGGCCAAGATGAAAATCATTCGGAGCAAAAGGTTTTCCAGATAAAAAGGATTCACCCAGGAGAAAGAATCCTTCGATTGATCCCCTGGGTGAATCCTCTGAAAAGGCGGGTAACAGGATTACGTTATGCCTCCTGCATGGTCAATCGTATAAGTGGTGTTCCCGCTGGTATGATGAGTGTCTATGGACCCGCCGCCTGCCGTTATGGAGGTGTTTGTGGTGACACTAGTTGTTTGGGTATAGCCATAGGTTTTAAGATCTCCCAAGGCCGGGGTTCCGGCGGGGTTATCTGAAAAATAAGCCTGGGAGGCAGTAAAGGCATTTTTGAGATCTGCCTTGGCCGCTGTATTATAACCTCTTATTCGATAAGCCGAAAACTGAGGGATGGCGATGGCCGCCAAAATCCCGATGATGGCGATAACGATCAAAAGTTCCACCAAGGTGAAACCTTTTTGACCTCTCTTTTTAGTAAATTTTTTCATCATGATCATTTCTCCTTTTTTTTGATGTCTGGTGTTAAATAAAAATTTTCCATATAATCCCTTCACCATGGAGTCTTCAGCTTACCACCTCCTTGCTTCACTATGTAATGTAGAATGGACTGGTTTTCATTTTTGATCGTCTTGTTGTCTTTTTAATGCTGCAAGATGGATACCAAAATTGATTATGGCCATTTGAATAAAATAATCAATAATATTAAGAAATTAAAAAGATGGAAAAAGGGAGAGAATAAACCGGATAGGTTTTTTAACAAAAATTGTTTGAAAAGGCCAAAAAGTGTTTAAAAATAGGACGCCATCAGGACTGATGGCTTGTTCAAGATGGCCCCTTCAAAAATCTCTCTAGGGACCGGGTTGAAAACCAGCCCTTAGAGAGAGTTGAGGGAATCTCAACTCTCTGTGGCGCCCGGAGGGATAAATATTATTTTCACCTTCTTTATTTTTTTTGAAGAAGCGTTTCTCCAAGTTCCTTTGATCGATTGGTGGCCGCCTCGACAGCATTCATCAAAATACCGTGCAGCCCGGCTTTTTCCAGGACATGAAGGCCGTGAATCGTTGTCCCACCCGGAGAGGTGACCATTTCCTTGAGTTGACTGAGTGGCCAGCCCATTTGACGGGCCATTTGACTGGAACCATAAACCGTCTGAACGGCCAATTTTAAGGCAATTGAACGGGCCAGGCCCATTTTCACTCCGCCCTCGGTCAGACCTTCCAGGAAGTGGAAGACATAAGCCGGCCCACTGCCCGAAAGGCCGGTTACGGCATCGAGTTGAGATTCTTCCACCCTCACCGTTTCTCCAATGGCCCTGAATATGGATTCGGCCAGGACCAGATCTTTTTCATTGGCCACGTCGTTTTTTGACAGGGCGCTGATACCCGATAAGACCAAGGCCGGGGTATTGGGCATGACCCGGATGATCTTTGGGGCCTTGGGAAAGAAACGGCTCAGATAACTCATCGGAACTCCGGCGGCAATGGAAATAAGGACTTTTTCCGGCGACCAGATGGGAGCAAGTGAGGATAAGGCTTTTTCGACGTTTTGGGGTTTGACCGCCAGGATAACCGCCCGGGAAGATCGTATAACCTGGGGGGTGTCATGGACGGCTTTGACCCCATATTTCTTTTTTAAGTAGGATAGACGTTCTTCGATAATATCGCAAACCCAGCAATCGGCAGGGATAAGGGTTTTACTGCCTAAAAGACCCTGGATCAGGGCCTCGGCCATATTGCCGCCGCCGATAAAACCTAAAGGAATTTTAAGTTTCATTGTTTATCCTTTCGTTAAGAATTCGTTTTTATATATGTCAAATAAGGTCATCAAAAAAGAAAGGACAACAGGTCCCAAAATAAATCCAAGAAAACCAAAATAGATCAACCCGCCCAGGACACTTAGAAAAGTGAGCAAAGGGTGCAGATTGGCCGCTCCCTTGAGCAGGAGAGGACGAAGGACATTATCGACACCGGAAATAATCAGGGTTCCCCATAGAGCCAAACCCAGGGCCAGCCAGAAAGAAGAGGTGAAGGCCAGATAAAGGGCTGCTGGAACCCAGATGATGCTTGTCCCCACCAGGGGGATAACGGAACTGAAGACCATACAGACCCCCCAAAAAGCGGCTGAAGGGACATTAAAAATCCAGAAGCCAATTCCCCCAAGAATTCCCTGGGCTATGGCCACAACAACCGATCCTTTTAAGGTGGCTTTGATGGTTCGTTCTAATTGAAGAATGATCCTGTCATGATGGGTGACCTCAAGGGGACTGAACACTCTAATTTCACGTAAAAATTTTTCTCCATCGATCAACAGGAAAAAGCTGATAAAGAGTACGATAATCAGGTCAAATAAGATGCCGGCCGCTCCCTTGGCCAGGGCGGTCATTTCGGTATAAATGAATTCCGAAAAGGTGGTCAGGAGTTTCCCGACATATTCTTCAAGGCGAAGTGACTGGATGTTGATTTGCCAGCGATCAAAAATTAGGTTGAAATAGACCAATTTCAGATCGATTGCTTTTTTAATAGATCCGTCCTGGAGACCCTTGGATATTTTTTCATATAAATCCAGAGATTGACTGGTAATAACTCCCGATAACAGAGAAACGGGGATAAGGAAGGCCAATATCAGAACAAGCATGGTCAGCAAAGCTGAAAGGATCTTCCAACCTTTAAAAAGCTTGAGTATCTTTTTATATAGGGGATAGAAGATCATGGCCAACACTGTGGCGACAAAAAGGTCTGTCAGGAAAGGACGGATGACCAGATAAAACAGGTACAGGACGCCGATGAGAAAGGCTATGAAAACGTAATTGGAGAAAGGTGTTGAGGAATTCTCATTTCTTTTAAAATAGGGCCGGCTCATAACTTCACTTTTTTAAAGGGTAGTTAAATTCCTTTATAGCCTATTCAAACCTTCTAATGCAACCAGAAATATGGCTCCTGGGACGTGAACAGCGAACAACATTCCCCCTAAGCTTGCTGGGTAGCTTAGCGGGCGGACTTCAAGAAATGAAATTTATCCTTACTCAGAGTAGAAAAAAGGTAAGAGATGGCTTATAGTGGATTGTATGAACCCCGTATTCCATCCCCAATTGGTTAACGGCCCCCTAGGAGATCCGGCCCTTTACATTGATATGAAATTTGCTCATCGGGCTATCCTGTTCGATCTCGGGGAAATCCGCTCCTTGACGCCACGCAAGATTTTAAAGATTTCCCATGTCTTTATCTCCCATACCCATATGGATCATTTCCTCGGATTTGATCATCTCCTCCGGATCTGTCTGGGCCGACCCAAGGTGGTGAACTTGTATGGTCCGCCTAATTTTTTAGACCAGGTGAAGAATAAAATTTCGGCCTATACCTGGAATCTGGTCGAAAACTATTCCGATTCTCTGGATCTGATAGTTTATGAAGTCCACCCTGATCGAATAAAAACAGCTCATTTAAGATCTTCAACGGGTTTTAAAATCGAATCGAAAAAAGAGGTGAAATCCTTTAACGGGATTCTTCATGAAGAAATGTCTTTTTTAGTCCGGGCTGTTTTTTTAGACCATAAAATTCCCTGCTTGGCCTTTGCCTTAGAAGAAAAATTTCATCTTAATATCATGAAGACCGAACTGGATAAAATGGGCCTGATCAAAGGACCTTGGTTGCGGGAATTAAAGGAAGCCGTCTGGAGAGGGGAAAACGAAAGGTTTCCTATTCGGACCTTCGGATACATCAATGGGAAGTTGAAGGAACAGGTATTCTCCCTGGGAATCTTACAAAACCGCATTCTTAAGATCACGCCCGGTCAAAAGATCGGCTATGTGGTGGATACTATTTATAACGAAGATACCCAAGAAGCCATAAAGAACCTGGTATTCGGTGCTGATCATCTCTTCATCGAAACAGCCTTCCTGGAGGAAGACGGCCAACGGGCAAAGGAGAAATACCATCTGACGGCCAGGCAGGCGGGGACCATTGCCGACCAGGCCGGGGTAAAACAAATGACCCCTTTTCATGTTTCCCCCAAATACAGTTTGGAACCAAACCGGGTTTTTCAGGAAGCGCATTCGGCCTTCCGGAAAATCTAACCGCCTGTGAAGAAAAAACTATGGTCGAGGCGCTGATTTTGATATAAAAGAGTCAGGAGGATTAACTATGGAAGAAGATCACCGCCCCTGGGGATATTATCAAGTCCTGGCCGATGAACCCGATCATAAGGTCAAACGGATCGTTGTCTATCCCGGGAAACGCTTGAGTCTCCAAAAACACCGGCTCAGAGAAGAACACTGGTATATACTCTCCGGACAGGCCCTGGTAACCAGAGATCAGGATAAAATTCAGCTAAAAAAAGGGGAGGCTGTGGATATTCCCCAAGGGGCTGCACACCGGATCGAAAATATCGGGTCGGAAAATGTGACTTTCATCGAAGTTCAGTCCGGAGATTATTTTGGGGAGGACGATATCGAACGGCTCGAGGATGACTTCGGGCGGAGTTAGAGATATGGAACTTATAGACCAAGCTTATCTTAAACCAACGTCCATCATTGACAGCGATCATCCGACCATTGTTGAATTCGCTCAAAAGGCTATCGGCAGGAGCCGGGAGCCAATTGATCAGGCCATAAAAATCTATCTGGCCGTCAGGGATGGGATTCGTTACGATCCCTACTGTCCCTTTTATCGTCCTGAACACTATCGGGCCAGTAATGTCCTGAAAATCGGACGGGGATATTGTGTCTGCAAAGCCTCTTTGTTATGTGCCCTGGGCAGAAGTTTGGGAATCCCATCCAGAGTTGGGTTTGCCAATGTTCGCAACCATCTGGCCACCAAGCAGTTGTTGGAACGTCAAGGGTCTGACCTTTTCGTTTACCATGGATATACGGACTTTTTCCTAAATGGAAAATGGGTCAAGGCTACCCCAGCTTTTAATAAGGAATTGTGCCAACGCCATAAAGTTGCCCCCTTGGAATTCAACGGTCTGGAAGATTCGGTTTTTCAACCTTATAATTTAGACAACCATCTTTATATGGAGTATACGGAGTTTCTAGGAACCTATGCCGATATTCCGGTGGATATTATCGTGGCCGGTTGGGAAAAGGCTTACGGTCGGGAAAGGGTCCAGGCCTGGATTAGAGAGCTTGAAGAGGCCCAAGGCAAAACGATCTGGAATTTTTATCAAGAAGATGTCGTTTAAAAAAATGGAAAATGCAACACAGGAGGAAAGATGCCGAAAAACGGAATAATGGAAACTCAGTTTGACGGCTTGAAATTGGTCAACCGGGGAAAGGTCCGCGATATCTATGACCTCGGAGAACACCTTTTGATCGTGGCCACGGACCGAATCTCGGCCTTCGATGTGGTCATGCCCAATCCCATACCAGAGAAGGGGGTTATTCTTACCCAGATATCAAAATTCTGGTTTAAAATCATGGAGTCCATTATCCCGCATCATTTGGTTTCCGCTGAGGTTAAAGACTTTCCACAAGTCTGCCGGCCCTATGAAGCCGTATTAAAAGATAGGAGCATGCTGGTCAAAAAAGCCAAACCCTTACCAGTGGAATGTATTGTCCGCGGTTATCTTTCCGGTTCGGGTTGGAAGGACTATCAGACTGCAGGGAAAATCTGCGGGATCCCTTTACCCCCGGGATTAAAAGAATCGGAACGCCTGGATAAGCCCATATTCACTCCTTCCACCAAGGCGGAGATGGGGACCCATGATGAAAATGTCACTATGAAAGAAGTGAGATTTCTTTTGGGTGAAGATTTGGCTGATTTGTTGTCGAAGACCAGCCTGGCCATTTATGAAAGAGCCAGGCTTTTGGGAGAACAAAAGGGAATCATCATTGCCGACACCAAATTTGAATTCGGGAATTTTAATGACCAGATGATTCTGATCGATGAGGTCCTGACCCCAGATTCTTCCCGGTTTTGGCCCAAAGATCAGTATAAACCCGGGAGGCCTCAAAACAGCTTTGACAAACAGTTCTTACGGGATTACCTCGAATCCCTTCGGTGGGACAAAAAACCACCGGCCCCGGAGTTACCGGTCGAAGTTATCCAAAAAACCAAGGCCAAGTATGAAGAGGCCTTGCGGATACTGACCGGTTAGCCAATTATTCTAAAGGTAGATCGTGGTATCTTATTTAGAATTACCTGTCCAGGACAGTCAAGAGTATTTTTGTTTTGATCTTCCTACCAGACCTCTGCCGGAAACAGGCAAAATATTGGTTAGCGGTGCCTCGGGCTACATAGGAGGCCGTTTGGTTTCCGAATTGTTGGCCAGGGGATATCAGGTCAGAGTGATGGTCCGGGGGGCTCCGGCTTCTAATCAAAGTCTCTGGCCGGATGCTGAAATGGTCATTGCCGATGCCACAAATCTCAATCAGCTCCGACAGGCATTTGAAGGTATTGATTCGGCCTACTATTTGATTCATTCCCTACGGCTTGGCCCAAAGGAGTTTCAGCTGGCCGAGATTCAGGCAGCGTCTGCCTTCAGGATGGCAGCCGAGGAGAAAGGGCTAAAAAGAATCATTTACCTGGGAGGTCTTGGCGACATCCGGAATCCCCTTTCCCCCCATCTTCGCGGCCGAATGGCCGTTGCAGAACAATTAAGGAGAGGGAGGACGCCTTTAACGGTCCTGAGAGCGGCTATCATCATAGGGTCAGGCAGCGCTTCTTACGAGATCATTCAGCACCTGATCAAAAAATTACCGATTATTTTTATCCCTCCTTGGGCAAAAAATCGCTGCCAGCCCATCGGTATCCGCGATGTCATCAAATATTTGGTCGGGTGTTTAGAGGTGTCTGCAACTTCCGGAAGAGATTTTGATATCGGCGGGCCGGATATTTTGACTTATGAACGGATGCTGAAAATCCTGGCTAGGATTCTTCATTCCAAAACCATTTTCATTCCAACCTTTTTCTCCTATTTGCGATTTTATACCTACTTGGTCAGCTTACTCACCCCTGTTCCCAATACGATAACTAAATGTTTGATGGAAAGCTTAATAAACGAAGTCATCGTTCAGGATGATTCGATTAAAAAATTGATTCCTTTTGAACCGATTTCATACAGAGAGGCCATTATACGGGCCATGTCGCGCGAGGAACAGGATCGGGTGCATACCCGCTGGTCCGACGCCTATCCTCCGGCCCATGTCTTGGCCCTAAAGCTGCACGAGCTTCGCGGGCAAACAGCCTATACTGCCCGATATGCTCTACTCACCGAAAAAGGATCTGCCGATCTTTTTCAGTCGATTTGCAGAATCGGAGGCAAAGAGGGTTGGTTTCACAGTAATTGGATATGGAGAATCCGAGGCCTGCTGGATCGAATTTTACTCGGGGTAGGGTCGATTCGAGGGAGAAAAAGTCCTTTTTATTTGGAGGTCAATGATGTGGTTGACTTCTGGCGGGTGGAAGATCTTATCCAGGATGAAAGACTTCTTTTACGGGCAGAGATGAAGTTGCCGGGAAAGGCCTGGCTTGAATTTCATATTCGAGATGAAGGAGAACGAAGAAGATTGTCGGTGGTCACCTACTACGACACGCATACCCTGTTCGGAAAAATCTACTGGTATATCTTCCTGCCTTTTCATCATTTTATTTTCAGAAACCTTATTGTAGCCATTGAAAAAAGGAGCTGAAAACTTGACAGAAAGGTTCAAGAACCAAGGTTCAAGGTAAGAGGCAAAACCACATATCGAACACCGCACTCTTTTTTACACTAACTTCTTCGAACTCTTGAAGTCAGGAGTCATTGCTTTGGTAAGAGTTAACGAATATTTTTCGTCTTCTCCAGGAGCTTTTTCATCATGCAAATATTATCGGTGTGGCCCGTACGGCAAGCCGTGACTTTGCCTCGAATCGGTCGGTTGAGCAAATAGAAATCCCCGATCAGATCCAAGATTTTGTGACGGGCAAACTCCTCAGGAAACCGGAGTTCGGTATTGATAATTTTTTCATCATCGACCAGGATGACATTGTTGATCCAGCCTCCTTCTCCCAAACCATGGAGGTCCAGCATCTCCAAGTCTTTAAGGAAACCAAAGGTCCGTGCCGGTGCGATATTTTTCTTAAATTCTGCCGGATTATCCAGGACGAAATCAAACGTCTGCTGCCCAATCGGCAAGGGATAGTCCAGAAAATAACTCACAGAAAAAACCTCGGCCGGTTCAATGATCAGGGACTTGTCCCTATTGCATATCTCGATTCTCCGGTCGATAATCAGTTCTTCCGCCCTTCCCTCCTGTTCCTCTACCCCGGCTTCTTCAATCAACCGGCAGAACTCCAGGGCCGAGCCGTCCATGACCGGGACCTCTTGAATCATTTTCACCATCAAATTTGTTATTCGGTAGGCATGGAACACGGCCATGAGGTGCTCGATAGTTTTGGCAACGGCCATCCCTTTTTTCAACGAAGTGGCCATCTCCGTCGTCTGAACATAGTCAACATGCAAAGGGACAACATCATCGGAAGAAACACTTCCAAAGAGGATGCCGCTGTTTGGCGGAAGGGGCTGTAGCAATAGGC
>Ga0209777_10009166_pt1 | contig 10692 bp, 10 predicted proteins | sample FrelakmetHBP12HB_FD_187147 | JGI IMG/M metagenome (GOLD analysis project Ga0209777, IMG submission 187147) | Freshwater lake sediment microbial communities from the University of Notre Dame, USA, for methane emissions studies -HBP12 HB (SPAdes)... | ecosystem: Environmental > Aquatic >... | reverse complement strand
AAGGGCGTCTTCCCGTTCAATCCGGTCGACGTTAAATTCCCATATACCGTGAATAAAGGGAACGATGCGGTATTTTTTTTCAGCACCGTCACGCTCCCAATACAAAAGACCTTTCTTCGACATCGACTCCAGCTTTTCTACAGTGTCCTCAACGCTCATGCCCAGATCTTTCGCCACCTGCCCGGGTGTTTGCAGACCACGTCTGAACTTGATGAAAACCTCCGCGTCTTCCTCTGTGAACACTTTTTTCAGGAACATCAGTTCGTACCCCTTTTCGGTTTTGGGATAACCCTTTGTCATCGAATCCAGCTTCTGTCGAAGCCTTTCATATGCATCTTCCATTTTTCTTGCTCCTCTCTTAACAACCAGCGCATACACAACGCTTAAAGTGTTCGTACTTTTACAGTTGGAAGCTCCTGGGCATCACCGCCTTCAAACCGCTTCACATTAAAGGATCGATAGTGCAATGCCCGAAATTAAACCGAGAATAATTGGGGTCAGGTCTTGAAATATTAGCTTTCAGCCTCCAGTTAATATTTAATTATGCGTGATGAACAAAATACTACTTCTTAAGAAGAATGCAAGAAAAAACATGTAGTTGAAAAAGGCAGGGTAACAGAGTTCTAAGAGGTTCTCTTCTTAACCTCTTCCACGAGTGAGAAGATTGGTCAGGTTGTTTTTGGCAGGAAAATATATCAGTGATATGCTATAAGTTACGCATCACAGAATATGGGAGGAAGGTATATGAAAAATTTGTTGGAAGGTGTGGAAGAAATACTGCTCATGGGACCGGGACCATCCTTAGTTCCTCCTCAAGTATATAAAGCTTTAAGCCGCAAGACTATCGGGCATCTTGATCCCTATTTCCTGGAGATAATGGAAGAGGTGAAAGAGATGCTCTGCAAAATCATGAATACCAATAATACCATTACTCTTCCTCTTTCGGGCACCGGCTCCGCGGGGATGGAGGCCTGCTTCGTAAACCTTATAGAGCCGGGAGATAAGGTGCTGATTCTGATCAATGGCGTCTTCGGTCAGAGAATGCGGGAAGTGGCCACACGGTTGGGTGCCAGTGTGGATGCCCTGGAATTTACCTGGGGAACACCTGTTGTATTGGAAGAAGTAGAAAAGAAGCTGAGAGATTCTTCGTATCGAATTGTGGCCGTGGTCCATGCCGAAACATCCACAGGTGTGCGCAATCCGGTGGCGGAGATCGGCAAGCTCCTGAAGGGAAAAGATGCGATCTATCTGGTGGATACCGTGACCAGCCTCGGCGGAACGGAAGTCCGCATGGATGATTGGAGCATTGATGCCCTTTACAGCGGCACACAAAAATGCCTTTCCTGCCCTCCGGGGTTGGCGCCGCTTTCCTTTTCGGAGAAAGCGATGGACAAACTTAAAAACCGCAAAACAAAAGTTCCCAACTGGTATCTCGATCTTTCCTTAATCTGCGAGTATTGGGGTAAAAACAGGGTCTATCACCACACGGCCCCGATCAACATGCTCTATGGCCTTTATGAGGCTCTGTATCTGATCCTGCAGGAAGGAACGGACAAGGTCTTTGCGCGTCACCGCAGAAGCCATCTGGCGCTCGTGAAAGGGTTGGAGGGGATGGGATTGAAAATGCTGGTGGAGAAGCCATATCGTTTGCCTATGCTCAATACCGTGTACGTTCCGGATGGTGTTGATGAGTTGGCTGTGCGCAAGCGCTTGCGCAGTGAATTTAAAATCGAGATCGGCGGCGGGCTGGGACCACTCGCCGGAAAGATCTGGCGGATCGGCTTGATGGGCCATACGGCGAGAAAGAAGAATGTAACCCGCTTCCTTGCGGCACTAGCGGCGTGTTTAAAGCCGGCTTGAGAGTTTCTTAACCTCTTCCAAGATTTTCGGTAAAATAGTGCCGGTCTTTCCCTGGATCAGATAATCGGAGATGCCCTCTTCGGTCAGCGGCGTGCGATCATAATTGATTTCAATGATAATTGTTTTCTGCTTAGACTGATACTGTTTGGCCATCCTGGGCAGCATGGCAAAAGGATGAACTACCGCCGACGTCCCGCAAATCAGCATCAGATCACATTTTCCTACCTCTGCCTGGCTTTCCTGGGCAACGTCTGCGGGAATGGCCTCATTAAAATGGACGACATCCGACTTCAGAACACCATTACATTTTCGGCATATGGGCGGCAAGCGATCTTCCGCCAATAACCGATCCAGCTCGAATTCCCCCGGATCAAACCGGGAATCGCAGGAAAAACATCTCAGCAACGAAATATTTCCGTGATAATCTAGGACTCTCCGACTTCCCGCTTTCTGGTGCAGGTTATCAATATTCTGGGTGACTATACATTTCAGGATGGCCATCTTCTCCAATTCAGCCAGGGCAAAGTGCCCGGGATTAGGGAGGGCATTAGTTAAATCCCCCAACCACGATGTGCCGGTCATTCGCTCTATCCAGTATTCTTTGGGGTTTTGTTGAAACTTGTAATAACTCTGATAGGCTTTTCTTTCGGCAGCGGGGTTTTTGGTCCAGATCCCGTTAGGTCCCCGAAAATCAGGGATTCCCGATTCGGTGGACATGCCGGCTCCGGTCAACGCGATGGCGTGTTTGCTTTTGATTATCAGCTCGGCCACTTTTGAAATTAATTTTTCCATATACGCGCATGAGTTATTCCGGGGACACCATACATAAACGGGGTCAGGTCTCGAAATATGTGCTTTCAGCCTCCAGTTGTTAATGTTTCATAACTCTTTAATGATGAGTTGCGAATCCCTCTACGCTTTGCTTCGGGGACAATTTCCAATAGCCTTTGGCAATTGGATAATTCGACCAGCAAACTTCGGTGCACTACGTTTCCGAAGCTTGGGTCTCATTACAACTTACCGATTCCGCTGCGCTTTGCTTTCGGAATTGGAGTTTCACGAAAAACCATGCTCTTTTTATTAACTCCATTGAAATAGCTTACGAGGTTTACGTTTTGGTGCTTGATATGCTGGATTTTTGTAAAATATACCACAATCTTTTAACTCACACCGCCACCCGCCTTGTTTTGCAGCTAAAGGAGATTCAATATTTTTCATTAAACAAGAGGCGCAAAAATAATGCCCGGATTCTTTAGATTTATAGATGCCAAGTTCTTTAATAAAGACGTATTTATCTTGCAAATTTTCAGTAGAAGATTTTTCTTGAGGCGCAGAACGCTTTTCCTCAATAAAGTCGTGTTTATCCTGCAAATTTTCAGTAGAAGATTTTTCTTGGGGCGCAGAATGCTTTTCCTCAAATGCAGAATACTTTTTTTCAAGTTCAAGTATCTTCTTTTTCAAATCAAGGATTTCAGACACCATTGCCGCATTTTCCTCTTGAACCGTAAGCATCAACGTCTGGATCTTAAGTATACTACTATTGAGTTGAGTAATAAGATCAACAATATCTTTAATAGCACCCATATCGTTTCTCCTTCTAAAGAGACTACAGTATGTTTTTTAGGGTAAAAAGCAAGAGGAATATTGAGCGGTTAAATATTTAATCCCGATCGTGAGTAATTTTGGGCAGCAGGAAACTCATCAACACCATAACGATATTGGCAAAGCCAAGGAGCATCAAAGCCCGCGAAGCGTTGTGACCCAGGCGTGTATAGAGTTCACCGGCAATGCTGGGCACAGTGCTGGCGAGACACCAAGCCCAGCCCATCAGAATAGCCGATACAATGCTCACGTTTTCCCGCGGCGCGATCTGCTGACCAAACGCCACCCCTAACGGATTAACAGTTCCCAGAAACGCCCCACCCACAATACAAAGCAAGATGAATGCCGGTACCGGAAGTGTTAGGCGGACCATGGCATGATAGCTTATGGCCGAAAGAATCGTCATCGCAATCAGTGTCCGACACCTGCCGATGCGGTCTGCCAGGTGACCCATGGGCACCATGAAAACCGTCGCACCGAAAATGATCAGACCAAAAGCCCCGCCCTGCCCGAGCCAGGCTGGATAACCTTTTTCTTGGGCAAATTCCGGCATGAGGAAGAACAGCCCGCTCATCACGCCCTGGGAGATAGCAAGGATAAGGAACAACACGAGAATCTGACCCGCCACCGGGCGAAGAGAACGAAGTGATGCGATGACAGACATTTTCTTCGCGTGCAAAACCTCCGCCGGCCTGCACCATACCCAGACTAACACCCAAAGAATTGCGGCCGGGATGAGCAAAATTTCAGTATGATGGCCGAGGTTGTTGTAAGCGGTGCGAAAGGCGATTTGACTAAAACCATAGCCGATGCTGCCGACTGCAATAAATACGGCCAGGAACAGCGAGCCGCGCCGCGCTGAGAAGCTGCCTGCAAGACCGGCACCCGCGGGATGGAACATGTCCTGCCCGAGCCTCCCGGCCGCAAGGATGACGAACACAACAAGGTAAAAACCGCTCAATCCAAAGAGTGGCGGCAGCAGGCGATCCAGTATCTCCCGGAGATCGGCAAGCGGTCCGAGGAGCATTGCAAACGAAGTCAGGAACGCGCCCAGCAGAATGACTCTTCTCGGCCCGAAACGGTCGGCAATCGAACCAAACAACGGCTGAAGCGCTGTTCCGCTCATGGCGATGACCGTAGCAATCCATCCGGCTTTGGCTACATCCAGACCGGCAAGTGTTTTGTAGACCGGCCAGACACTCATGCCCATGAAGTCAGTCATGATATGCGCTATCACGATGGCGATAAATACAGCGACTGTTCGACGCGTCGCATCAGCCTCAAGCCGTCCGCCGTTTAAGAGCACCGCAGAGGCGGCGTCCGAAGTTCGATTTTGTTCGAAATTGTCCATGTACTCACTCCAATTTGCATCATTCATCCGGGTATTTTTCAACCGGTACTTATCTCATTAGGCAAGGTTTCGCTCCAACATTTTTTCCCAAATCTGGACGACGTTCAACGCTGCGCCTTTGCGGAGATTGTCTGAAACACACCAGATGTTCAGTCCGTTTTCGACCGTAGGATCTTCGCGTATGCGTCCAACGAGCGTTGCATCCCTCAATCCTTTTTTCCGCAGGTCGAGAGCGGTCGGGTATGTTCGTTCAAAGGGATCAAGCCGCGGATTGTCTTTATAAAGCTCGTCCATGACGACGATGCCCGGAAAATCGGCAAGCAGCCGATGCGCTTTTTCAACTGAGATTCTGCGCTCCGTCTCAATATTTATGCTTTCACCATGTCCCACAAAGACAGGCACCCGTACTGCGGTCGGAGAGATTTTGAGCGTTTCGTCTCCCAGAATCTTCCTCGTTTCGTTCACCATCTTTATTTCTTCGACTGTGTAACGGTTCTCGGTGAAGCGATCGATATGCGGTATGTAATTAAACGCAATAGGCCGCGCCATAACGTTGGGATCGTAAGGAACATCGTCCAACGATTTCAAGGCGTGAGGTGTCTGTTGCAGCAGCTCTTCATTAGCGCGGACTCCCCAGCCTGAGACACTTTGATAAGTCGATACGACGACCCGGCGAATCCCCACGGTCCGCTGGATCGGAGCCAGAACCATTGCCAGTTGGATCGTAGAACAATTCGGACTCGCGATAAAGCGATGTTCGGGTTTGATGGCGTCCATATTGATTTCCGGCACTACCAGCGGCACGTCTGCATCAAGCCGGAAATCCTTGCCGTTGTCGATACAAATCGCTCCTGCTTCAACAGCCGTCCGCCGCCATATGACGCTTGCTCCCTTGGCACCTTCTTTTCCGGCAAATAAAACGACATCCGCGTTTTTGAAACACTCGGCGGATACTTCTTCGACATGATACTCTTCGCCGGCCAGAATCTCTTTCCGCTCTCTGGTCGCGCAGACCCGGGGCGGCCAATTGACGGGCAAGGCATGCTCTTTCAGAATGGAAACGATTTCCGCGCCCACCATACCGACTCCAACGACCGTCACATTTGCTCTCATGAATCAACCTCCTTGATTAAAAATAAAAAAACCCGCCAAGGATATCCATGGCGGGTTTAAAAGTTGCGATTTGGATTATGAGTTGTTAATACTCTCCTCCGAGCGCACGCACCCCGCCGCAGACCGGCTTACTGGCCTTCGTTCTCGTCATCTTAGATACGAAAAGGATAGATACGCTCATTTGATTTATTTCTTTTTCCTTATTTTGTTGCATCAATACAATTCCAAGCGAAAAGTGTCAATCTTTTTTTAAATAATCAGGTATGCCCCCTATTTCATATCCCGAAATTTGGCTTCGATGGCGCTTGTTAACCAAAGGGACAGCGCCCGTGCTTTTTATATACTCGCAATATTTTTAATTTCAATTGGTTTTTTAGACTGATACCCTAAAGGGCACAAGAAGCTGAAGGAAGGACAGCAAGATGTCTCCCTGCGGTTCGACATGACAAGTAAAGCTTTGGATTCCCTCCTACGCGGTTCGTCGGGTGCAATTGTCAAGAATAAATTTTTGACCCCAGGACCTCCCCAGTAAGCCTGTCGAGATCCTGTTCTGACTTAGTGTGGCAGCATACTCTCTGGCTCGTATGCCGTGATTTTCGATCTCATCAGGTTTGAGATCCCTCTGGCTATGACGCCTCCGTTAGCGTCCAAGAGTTCACACTGGACATTAAGCATCTGTTTTCCTTTGCGCAGGATTGTTGACCTTGCGGTAATCAGATCACCCACACTTGCCTTCCCCAGGTAGTCTACATAAAGATTGACAGAGAGGCAGAAGCCACCTTTCCCGAGGGTGGCGGCCGTCATTCCAATCACATCGTCAATAATGGCATTCTGAAGGCCGCCGTGCATAAGCCCGACGGGATTAGCCATTTCAGGCCGGACAACAAATTCCGCAGTGATCGCCCCTTCTATTACCGCCTTTAGCGTTCCGTCCAACCAGCGGGTAACGGGCGGCATATAAGATGCGGGTTTCTTTCCGAGACGGGATTGTAAGAAACGGATCACTGAATTCATACACATCTCCTTTCCTCTAGCGGATCATTCAGCCTCTCCCTGAACCACAGGGTAACCTGAGTAAAGATAATAATTAGACCACTCATCATTTCAGCTTTTTATAAACAATTAAGCAAAGAACTGCGATCAATAATCCATGACCGCCAACCACAAAAGGTCCAAAATATATGTGGTCACATGTTCCGGACGCAGGGGTTAAAATACCGAGAAGAAGATGGACAACACCCCAAATAGCACCGGCTAAATATGCCCCTCTGACGTTCATTACACATAAAGGTATAAGAATAACCCATACAATTGTTAATACGCCTGCTACTTCTATAACAAGTAGATTTGGAAGAAGTTCAATAGCTCTTGGCAATTCAAGAAAAAATTTGACGAGAATTTGACCGAATATCAGGCTGATTGATATCCACTTAAGAAGAAACAGCGAAGTAATCGAATTATTTTTTTCTTTATCCACATTATAATCCTTTTCTAAAGCAGACTATTCGGGACATACCTCAACGGTCTGCTTAATTTTTAATTTGAAACAACAAACAACTCTAATTATTTAATAAACTTAATCGCATACAGATGCATAACTAATTTCATGGTCTACTAACTTTTCCTTTTTAATTTTAGTCGTACAAGCATTTGAATGCTGATAATAACGAGAATAATAGCAAAAGCCTCCATCGTAATAAAAGCAATCAACTTTGCTTGTAACCATACCTGGAATCCCCATTTACTGATCATCATCACAGGAAGGACTGGAAGCCACGACAACCAAAAGCCAATCGATATCCACGGTATTATAGGCTTTCTTGGTCTATCATATTCTGAAATTGCCAATATTCCTAGCACGATTGCTATGATAGCCGAAATTGCTTCCGACATTATTGCTTCAAGGCAAGCAATACCAATAAGATAATATACCCCCATTACCAGAGGGCACAATATGCTTAAAAATATATAAATATAATAAATTTTATTGTTTCTATTGATAGTTTTCATTTTAACACCTTTTCTTTCTAATTTAATGTTTATTCATTTGATGATTTTCGTGTCGCAATTTTGAAAACAGTTATGTGCATTTCATTCATACCTACGACACCCTGTTGCTATTTCCTGATAAAAAAACAGGTACCGTGACTATATTACAAAACAATATGTCATAAATTACCCCCTTTCTATATAAGAATATAATGAATAACTTATAGTCTTAATGAAAAAAAACCTCAACTACTCCATAAGCATTATGAACATTTGAAATCATATTTGCACTTCTCAAATGCTTTTATGAATAATTTATCTATTTCCTTCTTATGCTTAAACATTATGTCAGTATTGATCGTATAATATACTCGAAATCCTATCCTATTTTCTTCAAGAATACCGATGTTTTTTAATATTTTTATTTGCTGTGATGCAGCAGATTGCGAGATATTAAGTTTTTTGGCAACTTCAGAAACATATAGTGTTTCCTTCATGTTTGATGCCAGGAGTTTAATAATCTTCAATCTATTCGTATCCCCCAGAGCTTTGAAAATTTGTACAATTTGATTTAATTCACCCTTCATACTTCACCAATGTATTATTTAGTCTATAAGACTATAAGCAATATATAATACAGTTCTCTTGTTGTCAACTATTTTTTTATATACTCGCAATTTTCTTTATTTCAATTCTTTTTTTTGAATGAGGGCTTTGTGCTTGAGATAGAATAACGTATCAGACATCGTAATATTTTCTTATACCACTTCGCTTGCTAAGGATAACGAGGCGACAAGGAGGAGGCTCGCCGGCATGCGCCGGACAGGCTTCGTCAACAAAGTTAGCCAATGCAAGAGAATTGGTATTACACTGCCCGCAGGGCATCGACTATCTTCAGCCGCGAGGCGCGCAACGCCGGTAACACGCCGCCGGTCAATCCCATGATCAGGGCAAAGAACATCGATCCCAGAAAGATTCCGGGCGTCAGAGTAAATTTAAACGCCAGTTCGGAAAAAGTTTGAAAATTCACGGTAGAAATAGTGATAAACTGCATGAAGGAGGCAAAAAATAATCCTACACAGCCGCCGATGAAGCCCAACAATAAAGATTCGACTAAGAACGCTATCAGGATGTTGCGCCGGCGGAAACCCAAAGCCCGCAAGGTGCCGATTTCCGCCGTGCGATTGGCGACGGCCGAATACATGGTAATCATCGCGCCGATGATCGCGCCGATGGAAAAGATAATGGTCAGCGACATTCCCAGGATACGTAGAAACTTGGCCATCATTTCCGATTGATCAAGATAGTATCTTGTTTCCCGCTTGGCTTCCAGTGTGAGCCGCGGGTCCGATTCCAGCGAGGTTTTGGCCGCGGGAAAATCATCCGGATTTTGCAACTTGAAAATCAGCGACGAATAAACGGAACGCCGGAAAGCCTGCATGACCTGATCCACATCTCCCCAGATTTCGGAACTAAAACCGGTATTGCCCGCGTCAAAAATTCCCACGACGGTCCAGGCGCGCATGCCCCAGTTGAGAGTGCCTTGCAGGCCGACTCCCTGAAATCCTTTGGCGATGCTGTTGCCGACAATCACTTCCGATGATCCCATGCGAAACATACGGCCGGCAACTATTTTTACCTGCGGGCGCAGAGGAAGGGATTGAAGCTGCACACCCCGCACGACGACATTGGAATGACTGGATGTTTTCTCCGCACCGCGTTTTTGCAGGGCGATGAGCACGACCGATTCCTTGGCTACAAGCCGCAATCCCTCTGCGTCTATCGCCACCTGCGGCAGCATTTCCACAATTGAAGCGGAATTGCGTTCGATGCCGCTCATGACTTCGGATGTCGAACCTTTACGCACCACGACAACATTGTCGGGAGAACCGGTTTCGACCAGTGTCTTTTGCAGGCCTGCCGCCATCATCAGCACCGCGGCAAAGACAAAGACAACCAGCGCCATACCGGAGACAGTTAAAATAGTGGTCAGCCTGCGTTTCCAGAGGTTGTGGAAACTATAGGATATGGGCACAGCCATCAGCCGATCCTCCTCAGACCGTCGGCGATACGAATGCGGATAGCGTGCCGGGTGGGAATGATCGCGGCAAGAAAAGCAATCAGGAAGGCCGCCAAAAGATCGTAATAAAGCGTTTTTTCGGAGACGAGAAAGACAGGGAAAAAAGTCGCCAGTGACTGGCCGAAGACCTTTGCCGCGGGAAAAGTCAGGAGCATTCCGATAAGAGAGCCGGTCAGGGTAATGACCAGGGATTCACCGAAAATCAGGATGGTTATTTCTTTAGCGCCGAAGCCCATTGTTTTCATGATCGCGTAATCGCCTGTACGTTCGCGCGTGGTCATGGCCATGGTATTGGCGACAACAGCCATAATAATGATGATCACCACAAAGGAGACCATCTGAATGGCCGTGACGATGGCTTCACTCATGGCGATAAAACCGAGATTGAAAGCCTTCTCCGTTTCCGTCAATGTTTCGGCAAGAGAATTTTTGAAAACTTTATCGATTGCGATGGCCGTATCGGCAGCAATATCCGGTCTGGCAATTCCGATCATATAAAAACCGACTTGCCCGGAGCGCCGCGGAATTGTCATTTTCATGGTTTCATCGAGATAGGCCCAGTGAAAGAAGAACTGGGTTTCATCTACGGTTTTATCGCGGCCGTGATAAATGCCGCGCAAAACAAAATCCCAGTTGCCCGGATAAATGGTTCCTTTCAGGGTTACGGTATCGCCTGGCTTCCAACCATACTTTGCGG
>Ga0209777_10009165_pt1 | contig 10695 bp, 13 predicted proteins | sample FrelakmetHBP12HB_FD_187147 | JGI IMG/M metagenome (GOLD analysis project Ga0209777, IMG submission 187147) | Freshwater lake sediment microbial communities from the University of Notre Dame, USA, for methane emissions studies -HBP12 HB (SPAdes)... | ecosystem: Environmental > Aquatic >... | reverse complement strand
TGCAAGTCAGAACAGGGCAGACGGATTGCTCGGCGTCCGCCCGGGTATGACGCAGAGCTGAATGCTGCGATGAACAGAAGGAGGCTTACTCCTCCCACTCACTTCTTCTTTTCAGGATATATTGGTTTATTATAAGAGTTGCATTTTTTTATCCGGGAATTTTTAAAGGCAAAATCCCACAATGCCGGAAAATGTCCGGTTCTTTTATTAAAAATGACGATGACGCATGGTGCGGTTGGGTGGAACGCAGTCATGAACATGGAACCGGGCGATTGAAGAGATGACCGGGGTTGCTGCGAGCGATATGATGGGAAAGGGGAACCATGAGTACAGCATCCCATTTTACGGGGAGAGACGCCCGATTACGATTGACCTGATATTTGGGGAGAGTGAGGAAGTCACGAAGATGTACACGGTCATCCAGAAGAAAGGAGATAAATTTATCTCTGAAATCTATATCCAGCGTCTCTATGGCGGAAAGGGTGCCCACCTCTGGTTCATCGCAGCCCCGCTCTATGACACGAATGGCAATGTCATAGGAGCAATCGAATCGATCCGGGATGTCAGCGATCGAAAAAGGGCAGAGGAGGCGCTTATAAAATTTAATGCAGAACTCGAACAACGGGTCAAAGATCGTACAGAGCAGATTAACGCTTCCTTAGAGGAAAAAGTAGTCCTGCTCCGGGAAATCCACCACCGGGTCAAGAACAACCTCCAGATTATTATCTCATTACTGAAACTCCAGTCGCGGTATATGACGGATGAGGACACGATTGCCGCATTCAGCGAGTGCCAGAACCGGGTCATGGCAATGGCTCTTGTCCACGAAAAACTGTACCAATCCGATGACATCGCGAAGATCGACCTTGGAAATTATGTCCGGTTCCTTGGCAACAGCCTGTTCCAGTTTTTTGGCAGGAAAGGAACAGGAGTCACGTTCACCACGGATATCCAGAATATTTTCCTTGATATCAACACTGCCGTCCCGGTCGGGCTTATGACCAACGAACTGGTATCAAACTCCCTGAAACATGCGTTTCCCAACGGAAGAGAAGGAGAGATCTCCACCGCAATCTACCGGAAGGACCATATCCTCACCATCGTGTATAAGGACACATGAGTCGGCATCCCGCAGGACCTAGACTGGCGCAATGCAAAATCACTCGGGCTCCGGCTCGTCGTATCCCTTGTGGAGCAGTTGCAGGGCACGATTGAACTGGACAGGACGGCAAGGACGACATTTACGATTGGGGTGAAGGAGAGGGATTAGGATAAAACGAAAAGACTGCACACATAGTGCGATACCTGCTTCTTTGATATGATCAAAAATAATATCCTGATCAGAGCAGCATGGTTTTCCTTATCCCTTCTCAGGCACAACGTCGTGTTCTCATCCTCCTCTTTGTGCTGGTTCTCATTGCACCGGTCTCCGCACTTACTCTCAACGCGGGCGAAACCCGTTCGTCAACCCCTGCTATCGCCAAAGGCGACCCGGTCTATGTCCGTGGCATCGCCACCGGGCACCCGCAGCAGGGACTCCAGATCTGGTTCCTCGGCAATAACTATGCCCAAGTGACGACAACCTCTGTTGCTTCGGACAGTTCGTTTGAATACGAACTCACATCCTCCGACACCCAAAACCTTGCTCCTGGGCAGTACTTCGTCATCATCCAGCACCCCATGATGAACGGGCAGTTTGATATCATCTATAACTCCGCCACCGGGCAGGTGATCAACCGGCAGCAGGGTAACGGCATGGCAATTTTCACCCTCACCGGGCAGGGAAGCCTCCAGTCAGCAGATGCAGCGTCGGCACTCATGAACGCCGTCAACAGCCAGAATATCGATGATACGTTTACAACGGTCTCATTTTTTGTACATGAACCGGATACCTCCATCGACCCGGTCGGCGAACACGAGGTGGGAGAGAAATTTTCGATTACAGGTACGACTAATCTCGCCGTTGATGACGATCTCATGGTGGAGGTGTATTCCTCATCGTTCGCCCCCACCGGAAAAGGTCAGCCGAATGAATTCTCCGGCAAATCCGGGATTGTGAAAGTACAGCCCGGATCAGGAAGTAACAACCGCTGGTCGTTCGACATCGACGCCTCCGTTCTTAAACCTGATGAGTATATCGTGAAAGTGACCGCAGTGAACCGGCAGGTTACCGGCACGACAACATTTTCAATCGTCCCGCGAAAGGTCCGTACAACCTTACCAACGACCGTATCCACGGTGTCCACACCCATTCCCCCCACTGTTGCACCTGCAACCCCGGTAGCAGCTCCCACGACAAAATCAACCCCCCTTCCTGCCGGGTTCATTGTCGCCGGGCTTGCAGCCGCATTGCCGGTAGCCCGGTCCCTTATCCGCAAAAAAGTATAAGAACCGCATCCGCTCCACAGTGAAGCAGGGGATATCCATGGAAACCGAAACCGTGCCGGAGGTAAACGACCTTGTCTGGGAGATGATGGTGGAGAAAGCGACAAGACCGGTCGTGGTGATGTTTTTTTCCCCGACCTGCGCATTCTGCCACCAGATGGAGCCGTACTTCAGGACCTATGCCGAGGAGTACAAGGATGCTGTCCTCTTCGTCCGGCTCAACATCATCACAAACCCGTGGACTGCAGAACGCTATGGTGTGAAGAGCACCCCGACGTTCAAATTCTTCTGTGATAAAAAACCCGTCCAGGAGATGGTCGGCGCCGTCTATCCTGCGTTCCTCAAACGGGCGGTTGATGAGCTGATGGTGCACGGGAAAGAATGTGCAAAAAATTCAACAACCATCGATTACGAGATCACCGGGTACGGGTAACGGATACATCCCTTTATTTTAAAGCCGCCGGCTGCACCCGCACTGTACTGCGGCATTTTTTACGGCAAGCGCGACCCGTTTGGTGACTTCCTTGTCAAGGATATTGGGCATGATCCGGTTCCGCCGTGGTTTTGTGACGTATCCCGCGATGGCATGCGCCGCGGCGACCTTCATCTCATCGGTGATCCGGGTTGCGCAGGCATCCAGTGCCCCACGGAAGATTCCGGGGAATGCAAGGACGTTGTTGATCTGGTTGGGAAAATCGCTCCGGCCCGTCCCTACAACAGCGGCACCCGCGTGCCGTGCACTATCCGGCATAATCTCCGGCACCGGGTTTGCCATCGCAAAGATGATCGGATCCGGGTTCATCTTTCTGATCATCTCTTCGGTAAGGACACCGGGCCCGGAAACCCCGATGAAAACGTCCGCTCCATCCATCGCATCCGCAAGCGACCCTTCCCTGCCCGCATGGTTGGTCTCATCCGCGAGGATGAACTTGTACTTGTTGCTGTAGAGCCCCTCGCGCCCCCGGTGGATGACCCCTTGTGTGTCGCAGACGACAATGTCATGCACCATGGTGCATACGTTGGGGTCGTACCCGATGCATTTCAAAAGCCGTGTGATCGCATATCCTGCTGCACCCGCACCGCAGACAACGATATTGAGGTCCTCGTATCTCCTCCCGGTCACCCGACAGGCATTGATCAGGGCGGCAAGCACGACCACAGCCGTCCCGTGCTGGTCATCGTGCATGACCGGAATGCCGATATCCTGCAGCGCATCCTCGACCTCAAAGCATTTCGGGGCAGCAATATCCTCTAAGTTGATGCCGCCAAAGACCGGCGCGATGTTCTTTACCTGGTCGACAAAATCGGTCTCATAGTTCTCAAAACAGATGGGGAATGCATCAACTCCCGCAAATTCCTTAAAAAGGATCGCCTTCCCCTCCATGACGGGGATCGCCGCATAGCCACCAATATTGCCAAGGCCAAGCACTGCGGAACCATCCGTCACAATCGCGATAGTGTTAGCCTTGAGCGTGTACTTATACGCGAGGTTCTTATCCCGGGCTATCTCGCGGCAGACCGCAGCCACACCCGGGGTATACGCCCGGGACAGGTCGTGCCGAGTCTTGAGCGGGACTTTTGACCGGATCTCGAGTTTTCCATGGTGCATTGCATGGAGGGCAAGCGCGTCCCGGTTGATCTCATCACTTGGTTGCAGCAGCATTCCGCGCTTCTCCTTATATCGTGTGAAGGAGATGGGAGGCAATGAAGTTTGTTGTCAAAAAACAAGATGGGAAAATGAAAAGGCTCTTGACAGCACCGGGGTTATCTCTCGCTCCCTTGTCACGTTAATTGCGGGTGCGGGTTTATCGCGTTTGTGCTGGTGCAGGCCGTGTAACTTCTTATAAATTGAACTTTTACATTTTCTCCGGATTTACCGAAACGTCATGGTGACGGTACTACCACGACGCTACCATTTTTAATAATTTATGAAAAACAACGCCTCGGCCGGGATTCGAACCCGGGTCAAAAGCTCCGGAGGCTTCTAGGATGTCCACTACCCTACCGAGGCGAATATCCCGAATGCCAGCATGCATAGGGAAAGGATCAGAATTGAAGATCGGTCCTTCCGAATTTTTTATTTTTCTTGTATTTCTCGTCGGGGAGAACAAGCCGGCTCCCTACACACGGGCTGACTAACGGTTCCATATCAATAACACCACGCGGGGTAATAAAGCTCTCGCACAACGGAACCGCTCCCTGTTTTCCAAGAAGCCAGTGGTGAGAATATGAGAGACACAGGGGAGTGCGCCAAAAAAAACCAAAATGCCCTTGCTTTCCTCATATACTATACACAAAAAAGATTTACATCTACTCCCGCAGCACAAACACGCGGCTGATGATCATGTTGTCTTTGATGATCGGGGAACTTTTTAAGGATGTGCGGATTTTGAGGCCATGCCGGTTTTTAATGACAAGGTTCCCTGCCCAGACGCCTTTTGAATCCATGATAAACGCTTCTTTTTCGAGAGCAAACTTCGATTCCGGCGTCTTGAACTGGCTGATATGCTGACCTTTTGCTTCGGCAAGCGCATACCCCAGCATCTTTTCTGCCGCCCGGTTCAGGTAATTGATGCTGCCGGCGTGATCGGTGATAATCACGCTGTCATCCATTCCATCGAAAGCTGCGGTGAACTTGAGGATCTCTTCTTTTTCCGATACCAGTTGGGCGTTCACCTGTGCAAGGTTATGTTCGATATCTTTCATTGCGGTAATATCATGACTGTAGATCGCAACCTTTGTCACATTTCCTTTTCCATCCCTCACCGGGTACAGGCTGTTTTCAAACCATCTGCCCTTCACTTCTTCAATAAAATGCGCAGGTGTTCCCGCCCGTACATAGCGCTCCTCTTCAGCTGTGCGGACCGTGATCGATCCTTTAGAGAGAAGATCCGTGATGTTTGTGTGGACAAGATCTTCTGCCTTCCGGTTAAGCCGTTGTGCCATCGGTTCGTTTGCCGCAAGGATGTTCCCGCCATTATCCAGGAGGAGCATCGCGTCTGGTGTGGTGTTGACAAGGGAGTGAATGGTGCTGTCGCGCTCCCTGACCTTCTCATTGATAGCATGTTTATACAGTGCCATCTCGATGACCGAATGGATCTCCCGATCATTAAAAGGTTTTAACACGTACCCATAGGGTTCGGTGACCTTTGCCCGCTCAAGGAGATCGTTATCGGCATACGCGGTCAGGTAGATAACGGGAATGTCAAAGAGCTCGTGGATCTGTCCGGCAGCTTCAATGCCATCCATCGTGCCGGCAAGGTGGATATCCATGAGCACAATATCGGGGAGGGTTTCCCGGATCTTTTCGAGCGCTGCCTCGCCGGATACAGCGATACCGGATATCAAATACCCGAGTTTTTTAACGTCTCCCCGATGTCTTCTGCCACAATCCGTTCATCTTCAACAATGAATATGGCTGGTCTTTCCACCATTATGCACCCTTTGATTCTGCTTTTTTATGGATTGTTATGATAAATTTTGTTCCTTTCCCGTTCACAAGCTCGATGATCCCGCCCAGCTATTCACAAAGACTGATCACCAGTCTGAACCCCGGAGAATTTGGAGTTTTCCAATCAAAATTTTTTTTGAAAGGTTCACTTCGTCATCACTCCCGGCATTGAGGTATCGGATCTGAATTTTCCTGCCTTAAAAAAGATTTTTTCAACCGATAGGAAAGGAAGGAAAATGTAAATCCTGCAGCACATGATGGTAAGAGTTGGGGCATCGGAACCGACCATACGCCGGTTCCTGCAGAAAACAAAGAGGAGGCTGCCCTCCTCTGTTGCTGGCAGAAGAGACCTGTCGCATTTTGCCTGTGTCACCAATGTCGTCCTCCCGTTTTTAAATAAATATTGGCATCCCTAGGGTGGACGAACTCAGGGATATGAGGAAGATTCCGGGTCTGGAACAGGATGTCAGGGAGATGGTGCACACGTGCCTGACTCAGAATTAAGCATCAGGCACTGTTAGAAAATTAAGAAAAATACGGGGGCGACGAACCCTCATGCCTTCTTCGTATGGTAGAGGTGCCAGATCTTACAGGCGCCCTCGTGGCTCACCATGCAGGGGCCAACCGGTGTTCTGGGTGTGCAGGCTTTTCCAAACATCTTACAATCTGAAGGCTGGGCGATACCCCGGAGCACCTTGTCGCAGATGCATGCAGAATGCTTCCCGACGTGTCTGAACACGATGCCAAACTTCTTCTGCGCATCATAATGCTCGTACTCTTTTTTAAGCTTGAGTCCGGATCCGGGTATGACCGGGAACCCGCGCCATTCCACATCCGATGGTGCAAAGACCTCGTACATCAGGTTTTTTGCCTTAAGATTGCCTTCGTGGGTTACGGCACGGGGATACGCATTGTCCACACGGTGTGTCCCCTCTCGTAACTGCCGAACGAGCATGAGAAGTCCCAGCAGGATATCTTCCGGTTCAAAACCGGCAACAACCTGCGGCACCGGGAACTGCTCGTAGTCCGCATATCCCGTGATCGTGCAGACATGCCCGGGCAGCATGAACCCGTCCAGTTTTGCCTCGCCTTGTTCAAGCAACCACTTCATCGCCGGCGGCACGATCCGGTGGCAGGAAAGGATCGAAAAATTTTTCGGAGGTTTTGTGAGGATTGTTGCTGCAACCGTGGGTGCGGTCGTCTCGAACCCGACAGAGATAAAGACAACTTCCTTATCGGTCTTTTGCGCAATCTCAACCGCTTTATGGACGCCCTGTACCACCCGCACATCGCCACCGCACGATTCAAGGGAGCCTTTTGTCCCCGGCACCCGCAGCAGGTCACCGTAGGTCGCGATAATGCACCCCTTCTCCACCAGCTCAAGCGCAGCATCGATCTCACCCTGCGGGGTGATGCAGACCGGGCAGCCCGGCCCCATCACGATCTTCAGCTGTTTGGGAAGGACAGACCGGAGCCCGGCCCGTGCGATTGCCGCCTCATGAGTCCCGCAGATATGCATGAAGCACACATCGCGATCAGTGATCTCCTCAAGCGTCTGTAAAATTGTCTTCTCCGCCATGAAATCCTATAGATATATAGAACCCGGCCAAATAAGCTGTACGCATATGGAAATGGGATATGTGTATGCAACGGTGATCGTCCTGTTCGGGGTCCTGCTCGCCGTGATCGCACGCTTGGTTGTCAGCTGGCTCAAGACCAAAGCAGATACGACAGACACCCCATGGAATGACATCACCATTCCTGTCAGTGTTGCATAGGGCAGCGATAGTAACAAAGTGAAAGCGATCCTTCTTGACATTGCCTGGGATGTCATTGGCACAACACAATACCTCATCGCAGACCCTGCACCCAATGTCTTCTTCCTCGAATTCGGGGATTCGGGGTTGAAGTTTGTCCTCTATGTCTGGGCGAAGGCGTACAACCTCCCGGATGAGGTCAAAGATGCAGTGAACTCCCAGATTGCGAAACGATTCTCTGCAGAAGGGATCGGGATCTCGTTCCCGCAGCTTGAAGTGTCATTAAAAAAATAATTTTTCAGAGAATGATCAAAAATAATTTCCTGATCACTTCATGACCCAACGACTATAATTACCCCGGACGCCACCTTCTTGTATATGTTCGGTGTCTCAACCTTCTGCCTCCACAACCAGCCGCTTCCCTCTGCACTTGAGCGGATCGCTGCCATTTCAGATTTTATTGAGGTCATGGACGAGGGGCTTCATTATCTTGAGGACGCCGAACCTTTAGAGAGTTATTCCGTGAAATTCACGATCCACTCCCCGTGCCGGGGCACCAATATTGCGAGCCTGCTGGAACCGATCCGGAGAGCAAGCGTTGAAGTGATAGGGCAGTGTTTTGCGATTGCAGCCGAAGTGAACGCCGGTGTTGTTGTCCACCCCGGCTATTTCGCCTGGGTGGAAGAACGGGAAAAAGCCGAGAACCAGTGCAGAAAATCGATTGACGAACTCAAATGCCTCTCCAGTGAGCACGGCGTCCCGTTTTATATTGAGAATATGGGGGAGTGGGAATATTTCCTGCTCAAGACTCCTAACGAACTACCCCTCATCGGTGATGTCGGGTTTGCGCTGGATGTGGGGCATGCACACCAGAACCACTGTGTTGAAGGGTTCCTTTCTGTTCCCATCAGCCACTTCCACCTTCATGACAATGACGGGAAAACCGATGCCCATGCAACGGTTGGAGAAGGCACCATTGAATTTGCTCCGGTGATGAAAATTATAAAAAAGACCGGGATCCAGCCGGTCATCGAAGTCGCCACCTTTGAGGGTGTACAAAAAAGCATTGAACGGTTAACGGCAATCCGGTAAACGCTGTGGTTGCCGTTCATCCCATGCAACCTCAAAATAAAACGACGGTTGGGGTTTCCGCAATGTTTTATTACGATCACTCCCAACGTATCTAGGCAACCTGCCTCATGAGCTCATTCGGCGGATCGTGTCGGGTAAAGAGACCTGATTAAACCCGTTGTCCGCATGGTGCAGATTCATGCTAAACTACCAGCCTATGTGACACAGCCCGGCAGTGTGCCTCCTTGGTAAGGAGGAAGTCCCGAGTTCAAATCTCGGCATAGGCTTAAATTTAAAATATTCAAACCCAGGCCCGCATTATCATTTTTGACCTGATTTTTACCTTTGATCGCAGGTTTGATAATCTAAACATGGAAATCTATTGCATCATGTCCGAGCTTATCAAGCAGAAATGCCGTAACCCGGATTCGTATCTGGACGAGCAGGACTTAAAGGATATTGCCGATGCTGAAGAGGATATCCGTCAGGGGCGCGTCTATACAACCAAGGAATTACGGGCCAAACTCGGGATTCGATGAGTTATTCCTTTTTCTGGTCAGATCGTTCCCGCAAGGATTTGGAGAAGTTACCCCTCACCGTCTCAAAATGAATTGTCGATAAAATTGAATCATTGTCAGAAGACCCTCATCGCACGACAGAACGATGTGAGGGATATCCCTATTTTCACCAACGCATCGGGACCTATCGCGCCATCCTTGAAATTGATGATGCGGATTTGTTGATTTCCGTTCTAAAAGTTGGCCCGAGAAAGAAAGTATATGATCGGTGATCTGTCTTCACTATTAAAACGCAGTTCTTTCATTGAGCACCCACGACACCCCGTTATCGTGGCAAGGAATCGCAATAGCGCGGTCTTTCCCGGCATTCCTGGCAATCTATCTCCTTACCGGGTGGAGGTGGATGCACCGACCCTTATCCCACCGATCGCACTCCGGTCCTTTACAAGGTACCAGAGTGGAATTGAAATTCTGCAGGTCTTTCAGCATATTGTGAATCTTATTATTCACTGAGCACGACAGGGATATCATAATGCCGGTTCTTGTGTGGTCCTACATGATATCCCGGTGAATATGAAGTGAAAGTGAAAAGGAGTGTTATTCCTTCATGACACTAACGATATTAACCTTGGATTGGTAATCGCGTCCCGTATTTTTCGCATTGAATCCATAAATGTCGTAATTTTTTTTAAAGTACTGTCTTTCTTTCACTGCCAATCGAATATAATAAACGACAACTTTATAAGTACACATATATAATTATAAGGTGTTCATCCATGCTGCGCATTGAATCTGGGCGTGATGTCTTCATCATCTGGCTTTCGGTATGCACCGGAGCAATCGTCCAGTACTTCACCAACAGCCTCACCATCCTCATCATTATCATATCGGTAATCTGCGCAATCTCGGGACTCTTCATCTACCGCAACGTCGGAAAATAAACCAGTTCCCATCAGGACTGGTTCAGGTTTATTTCCATGTTTACGTGCATAAAAAATTCTAACAGGAATCCTCTCTGTTTTTGTGAACGAGTCATTAGATAAATAGTCGCGTCGTTACCCTTTCCAGAATACAACAAAAAATGATTCTTTCCAAAAATACTGAGTAGTTTTTTAAAAATCACACCAGTGCTGGGTATATAATAATATTATTCTCCATGCCAGTAGAACTGTACAATACCAGAAAGGGTATAACCTTTTTGTAAAAACTATGTAAACACAAATTTGGGTGCAAGAACAGATTACCATGGTATCGATACACAGGAAAGCGGAGATCGTCTCATGAGCAGGACTGATGCAGAACGCCTGTTGCGTCAGGGTATCGAACTCTATGATCTCGGACGGTATGCCGAAGCGATCATCACCTTTGACCGTGCGCTCGAAATATTCCCGAAACTTGCAAAAGCGAACTATTTCAAGGGAATTGCACTCTACGACCTTGGCCGGTTCGAAGAAGCGATTACTGCGTACGAGCAGGCAATCCGCATCGAACCTTCCGAAGCCAGCGCGTGGTA
>Ga0209777_10009164_pt1 | contig 10697 bp, 11 predicted proteins | sample FrelakmetHBP12HB_FD_187147 | JGI IMG/M metagenome (GOLD analysis project Ga0209777, IMG submission 187147) | Freshwater lake sediment microbial communities from the University of Notre Dame, USA, for methane emissions studies -HBP12 HB (SPAdes)... | ecosystem: Environmental > Aquatic >... | reverse complement strand
TGGGAGCAGGAACGTCAACCACAACATCTACTGCTCCAAGATATGCTGCATGCAGAGCCTCAAGCATGCCCATCTCATCAAGGAGCACCTCCCCGGAGCCGCCGTCTACGAATTCTTCATCGACATGAGGGCGGCAGGGAAGGGCTACGAGGAGTTCTACAAGCGCGTGATGGGCGAGGGGACCATAATGATCAGGGGAAGGCCGGCGTACGTTACCGACGTTCCGTCCAAGCCCGAGGAAAAAGGGAAGCTGGTCCTCGTGGCAGAGGACACAATCCTTTCATCGGTCATGCGCTATCCCGTCGACATGGTGATCCTGAGCATCGCCCTGGAGGCAGGCGAAGACGCGAAGGACTTGGCCCGCACCTTCACATGTTCTCGGACCAGCGATGGCTTCTTCTTGGAGAAGCATCCCAAACTGGCCCCTGTTTCGACCCCGACCGCTGGCGTGTTCATCGCCGGAGCCTGTCAGGGCCCCAAGGACATCCCCGAATCTGTCGCCCAGGCGGGTGCAGCCGCCGCCGAAGCGCTGTCCATGATGGGGAAGGGATATTTCGAACTCGAGCCATACGTGGCCCGCGTGAACGAAGACCTGTGCTCAGGCTGCGGCATATGCCTGAACCTCTGCCCCTACAACGCGCTGGAGCGCGTCGCCGAGACAGGGCTGACGAAGGTCGTGGAGGCCATGTGCCAGGGTTGCGGTGCCTGCGTCGCCGCCTGCCCGGCCAACGCCTTGGACCTTGACGGCTACAAGACGAAGCAAATCGCTGCAGAGGTGGAGGGGATCCTCGCTTGAGCGAGCAGCCGAATGTCAGGATCGCGGCCCTCCTCTGCCGGTGGTGCTCCTATGCGGGGGCGGATCTCGCCGGCGTCAGCAGGATGAAGTACTCGCCCAACGTCCTCGCCATCAAGGTGCCCTGCAGCGCGAGGATTGACCCCCAACTGGTGCTGAAGGCCTTCTCCGAGGGGGCCGACGGCGTCCTCCTGGCGGGCTGCCATCCCGGAGACTGCCACTACCTCAAGGGGAACTACAAAGCCCTCAGGAGGTTCGGGCTCTTGAAGAAGTTCGCCACCCAGATGGGAATCGAGGACGAAAGGCTGAGGCTCGAATGGATATCCGCCAGTGAAGGGAGCCGCTATGCCGAGGTCGTCAACGACATGACGTCGAAGGTGGCCCGGCTGGGTCCCTTGAACTGGAAGAGGGAGATACAGATTGGAGTCTGAGATCGTCGCAAAGCCGAAGGTGGCCATCGTGCTGGGGGCCACCTGCTCAGGCTGCGACTACTCGCTTCTGGACCTTGGCGCCGGTCTCCTCGATGTGACCGACCAAGTTGAGATCGTCTACTGGCCCACCGGCATCGACTCCAAGCTAGGGGACCTGGAGGCGGTCCCCGACGGAGGGGTCGACCTGATACTGTTCGACGGCGCCGTTGTCAACGAGGACAACCTGGAGATGGCGCGCCTCAGCAGGAGGAAGGCCAAGATGCTGGCGGCCTTCGGAAGCTGCGGCACCTACGGCGGCATCCCGGGCCTCATCAACACCGGCAGCCCGAAGAAGATCCTCCTCGAGGTGTACCAGAACCTCCCGTCGCGATCCGATAAGGCTGAGCCTCTCTGCTTCGAAGGGGAGGACGCCCTTCCCAAAATGCTGGGGCAGGCGTACGCTCTGGACCAGGTGGTAGACGTCGACGTCTACCTCCCCGGGTGCCCCCCTCCTCTCAAGCTAGTCGCGAACCTCTTCACCGACGTCCTGGCCGGGAAGGAGATTCCAAAGGGGACCTACTACGCCTCGAACAGGGCCGTCTGCTACGAGTGCAAGAGGGTCAAGGAGAACAAGGACATAGTCGCTCTCCACCGTTATCATGAAATACAGCCTGACGCGACGCGCTGCCTCCTCGAGCAGGGTATCGTGTGCCTCGGTCCCGCTACGAGGGGAGGCTGCGACGCTGTGTGTTGCACGCAGAACCAGCCGTGCAGGGGCTGCCTGGGGCCGCTCCCTAATTCGGTCGACAGCGGCTCGGAGATGATGTCCGCCCTCGCATCGGTCATGTCGCTCGACGACGAGAACAAGGATGCCGACTACGCGGACATATTCGACAACCTGAATGATACGCTCGGCTCGTTTTACATGTTCACATTGCCGAAGAGCATACTGGGAAGGAGGAAGGTGGACCAAGGTTGAAGAGGATAGTCATCAACCCGGCAACGAGGCTGGAGGGCCACGCCAAGATAGCCATAATCATGGACGACAATGGAGAGGTGCAGGACGCGCTCTTCCAGACGGTCGAATTCAAGGGCTTCGAGAGCTTCTGCCTGGGTCGGAACGCCGAGGAGCTCCCCGTCATCACCAGCAGGATATGCGGCGTCTGCCCCTGGGCCCACCACATGGCCTCGGTGAAGGCCACCGACGCCTTGTTCAGCGCGCCACCGCCGCCCACCGCTCTGAAGGTCAGGGAGCTGGCTTACAACGCGTTCATGGTGCACGATCATTCGGCCGTCTTCTATGCCCTGGCGGCCCCCGACCTGCTCCTGGACCCGGACACGCCCAGGGCCCAGAGGAACATACTCGAACTCGTCAAGAGGATCGGAAGGGACACCGGAGCGAAGGTCCTGACCCTGAGGAAGGCCGCGGCGGATATCCTGACCATCGTCGGAGGGAGGGCCACGCATCCGATATTCGGCTGCCCCGGAGGCATATCCAGAGGTCTGACGGCGGAGGACATCTCCACCATCAGGGAGAAAAGCCGCCAGCTGGTCGAGCTGGCGGAGCTGACCAACAAGGTCTTCGAAGACAGCGTGGCGAGCAAGAAGGAGTTCGTGGACCTCTTCAACACCGACGCCTTCGTCAACCGGTCCTACTACGCTTCGCTGGTGGGGAAGGACGGGCGCATCAGCTTCCTCGACGGGGACGTCCGGGTTATAAAGCCCGATGGATCGCCCTTCGAAGAGTTCAAGCCCGAGTCCTACCTCGATCACTTCGAGGAGGCTTCCCTTCCGTGGACCTACATGAAGTTCCCATATCTGAAGAACGTGGGCTGGAAGGGCCTCCGCGAGGGGGAGGACAGCGGGGTCTACAGGGTGGGGCCTCTTGCCCGGTTCAACGTGGCCAAGGGATTCTCCACGCCGAAGGCTCAGACGAAGTTCGAGCTGTTCAGGGACACCCTCGGCAGCCCCGCCCACCAGACGCTGGCATATCAGTGGGCCAGGGTCATCGAGATCCTTCACGCGGCGGAAAGGGTGACCGAGCTGGTGGACGACGCCGAGCTGGGCGGAAAGGAGATCAGGTCACCGCTGGGCAAGGTGGGCGAAGGCGTTGGCGTTGTCGAGGCCCCGAGGGGGCTCCTGGTGCACCATTACAAGGCCGACGAGCGGGGTGTAGTGACCTTCGTGAATCTGATTGTCCCCTCCACCCACAACAACTCCGGAATCTGCCTTTCGGTCAAGAAGGCCGCGCAACACCTCATCAAGGGGACTGACATCCCCGAGCCGGTTTTCAACCGGGTCGAGATGCTCTACAGGGCGTACGACCCATGCCTCGCCTGCGGGACCCACAGCCTGCCGGGCTCCATGCCTCTTAAGTTCGAGCTCTACGACTCCTCGGGACGACTCTTGAGGGCCGAGGCCAGGGGCCTCTAGGCGCCCTTGACACGCAAGATGGCCGTGGTCTGCCTCGGGAACCCCATACTAGGCGACGACGCATTCGGTCTGCTCGTGGCCCGAGAGCTCGAGGGTACGGTCGGGGCCGACATATTGAGCCTAGAGGGAGGAGGTCTGGACGTGGCTCTGAAGCTGATTCCTTACTCACAGGTGTTAGTCGTCGACGCCATCGAGACAGTGGCCGGAAAGGTGGGCGAAATGGTCGAACTCACCGTCGAGGAACTGGCCACTTCAAAGGGGCTCGAAGGGCACGCCCTGAGCCTCGCCCAAGCCCTGGAGGCGCTCCAACTCCTCTCCGGAGACGCCCTCCGCAGCGTGGAGATATTGGCCTGCAGAATAAGGCCCGTCGAAACATATGGAGAAGCGATCAGCCCTGCGGTGCGGGCGGCAGTCCGCCAATGCGCGAAGAGGGCCAAAGCCTGGGTCTTGGAAGGGGCGCCGGCCCGAAACCTTTAGCTGATTCCTCGGCTCTCACTTGTCAGACTTGAAAGTCGAGGGGAAGGTCCTCATCCTCGGATGCGGGAACGCACTTCTGGGTGACGATGGCTTCGGCCCCGCCGTAGCCGCCCAGTGCCGCCGATTCAGGCTGGGTGGCTCAATTCTCGCGCTGGACGTCGGCACGCAGCTGAGCCCTCTGACGATGGACCTGCTCTATGGAGAGGAGAAACCCATCGGCCTGGTAATCCTGGACGCCGCAGACGGCGGCCGAAGCCCGGGCGACGTCTTTCGGGTCTCCCTCGACGACCTCGCCAGCAGGACGACGGACACCTTTGGCCTCCACGACTTCCCGTCCGTCTCCGTGTTCAGGGAGCTCGAGACGTCGAAGGGGACCAAGACCGAGATAATCGCCTGCCAGCCCGCGATGGGGATGGACCTTGTCCGGATCGGCCTGTCCAAGCAGGTAAGAGAGGCTATCCCGAAAGCTGCCAGGATGGCGGTCACGAGGGCACGTCTCATGGCTCGTGCGAAATAGGCTACCACGATCCTTCCCCAGCTTGCCGGACCTATAATCGGCTTATTAGGCTGTTTATAACTGGCTTCCTCACGGCACTAGCTGGCAAGAAGGCATTTGGCCACGCAGAGCAAGGCGAAGGCCGGTTCGAGTTCGACCAGGGTACTAGCCGAGGCGTTGGTCATGATAGCCCTGTCCGCGGGGTTGTACATGTTCAAGATCTTCACTTTCCCCGAGGGCGGCTCAGTCACGCTTGGTTCTATGATCCCCATCTTCATCCTCGCCTTCAGGCGGGGCGCCAGGGTGGGGGTCGTGGCTGGCGCCTGCCTCGGCCTCATGGTGGTAGTCATCGAGCCCTTCGTGTACAACCCCATCCAGTTCGTCCTGGACTACCCTCTTGCCTTCGCCGTCTTGGGGGTGGCGGGCTTCTTCAACAGATGGCCAGTAGTCGGCGTGGGAGTGGGGATCGGGGCGCGCTTTATCTGCCACTTCCTCTCTGGCTCACTCTACTTCTGCTCGTACATGACGGCAGGGTTCAGCAGCTGTCCGGTCTACTCGGCTTTCTACAACGCGAGCTACCTAATCCCAGAGTTCCTGATCAGTGCCGTGATCATCTTCATCCTAGCAAAAAGGAATATACTCACCGTGGGGGGTTAAGCAGCTGGGGGACAGGGCTCGAGAGAATCCAATCAACGCCGTGCCTCGGATGGGGGTTATGGGAAGCCCTCCGAAGCGACCATGGACGCGATCCTCAATCACCTCGGGTCCGAAGCTGCCGACCTCTTAATCCCTCCTGGCAGGGGGTTCGACAATGGCGTCCTCAACTTGGGGGGCGGCAAGGTCCTGGTCTTCACCGCGGACCCCATATCGTTCATCCCTTCCATCGGCGCCAGCGCGTCGGCTTGGCTTAGCATCCACCATCTGGCCTCTGACCTGGCTACGAGTGGCGTTCGCCCTCGGTATGCCGTCGTCGACTACAACCTCCCCGTCGACCTCAGCCACAGGAGCCTCAAGGCATACACGGTCGCCTTAGGACGCGAATGTGGGAAGCTGGGCGTCTCCATCATAGGTGGGCATACGGGGCGGTATCCCGGCTGCGGGCTCAGTATCATCGGGGGGGCTGTCCTCTTCGCGGAGGCAGATCGGTCGTTGTTCATCACTCCCGCGATGGCAGCTGCGGGCGACAGGATCCTTGTGACAAAGGGTCTGGCCCTCGAAGCCACATCGGTGCTAGCCCATTCTTTCCCATTCAAGGTCCGGGATGCGCTGGGTCCCAGGATCCTCTCCGAGGCGAAGGGAAGGCTCCTCCAATGCTCGACCGTTGCCGATTCGCTGGTCGCTGCTTCTGTGGGCATAAGGCTCGAAGGCGTCACCGCCATGCATGACGCCACCGAAGGAGGAGTCGTGACGGCGTTGAGCGAGCTGGCGACCGCATCCGGCAAGGAGGTCGCCGTCGATCTCAGACTCATCCCGGTGCCCGAAGACGTTGCCAAGGTATGCTCCCTTTTCGGCCTCAACCCCTTAGAAACGCTCAGCGAAGGCACCCTCATCATCACCTGCCGCCCGGCGAAGGTTGCCAAGCTCGTGGATGCGCTGCGAAAGAACGGGATTGGATGCTTTGAGGTGGGAGAGGTGCGCGAAGGGTGCGTCAACAAACTGGGTATCAAGGGGGGCATGTCACTGACTCCTCGCAAGCTCCCCCACGAGAAGTACTGGGACGTCTACGCCCAGGGCATCCAAGAGGGATGGAGTTAGACCTTAGGTGACCCTTCAGAGAGCCGCTTCGACATGTAAGGTCCCTTTCTGGAATAACCAAGCTTGGCATAGTATCCCCTGGTCCCCACTGCGCTCGTGACTAGAATCTCTTCCAATCCGAGCTCCGACCTTGCGATCCTCTCCGCCTCCGCCATCAGCTTGGCGCCGTAGCCGCGGTGCTGCCATCCGTCGGCCCTCCTGCTGCCCACGTCCACAAGCCTTCCATAGACCCTGAGCTCCCTGATTATCGCGGAACCAGGGCCAATCTCGGGCCTGACCAGGTCCGGGCTCGGAACCCTGAGACGGGCGAAGCCGGCGATGGTCTCGTCCTCGTCCACGTAGGACAGGAAGAAGTCCTCGCCACCCGACCCGGCGTACTTCAGTAGGTCCAGCCTGAAGGCATCGAAGCTTCTTGGCGAGACGGACCTGATTCCCACTTCCCGGCATCTGATGCAACGGCACCGCTTCCCCTGTTCATGAAGCCTCCGTTGCGCCAACTCCCGGAGGTTGCTCGCCTTGACCCCGCCTTCGATCATGTAAGCTGGGATGTCCCGCTGCACTCTCATTATCCTGACCCACGGAGGGGTCATCTCCTTCACCTTGGCTACCAGCTCCACCGTCTCTTCCAGTGTGTAGGGGACGTACCGTCCTTCCTCATAGAGGCGAAAGAGGGGGGCGGATTTGACCACCAATGTGGGATATATCTTCAGCATGTCGGGCCTGAACCTTTCGTCTTCGAAGAGCGTCCGGAAGGACCGCAGGTCCTTCTCGACCGACGAGCTCGGCAGTCCCGGCATCATGTGGGCGACTATCTTCAGCCCAGCGTCCTTCGCCATCTTGAAGGCCTTCGCCGTCTGGCTCACGTCGTGGCCTCTGTTGACGTATCGCAGGACTCGGTTGTCGAGGATCTGCACCCCAATCTCCACCCTGGTGGCGCCGTAGCTGAGTAGGAGGTCCACCTCTCTGGTTCCGAGGCAGTCAGGCCTGGTCTCGAAGGTAAGGCCCACGCACCTTCGGACGGCGGTCTCGTTGGCGGTAATGGCACATTCGAGAGAGCTGGACCGTACCCCGTTGAGCCCTTCGTAGAGGCCCTTGACGAAACCCTCCTGGTAGACGGGGTCGAAGCTCAGGAAGGTCCCGCCCATGACGATGAGCTCTGCCTTTCCGGTGCTGTGGCCGATCTCCTCCAGCTGCTCCAGCCGGTTCCTCACTTCACGGAACGAATCATAGCCGTTCTGGGAGCCCCTGAGCGCTGCCGGCTCTGTACCGGTATATGACTTTGGCGAGCCAAAGGCGACTCCCCCCGGGCAGTATATGCACTTGGCCTGGGGAGGACAGGGGGCGGGGCTCGACATGGCGGCGATGACGGCGACGCCTGAAAGGTTGCGGGCAGCCTTGATCGTAAGAAGCCTGCGAAGGGTCTCGTCCTCGGGTCCGAGGTGTTTCAATAGGTCTGAATTGCGGGGGATCGAGAGGCTCCCCTGGTTCGAAGCCGCCCGCTGCTTCAATTCCTGGACATCGCTCTTCGAAGGGCTCTTCAGCCTCCGAAGCTGCTCGACGGCCATCTCCGCCGCCCTCTCCAGCTTGTCTTCCGATCCCTTCTTCTGCAATGTCCTGCGTCATGAAGCGCAAGGCGCTATTTGAGTCTCCCTGAGGACAAGTTGAAGAAGGTATATTTCTGTCGTTTCCGGAGCACCCAGCGGATTGACGAAACTGGCCGACGGCGTGCACTACCTCGGGACCGTGGGCAAGCCTGAGGTGCTTTCGACCTACCTGGTGGGAGGCGGGAGCGAGTACGCCCTCCTCGAGCCAGGGCCGTCCAACACGGTGGACCAAGCACTCTCCCTCATCCAGTGGTCAGGGGTCCCCCTGGATTCGATAAGACACCTTGTCGTGACTCATGTCCACCTCGACCACGCTGGCGGGGCTTGGAAGATGATCCATAGCCTCCCCAACGCCGACGTGATTGTCTACAGGGGCGGCGGGAAGCACCTCGCCGACCCGCAGAGGCTGTCCCAAGGAGCCGAGAAAGTGCTGGGGCCCCTCTATAGGCTCTGGGGCGAGATGAAAGCAATGCCGGCGGACAGGATCCAGGAGGTCGTTGACGGAGACGTCCTCCCTGTCGGGGGACACCACCTGAAGGTCATCTACACCCCCGGCCATTCGCCCTTCCACATGTCCTTGATGGACCTCGAGAGCCGCTCCCTCTTCACCGGTGACGCGGTCGGCATGTACGTAGCTGAGAAAGACACCCTTTGGCCGGCGAGCCCACTTCCTTCATTCCGGTACGAAGACTCTTTGGAGACCATCGGCGACCTGGAATCGGAGTCCCCCCGCATGCTCCTCATCCCACATTATGGACCGCAGTCCGAGGTAGACCACCTTTTCGACCTCAACAGGAGGACGTATCAAAGGTGGCATGACATCCTGGAGAAAGAGCCCGCTGGGAAGGGTCTAGGAGGCGTGGTGGAGGACCTCCTGGGTTCCAGCGCCTCGTATAGCTGGATCCCCGCCGACGAGCTCACGAGATGGGTCATAACGATGCACGCCGCCGGGTTTCGGCAGTATTTCCTCGACCGGCGGCCACCCCAGTAGAACCCCTTCCGACGGGGGTTCATCGCTGTTGAAAGGAGTAAGCTTAAATGGTCGTATAATAAGGCGAAGTCGTCGCATTGCTCCGAGTGGTTTCGCTGGATTTCTCTGGCACGCTGGTCAGCCCCGACCTCATGGATTACTTCTGGTTGGAGCTGGTGCCGCTGCTCTACTCAAGGCGACAGGGGATCTGGCTCTCCGAGGCCAAGGACGAGGTCTACGCGGCCTACGAAGACGTCGGAAAGGATGAGCTGCGGTGGTACCTTCCTGAGTATTGGTTTGAGAGGTTTGGGATCGCCGACCAGATGGGCAACGCGCTGGTCGAGGCTCGGAACAGGATGCGGGTGTACCCGGACGTCGCCTCCTTGCAGTCCCTTGCGGGGAAATGCCGCCTGGTCGTCTGCAGCAACATGACCGACGGATTCCTGAAGGTCTTGACCCCGAATCTGGGCATCGAAACTGAGGGCTACTTCTCGGCTGTTTCGGCGTTTTCTCTGACCACGAAGAGGAAAGAGTTCTATTCGAGGGTAGCCGAAGCGCTCAAAGTCGAGCCATCCGAGCTGGTCCACGTGGGAGACGACCTGAAGGCGGACTTCGAAGCGCCAGTCGAGGCCGGATGGAAGGCGATCTTCCTTGACCGCCAGCGTCACCACCCGGACGTCTCCCCTTCCATCACGAATCTGAGCGCCCTGCCTGCTGTGCTCGAGCGCCTTGTCGTCTCAGAGCCTCTCGCCTAGCCGAATCCATATATTGGCGGACAGATGAAAGGAGAGCCGTCGGGAGTGATGGCTTGTGGTGTCGTTCAGTGACGCAGCGTACGGTCTTGTCTTCTTCTCCTCGATCGTCGCAGTGCTCTTTCTCTCCAAGCTGATAAAGAACCCATATGTCTCCAGGAAGTCGATCCACATTTGGGTGGGTGTCGTCATCGTCGCCATACCCCTTCTCCTCAAGGACCCGGTGGTCGTAGGCATCTTCTGCCTCGTCCTGACGACCTTCACGATGATTCCGCACATGCGCAGCAAGGAGCTCCCCTGGTTCCAGTTCAAGGAGAACTTCGGTGAGGTGTACTTCGCAGCCCTGACGACCCTCCTTCTCACCGCCTCGTGGCACTACGACGTCTGGCTGGCCGTGACGGCCCTTCTGTTCATGGCATGGGGCGATGGAGTGACCGGCATAGTGAGGAACTACGTGTACAAGAGGAGGTACAAGGGCATCGCGGGGACTTATGCGATGATTGCGGTCTCCGTCCCCGTCGGCTTCATCGTCTACGGATGGAGCCACGGCTGGGCCTACGGCTGGATAGGCGTCGTGGGGGCACTGGTCGCCAGCTACGTGGAGAAGCTGGAGGTCATGGACGACAACGTTTCCATCCCCGTCTTCGGCTACGCCATAATGTTCGTCCTTCAGGGTCTCCTGGGCGTTTCAGCCGTGGTTTAGGAACTCGCGCTCCGCCTATTATGAAAACGTCGCTTCTCCTTCCGTACTTGGACGTCAAAGCTTCAAAGGCCTTGGACATTAGGGGCTTTCCTGCCCCGTCCCAGTGTTCTAAGTGAACAAGAACATCGGCCAGATCAACATGGGGGATACGCTGGAGGTCCTCGCCACGGATCCGGCGGCCGTTCCCGATATCAAGGCGTGGGCGGAGTGTCGTGGCCACCTCTTCCTGGAGGCCGAACCCAAGAACGGCTATATGCGAATCGTGGTGAAGCGGAACAATTAGCCGACGAAGTCCGTTGAACCG
>Ga0209777_10009163_pt1 | contig 10697 bp, 10 predicted proteins | sample FrelakmetHBP12HB_FD_187147 | JGI IMG/M metagenome (GOLD analysis project Ga0209777, IMG submission 187147) | Freshwater lake sediment microbial communities from the University of Notre Dame, USA, for methane emissions studies -HBP12 HB (SPAdes)... | ecosystem: Environmental > Aquatic >... | reverse complement strand
CCTTATGTCGTCTTGACTCAAAGCTAATGCTACTACACATCTGAAAGTCGCACCCCTTTTATCTTCAGGAGTTCCTTTCAAAAGACCCAGCAGTTTTACGTTATTATCTTTATATGTGCACCCCGGTCCTGCGAACCTGGCAGAAACTACTCCGGGAGCACCATTCAAAGCATCAACCTCCAGACCTGAATCGTCAGCTAAAGCAGGTATTCCAGTAGCAGAATAAACCGCTTTAGCTTTAAGAATAGCATTCTCCCGCATAGTCTTCCCGGTCTCCTCAACCTCAGGCACATTCGGAAAATCTCTTAAAGTGAGAATTTCTAACTTCTGGCCTGCTCCATCATTTTCAGATAGAATTTTCTTGATCTCTTCTATCTTATGTTGATTGCGGGTGGCTAAGACAAGTTTCATAATCAGTTTTTCCGTCGGGTCAGGGTGCCCTGCGGCCTCAACTATATTCGACCCATGTTGAGGCAACCCGGGTCTACCTGTAATAATTGTCAGACAGGAATGTCTGACCTACTGTTTATTTACCATTCGGACAGGGACAAGCCCTGTCCCTACGTGAGGTCGTGCGGGGATTCCAATTTCCGCAAGAACGATAACCGGTCACGAACAACGATCACGTTTTTTCAGTATTTATTAATGTCTATTTTCTTAACTTCTTTAACCTTCTCACCTAAAAATCTTTCGCTAATCTGGATGAACTTCTCCGGAAAATCCGAAACATAGAATCTGTATGCGGGTACAGAATTAGCCGGATTCATCATATCCCTCTGTTCCAATATCCTTTTAACCTCCAGAGCTGTCTGCTCAGCCGAATCGATCAGGGTGACATTTTCGCCTATCACATTAGAAATTACTTTTTTCAACAGAGGATAGTGAGTACACCCTAATACCAGAGTGTCTATTTTCTGTTTTTTTAATGGAGTCAAATATTCTTGAGCAATCAAGTGAGTAGCTTTTTTATTAATGTAACCTTCCTCAGCTAAAGAGACAAAAAGAGGACAGGGATAGTCAAAGACCTTTATTTTTTTGTCTATTTTCTGAATCGCCCTGGTATATGATTTTGAGCGGATGGTACCTGCAGTTCCTATCACCCCTATTCTTCCGCTTTTTGTGACTTTGACTGCAGCTCTGGAGCCAGGCTCGATCACGCCCATCAAGGGTAGCTGAAAAATTCTTTTCAGATAATCTAAAGCTACGGCTGAGGCGGTGTTGCAGGCAACCACGATCAGCTTCACCCCCTGGGTGGAAAGAAAGCTGATGTTCTGGACGGAGAATTTTTTGACGATTTCGGCTGAGCGGGGTCCGTAAGGGGTTCTGGCCGTATCCCCGAAATAGATGACGTTTTCTAAAGGAAGCTTTTTGAAAACCTCCTTTGTCACGGTCAGACCGCCCACACCTGAATCGAAGATCCCGATTGCTTTGGACCTAACTTTCATTTTCCTTTACCCTCATATTTATTTTTAAAATCTAAAATTCCCTGACAGATGGCTTCAGCTATCTTCTGCCGGAAAGTGCTTTTATTTAAAAGCTTCTCTTCCTCAGGGTTAGATATAAAAGCAGTTTCCACCAGAACCGAAGGCATATATGTTTTGTTCAACACGAAAAAACCCGCCTGGTCAACCCCCCGGCTGGGTATATCCAGCCTCTGTTTCATCTGGTCATGTATGATCTGGGCTAAATCGCTTGATTCTTTTAAGAACTCTGTTTGCAGCATATCCATCAAAATGAAATTGAGCTCGGAGGTATCGGCTGGAGCTCCTTTGGGACGCTCAAATAAAATGGCTGAGTTCTCCAAAGCTTCAGCTGCCCGGGCTTCATCATTTTTCGCCTGGGCCAAAAAATAGATCTCCGTTCCGGCGGCTGCTCTTCTCTTGGCAGCATTAGCATGAATGCTGACAAATAGATCCCCTCCCTTTTGATTGGCAAATAATGCCCTATCCTCCAGAGGTACGAACTTATCATCCCTTCTGGTGAGGTATACTTGCAAACCTTTCTGATTGGAGTTTTTCAGCAGGCTTTCCAGTCTCAAAGCTACATCCAGCACCACATCTTTTTCCTTTGTTCCCTTAGGCCCAACTGCTCCGGAATTGTCTCCACCATGTCCAGGGTCTATTATGATAACGTCGATCGGATTTTTTTCCGGTTCTTCATTTTGCTGTGGGGAAGGTTCAACTGCCGCCGTATCCTCTAAGGTTATCTGCAGACGGTTAAGCCCATCCGGTGTGGATTTAAGGGAGTAATAGAGCTTGGGAAAATCCTTGGAAAGCCTCAATGAAAGCTGGGCAGAATTCCCGGAGGCAGATTGAAATTGATAGGCTTTGCTCTCTAAGATTATGTCCGGTATCTTGAAATTTGAGAAGAAAAGGGTATCTATTTTCCCCTCCAAGAAATTTATTATCAGCCAGTTGTTCTCGCTTTTAAAGACCTCATAGTTAAGAGGCTGGGATAGATATATCTCTATGAGCATCCCGTTCAGCTTCTGGCTTACTTTGAGATCGAGGATATTATATTCTCCTTGTTTTTTTGCAATTTCCTCTGGAGGCTCGATAGTTTCCAGAATAGGCCAGAAGGTTTTGAAAGGAAGAAATGCCCTACCCTGTTTAAACTCAACCGGCAGGGTTAGGTTGTAAATATCCTGATCTAAAATTATATATGGGGAGAAAAGGGTAAATTTGAATTGATGCTCTTTGACCTGCCAGGATGCGGTTTTACCTATAGGGTCCCAGAAAAGCTCTCCTCCGTAAATCTTTTTTAGACCTGCAAGCTCGATATATTGATAATTGTTTATGTCCAGACTTTCCAATTCATATTTCTGGTCACCTTTTTCTACAATAATCGTGGAGCTGTAAGAAAAAGAATGGAGGTAGATTAAACATATGAATATCAAGGTAACCTTAATTAATTTAATCACTTATTCCTCTCCTTTAAAGCTCTTCTTAAAGTACGGTTTGCTTCTCTTTCGGCTATAGCATTACGCCTGTCATACAGTTTTTTTCCCACTGCCAGGGCCAATTCCACTTTGGCGTAACTCCCTTTAAAATAGAGCCTGAGGGGGATAAGAGTCAGTCCCTTCTCAACTACCCTTCCCACTAATCTCCTTATCTGATTCCGATGCAGTAAAAGCTTCCTTGGTCTGGTCGGGTCTTGATTATACCTGTTCCCTTTTTCATACGGGCTGATATGCATATTTAGAAGAACTACTTCCTCCTTGTCTATTTTAGCATAAGAATCTTTCAGGTTCGCCTTGCCTTCCCTTAACGCTTTTACCTCTGTCCCGCGAAGCACCATGCCGGCTTCAAAGGTTTCGATTATATTATATTCATGCCGGGCTTTTCGGTTAGTGGCGATTATCTTTATCTCTTCTTTGTCGCCTACAGACCCTTTATCGGCTTTACGCTCGCGAATATTTTTATCTTTTTTCTCCATACTGGATGAATATATCAGAAGAATAAAAAAGTGGCAAGGGAAAAAGTGGGGGCATATTGCCATATGCTCCTACGATAAGATTTTGTAGGGGAGCCCCTTGTGGGCTCCCGAAACCTGGGAGGGGACAAGCCCCTCCCCTACGACATACAATGATTAAAAATAACTTGCAAAAAATTCCTCATAGGATAAATTATGTCAGACTCAGCAGGTAGTTCAGGCTTTGTTTTTTTGAAATATGGAAGGCTAAAGCCTTCCTCTACATAACCCCACGAGACGTAGAGACGCATAGCATGCGTCTCTATAAATGAAAGACAGGACTTATGCAGGCAATGGTTTTGACAAAACCAGAGAGAATTGAAAAGAATCCTCTTCAGTTGAAAGATGTGCCCCTACCTGAAATTGGGCTTAAGGATATTTTGGTTAGGGTACAGGCTTGCGGCATCTGTCATACTGACCTGCATACTGTCGAAGGGGAGCTTTCACTCCCTAAATTACCTTTAATCCCTGGTCATCAGATTGTGGGAACAGTTGAGAAAAAGGGAGCTGAAGTTAAACGTTTTAATCTCGGGGATAGGGTCGGAATCGCCTGGTTGAACTCAACCTGTGGAAAATGTGAGTTCTGCAGGAGTGGAAGAGAAAACCTGTGTGAGCAGGCAAAATTCACCGGTTATCATTCAAACGGAGGTTATGCCGAATATGCGGTAATCTCTGAAGATTTCGCTTACGCAGTTCCAGAAACCTTTTCACCAGTAGAGGCTGCCCCTTTACTCTGCGCCGGAATCATAGGTTACCGGGCATTACATCTGAGCGAAATCAAACCCGGACGGAGATTAGGTCTTTACGGTTTTGGTGCCTCAGCTCATATCGTCATCCAGATAGCGCGCTACTGGAAATGTGAGGTCTACGTATTCACCCGGAGCTTGGAACATCAGAAATTAGCTTTAGATTTAGGTGCGGTCTGGGCAGGAAAAACTGAGCAAATCCCCGAAAAGAAGCTTCACAGCTCAATTATCTTTGCACCAGCAGGCGAATTAGTCCCTCATGCTTTGAAAGCTTTGAACCGTGGTGGAACACTTGCCTTAGCTGGAATCTATATGACTCCGATCCCACAGTTGGACTATATGCAGCATTTATATTTCGAGAAGACGCTGAGAAGCGTGGCTAACAGCACTCGAAAGGATGGTGAGGAACTCCTTAAGCTCGCCTCAGAAATCCCCATCCGCACACAGGTAACTGTTTTTCCCTTAAGGGAGGCAAATCGTGCTTTGCAACTGCTTAAACAGGGAAAAATAAACGGAGCCGGTGTGCTCGAAATATCGTAACAAATTATTCCTCGCTATATAAAAAGGACAGAACTTTGTTCTGTCCCTACAGAAAACGGGGGCGAGCAAGCCTGTGGCGGGTCGCCCCTACAAAAAATGGTTTACTGCGTTGCTCTCAGCCAGAGTAAATTATGTCACCTCAGTAGCAAGTCAGGAGTTCAGGTTTTTTACCTGCATTTTTGTCCTGTTTCTATTCACTGGCCACTTATCACTGACCGCTGTTTTTCTTAATGCAACAACTGCAGAAATCAAACTTTTTTTCCCGCAGAAGAAACCTTAGATTTGCCCTCGCCAGCAAGCTCGCTGACCAGAATATTCACCATTTGATTTCTGTTTTTCCTGGTCACCTCGAAGATCTTCACGTCTTCTCTTTTTTTGATCCGCTCCACGAATGGATGGTACCCGAACATAATAGTGCCCACCATCGGATTCGGGGCATCCAGACATTTCAGGACCAGGTCCTGAAATCTTCTGGAGAAAAGCTCCATCTTCCCTATCTCGTCGATGATTATGATGCTGCTTCCTCTCAAGCATCTTTCCAGTTCCCGGGAGACTATTTTCTCAAAGCCGGTTACTGCAATGCCATAATTTCCCACCCGGTATTTGCTTTTCAGGTCTTTATGCGCCAGCACTCCCTGCATCCCGAAAAGCGTTTCAACTTTAAAACCAACTCTGGTTTCCCCTTCCCGCTCCTCGGTGGTGAAAAATCCACAGGTTGAGCGGTTCAATTTCTCGATTACCTTTTTAATAATCGTAGTTTTACCAATACCCGGTAATCCAGTCAGAAAAATATTCATTTTGTTTTTTTTGTTTGAGGTTAATCCCAATTCTATATTATTTACGCAAAACCCCGGGGTTATGTCAAATGAAAGTTTTAAATTTTTTGGGAGGAAAATTAGCAAGGTCAGGGTATTTTTAAAACCCAACTTTTACCCTTTGAATCCTACCGCAATCTGAAGCTGGATTTAATAGAAGCTAGATTACGATTTTTCTTGACAGAGCCCTTTTTCGTCAGTAAAATATTATAAACAAAAAAGACTATTCTGTTAAGGGACAATGAAGAACTTTTCTGAAAGTCATAGACTCCTCAAAAACTTCGTTTTATTGTGTTTATTGTTCTTAAGCTGCGCTAAGAAATCAACCAGCCCTGCTTTAAAAACCGGCTCCTTAGAGGTTTTTACCTTCCCTTCCAGCGCCAGAATTTTTTTAGACGGAACGGATACTGGCAAATTAACTCCCTCAATCCTCAATTATGTTCCAGTAGGGAGACATTCGGTGAAACTGGCAATTTTCACCTATTTTGATACCACCTTCGCCGTTGATATTCTAAAAGGTCAATCTACTCGTTTAGAAATCACTTTACTGCGAAGACCATTGCCCGAAGTTCAATTGACTTCTAATCCAGGTGCAAGCCATAACAGCACCTGGTCTCCAGATGGTTTTAAAATAGCTTTTGACTCTTACCGGTACGGCGGCTGGAACATTTTTGCCATGAACTACAAGGGCGAATTATACGGCGTAACCCAGCTCACCACAACTTTAACAGATAATCATTCTCCTGATTGGTCACCTGACGGTTCAAGAATCGCCTTCCAATCCGGCGGGAATATCTGGGCAATAGATTCAAGGGGAGAGAATTTCGGATCGTTCCAGTTGACTACAAATCCGGCAAACGATTTTTCGCCCGCCTGGTCTCCTGACAATCTAAACATAACTTTTGGGTCAAGCAGGGTAGGTCAGGCAATCTGGGTAATGTCGTCTTCAGGCGAGGGTGCTAGCATTTATCCACTGACCGATGGAGCACAACCCAGCAAAGACCCGGACTGGTCTCCAGATGGAAACCTGATCATCTATTCCCGGTTTTACCAGAATAACTGGGACCTGTGGGCGATAGATCTCAGAGAACAGAGCTTTATGCCTTTCCGCCTAACCAGAAATCCTGCTGATGACTTTGTTCCATCTTTTTCTCCGGACGGCTCAAAGATCGCCTTTTTCTCTGATCGGGATGGAGACTCTGCCATCTGGGTAGCGGATTCAAGAGGAGAGGATTACGGTATAGTTGAGCTGGTTTCAGAAGTAGAGTCTTTCAGGCCCGCCTGGTCTCCAGACGGGAGCAAGATCAGTTTCTGCAGGCAGGACCAAATCTGGGTAATTACTGGTCTCAAATAAAAGAGAAGAAAGCATAGGTTTACAGTAGACAGCAAGTCAACCTTATCCACTTCAGGGACTGGTTGACGTTTAATTTGAGCAGGGATAGAATCCACCTATAGCGGATTCCATCCCTGCCACCTGCGATCCTGAAAGGGTCGCGCTACGAAAAAAAAATCCAGACAAATCGAACTTTTTGCTTAACTTGTTTGTCAAGCAGGCTCCGCCATGCTTGACCTACATGATTAATGCTTTAAGTACTTGAGACTCTTTACTTTTTAGTCTCCTTTCCTTCACTGTCAAGAGTCCCTTCATTCTCCTTCAGCTCTCTAACCTTTCTCCACCTCCTCAGGACCTGGATGTAATCCAGAAGCATCCTCTCCTCTGCCTCGGTCAGGCTTTCCAGTATCGGAATCCCGATCTTAATCAGAGTTCTAGTCACATCAGCCATAGTGCGTTCATACCTTTTCGCCAGTTGGCTTATTTTGTCTTTCAGCTCGTAGGAGATGAAGATGTTGATACAGTGCTCTCCTTTTAACTTAGCAGGTGAATTCTCCATAAAACCTCCTTTTATTTTCTGTCATTCTGATCCCCGTAGGGGAGAAGAATCTAAGTTTCCAAATCAAGCATATGTTTCTTTTGATGATTTATCATAATCTGCGGAGTCTTAATCACCAGATTGAACTCATCCTTGAACATTCGTAAAATCTTTTTCCAGGTCTCCTCTTTTTTCTTTGCTCTTATCAACTCCTCTAATTTTACCCTTTCCGGATGAGAGCAGATCAAGCACTTCCCTTCCGGGGAAATTTTAATCTTATACCGCTGGGACACGAATCCCTTCAGGATGAATTTAAGTTTTTCCAGGGCTGAACGGTGAATCCGTTCAAGTCGATCTTTGGTCTTGTTCATAATCTTAGAAATCTGGTCATAGCTTTTGCAGTCGAAATAAAAATACTTGATAAATTCTCTTTCACCGTTATTCAGCTTATCCAGGGCTTGTTCTACTTTTTCCTCTAACTCTACTTTTGCTTGTTCCTCCTTCATCCTCTCTATTAAATCTGACTCCTCAGAGACTGATTCCGGCTCCTCCACTCCCTCGACCCAGTTCAAAGCCCGAATCCTTTTTCCCTTTTTCCTTCCGTACCCTAAGGAACAGGCATAATAATCTACAAAATGGTCCTTTCTTCTTTTATCCTTATACTGGTCTCCTGCTCCCAACTGGGGCAGATCGGATGCTTCATCCCCGCGATTTTTCTCTCTCATTGGCTCCTCCCTCTTCATCATTTGCTTAACTCTGGACAAATTAAAGGTGAGCCAATTTCTGCAGAGATATTCTAAAAAGCAATCACATCAGTTTCACCTGACCTTCACATCTTAGTCACTTTTGTATTTTATATGTCATTCAGAGGGAGCTAGCTTTTGGCGAGACGACCGAAGAATCTAAAGAATCTATGCTTAAGGTAGATTCTTCGTCTCTACGAGCAGCAAAACCTTCATCGGCCTGCGGACTCAGAGTAGCAGAGAGTGAACGTTCACATAATTCTTGAGGATACAGCAGGTGCAGGTTTCAAATCTGCACCAGTGTACCGATTTATTTTCAGATGATCTGCAAACGCAGGAGCGTAAAGCCATACGCCTCTACAGAAAGGTAAGAAAACTGTTGCTTGATCAAAGGTCGGCTTTTATATTATCTAAAACTCTGTTAATTAAATCTTCTTAAAGGAGGAGAAAATGGAGAAATCAACATCAGACGAAAAGTGGGATTCTGGCAGGGCCTTTGTGGGGATTATCATTTTAGGTGTGGGCGTAATTTTTCTTCTTTCCAACTGGGGAATAATACCTTCTATGCATTACACCTGGCCTTTGATTTTGATTGTGGTGGGATTAGCTTTCCTTTTTGGCGCAGGAAGAAAACACAAAGGTTCATCCCAGCAATCGCCAAAGGATGAAGGGCCCGGAACGCAAGCATGACGGAAACAAAGCAACCATCTGAACTTGACGAAAACCCCATCCCGGATGACACTTCTGCAAATAAGGGGATCCATCCAGGGAGGATTGGTTCAATCCTCCTGCTTTTTTTCCTTCTGATAATCTGGCCTCTTTCTTCCTATTTACTGATGAAGGAACAGGAGCCCCAGTTATCTGCCTCGGGTTTTGAGGGACTTAATCTGTCGACCCAGATATACCTGCCCACCATCCTTATCCAGCTTCTGGTATTCCTGTTGATCATCCTGGTATTACGCCTGGAAAAGGAGAGCTTTTCCAGCATTGGGCTCAAAGAGTTCGACTTAAGAAATTTGCTGATAGGCGCTCTCTCCTGGTTCGGGATGAGCCTTTTACTCCTGGTAGTGAGTTTTCTATTAAGGTCCTATAATCTCTCTACCTCTCCAGACGTGTTGAAGCTTCTACCTCGAACCAACCCCCAGAAATTTCTCTGGATCGTCATGGCATTGAGCGCTTCCCTGGCAGAGGAAAGCGCATTCAGGGGTTTTGTTCTTACCAGACTTAATATTTACTTGAAGAACTGGTGGCTCACAATCCTAATCGCTTCAATATCCTTCAGCCTGGGGCATCTCTATCAAGGCACAGCCGGAACGATTTTTGCAGGGATTTACGGGGTTCTCTTCTCTTTTCTTTTCCTCTGGAGGAAGAGTCTGGCTCCATGTATGACCGCTCACTTTTTGCAGGATGTTACACCCCTTTTTACCCCGCTTTCTTAAATACATTTGAAAAAACATGCATCACAGCTGATTCTTACGATTAAGCGGATAAAACCGCACCTTGATTCATCCGCTTTGATAATCAGCTTAATCCGTTTCATCAGCTGTGAATCTGTTGTGGCTACCAGCAAAGCACTTCACCCCGCTTTCCGAGCGTAGTGTAAGGCTTTCAGCCTTGCCTGAACTAACCTAAAAGGTCCAAGCTACAAAAAAGTGGAGGTCTGAAGACCTCCGCTACATAAAAAAGTAGGGGGCAGGTTTCAAACCCGCCCCCTACAAAAAGACAGGACGATCAAACCACTAATTAGTCTTTTCGGTCAGCCAGAATAAAGCCTCTGCATCTTCAAAATAGTTTCTCTTATATTTTCTCTCAACTCTTCAGGCTCCAACACTTCCACCATCTCCCCGAAGCCCAGAATCCATCTGGAGATCTCCTCTGTTCCTTTTACTTTTACAGAATAAAGAAGCGCGCCGTCTTTCTCCTTAGTTACAATCTCAGAGGGATGGTGCGGTCCCGACTCGATCACCTTAGCTGCTTTGCCTAAAAATCTTAACTTGACTTCAGTTAGTTTACCCTGATAGATCTCCCAGCTATCCCTGAAAAATTCCTCTACTGAGAAATCAGATTTCCTCTCGAAACTTCTGTTAGTCAAGGTGACCTTTTTGATTCTGTTCAGCCTGAAAGTTCTTGTTTCCTGTCTGTAGTGACAGAATCCTAAAAGGTACCAGGAGTGGCGTTTGAACACCAGAGCATACGGGTCTACATCCCTTGTGCTCTTGCCCGATTCCAGAGATTCATAGTCTAATCCTACGGTTCTCTTGCTTAAGATTGATTGCTCGATCAGATTAAAGATCAAGCCCAGCTTGGAGAAATCCCCGGTCGTTTTGAGGTTTATTCTCAAAGGGTCTCCCAGGTCGCCCAGCCTGTTTTTCACCTCCGGGCTTAAACTCGCATCAATTTTGGCTAAAACCCTTTTAGCTGATTTCCCCAGAGGCGTGTTGACAGACATAGGAGATGAGTTTAAACCCAATTTCAAAAGCAGATACTCCTCCAGGGAGAAATTCAAAGGCG
>Ga0209777_10009162_pt1 | contig 10698 bp, 9 predicted proteins | sample FrelakmetHBP12HB_FD_187147 | JGI IMG/M metagenome (GOLD analysis project Ga0209777, IMG submission 187147) | Freshwater lake sediment microbial communities from the University of Notre Dame, USA, for methane emissions studies -HBP12 HB (SPAdes)... | ecosystem: Environmental > Aquatic >... | reverse complement strand
CCGCCTGTCTGCCAGTCGCACAGGCGGGCCGTCACTGAAAGCGAGCCGTCCGGCAATCCCGAAAGTGAGCCGACGACCAGGTAGCGCACGCCGCGCAGCTTTACGGCCTTGGAGAGCGATTTCGTGTTCTTGCGGGTCGCAGCCTCCGCTAGGCCCACGGCGGTCAGGTCGTCCTGCTCCAGAAAACGCTTCAACTGCGCCTGATCGACGAGGCTGTAGCGCTCAGCGAAGTGCGGCAGCAGGCGCTCGGCCAGGATCGCTCCGGCATCCTTCGTCTTAACTTCGCCGAGGACATCAAAGGGCACGACGGCCAGAGTTGACTTGCCCTCGCCGGGTTGCGGCGGTTCCGCCGCCGGGCGCAGTTCCCCCAGACGCCGATCGAGGATGTCTTGCAGGTACTTGGGCGAGAGACGATTGTTGACCAAGTCGCCAAACACTTCGCGCCGGGCCGTGTCTTCCGCCGTCAGCGCCGGTCCGGTGAGCGCCGTCCGCCCAGCGTCGAATTGAGCGCCAGTGATTTCGTTGCGGTCAAACAGTTGCCGTAACGCGGCGACGCCCTTCTCATTGTCTGCCTGAGAGGCGGGGTTGAAGGTCAGTAGAAACTGCGGCGTAACGCCTTGTTCGGTGATGATCTTGGGTTCGTGCAGTCCGCCTTGTTTGACGGATGCCTTGCGCACGTTGTCGCCCAGGTAGCTCCACAGTTCATCAAAGGTGACCACACCGTCGGCGTTGGCGTCGGCTGCGCCGCGCAGACCGGCCACGAGGTAGTAAGTGAACACGCCCGACTTCTTGTCCGGGTATTCAAGGGCCTCCTGGTTTTCGGCGGCGCCGGCGATTGTCACTCGGCCTTTGCCCGCAAACTCCCCGAAAAGCTCGCCGGTATCGGGGAGGTCTTTCTTGACCGTGCTCGCCGCGTAACAGCAGTCGAGCAGGATGACGAGTCGCTCCGACGGGATCATCGCTAGAAACTTGCGGATATCGACGTTCGACAATGCAGTGGCGGGCAGGGCCTTCGCTTCGGCGGCCTGGGTAACCCAGTAGGCCTCGTCACCTTCTTTGGCACCGTGGCCGGAGTAGAAAACAATAACTAGATCGTCTTTGCCCGCGGCGCGGAGTTTGTAGAGGGCGGATTTGATCGCATCGGGTGTGGCCTGTTGTCCGAGAAGCAGAGAGACATTCTCCTTAGTGAAGCGGCCAATGGATGGATTTGTCAAGGTCTCGTAGACCGCCTTGGCATCGGACTCGGCGTATTTGAGATCGGGGATGGAAGCATCGGCGTAGTCGTTGATGCCGATGATAACCGCGTAGCGAGTCGGTTCAGCACCACGCGCGCCAATCGAGATGGCGAGCATGGCCAGCCAAGTTGCCGAGAAAGTGCGCAGCGCCATGTGTTGCTCTCCGGGAGTAACTGACCAGAGCGTCGGCCGGCAATCCCGCTCCCCACTGGAAACAGAAGACACTGTAACGGGGCGCGGGATAGGGGCTAATTCGTTGCCACTAGTATACCGCGCCGGTTCCGCCGTTGGCCAGGAGGTTGGGGAACTTGCCGGGCAAAACCGTGGGGTCTTCGCGGGAATTGTCGTAGTTGGGGATGAAATCGACGGTTTCGTATTCGAGGTCGGCGAGCATGTGTACGGTGGCGTGGGTCATGCGGGCTTCGGTGTAACGCATGGCCGCCTGGGGATCGCCGTCAATAATCGAGGGGTGATTGCCCGTGCGATAGGAAAGGGTACACTATCGGCGTAACCCGGGCCGGGTCTTTTTAGGAGAAGAGTAATGATTCCGTTGACACAACTGTGGTTGCCGATCCTGCTTTCGGCGGTGTTCGTGTTCGTGGTGAGCAGCATCTTTCACATGGTGATTCCGATCCACAAGGGCGATTTCAAGAAGCTGCCGGGCGAAGAGAAGATCCTTGCGGAAATGCGCGCCCAAGGAGTCCGGCCGGGAAGCTACGGTTTCCCTATGTGCGAATCCATGAAGGACATGGGCTCGCCGGAGATGATCGAGAAGTGCAAACTCGGTCCGGTGGGGTCCATGACTGTCATTCCGAACGGCCCGTGCAACATGGGCAAGAGCCTCTTGCTGTGGTTCTTGTACTCAATCCTGATCGGCGTGTTCGTCGCTTATGCGGGGGCGTTGGGTCTCGGTCGCGGCGCGGCGTACCTGCCGGTTTTCCGCCTGACCGGAACGTTGGCGATAATGGGCTACGCAATAGGCGCCCTGCCGGACTCGATCTGGAAAGGCCAGAAGTGGTCCATCACCCTAAAGTTCGTATTTGACGGAGTTGTGTACGGCCTGTTGACCGGCGGGACTTTTGGCTGGCTTTGGCCTGCGGGAGTTTGACCCGTCTTTCAGATCGGCCAAGGCCTGCGACCAGTTCCGTGAAGGTCACGCCGTCAAGCCCGCGGCTCGGGACGGGGTCGCGCGAACTGAAGTTCGCGGCTCGGGACGGTGACCGCTCCATACCTGTCGCGGTACTGATTGGCAGGCGGAGCCCGCCCTACGAGGGCTGACGCCGGATGTCGATAGACAATTCCGCGGGTCTGCTTAGAACGGCACGTCGGAGTGGGCGGGGCGTGCGGGACGGTACGGCTCCGGTTCGGCGGAATAGTTGCCGAAGCGGGTGAACTTGCGGTTAAAGCTCAGGGTGATGTTGCCGGTGGGGCCGTTGCGCTGTTTGGCGATGATGAGCTCCGCGAGGCCCTTGGTGGAGTCATCGTCCGGTTTGTAGTACTCATCGCGGTGGATGAGCAGCACCACGTCGGCGTCCTGTTCGATCGCCCCGGACTCGCGCAGGTCGCTCATGAGCGGGCGTTTGTCGCTGCGACCCTCCGGCATACGATTGAGCTGGGCCATGGCAATCACCGGGATGTTCAGTTCGCGGGCCAGGGCCTTCATGCCGCGGCTGATAGTGGAGATTTCGACCTGGCGGTTCTCGGCCTGGGGCGTGTGCATGAGCTGCAGGTAGTCCACGAACACGACCTGAACGTCAAAGCGCTGCTTGAGCCTTCGGGCCTTCGCGCGAAGCTCCATGATGGTCATGCCCGCGGTGTCGTCGATGTAGAAGGGGGCGTGCTCGAAATCGGCGCAGGCGTTGAGCAGTTCGCGCTTGTCCTCTTCGGAGAGCAGGCCGCGCCGCAGATGGTGCAGATCGATCCCGTGTCCGTAAGAGCAGACCAGCCGCTGGGCGATCTGGGCTCCGCTCATTTCCATTGAGAAAAACCCCACAGAGATGCGCTGGTCGACCGCGGCGTGCTGGGCCATGGAGAGCCCCAGCGCCGTCTTGCCCATCGACGGTCGGCCCGCGAGCACTATGAAATCGCCCGGCTGGAATCCGCCCATGTATTCGTTTAGCTGGGTAAATCCCGTGGGAACGCCGGTGCAAACGCCGTCGTCGCGCAGGGCAAGCTGCTCCGAGAGTCGGCGGACCAGGTCGCGGATGGCGACGCTCTGTCCGCTGACGCGCTTCTCCGTACACTCGAAGATCCTGCGTTCGGCCAGGTCGAGAATGTCGCGGGCTTCGTCCAGCCCGGTGTAGGCCTGATCGGAAATCTCCGAAGCGCAGCGGATCAGATCGCGAAGCATCCCCTTGTCGCGAACGATGCGGGCATAGTGTTCGGCGTTGGCCAGGTCGGAAAAACTCTCGGCGAGCTGGATCATGTACTCCTGACCGCCGACAAAATCGAACAGATCGCGGCGGCGGAGCTCGTCGGTGACGACGATCAGGTCGATGGCCTTGGCCGGATCGTCGTAGAGGTCAAGAAGGATTTCGAAAAGTTTTTGGTGAACGGGAAGATAGAACCAATGGGCCTCGGCGCGGCCGATCACCGGGATAGCCTCGGCGATCACGTCGCGGCTCATCATCATCGAGCCGAGCAAGGCCATTTCCGCGTCGAGGTCCTGGGGGGGGACGCGCTCGGCGCGGACGCCCGCGTGTGGTCTACCTGTTGCCGCGGTTGTCATCGGCGTCGGCCTCCATGCTCGCCGCTGCGGATTCCGGTTCCTTTTTCCGGCCCTCTGCCGCCTGGCCCTCATCCTCTTCACTGGTCTTTTCGCGCACGACCCAGACTTTTACGGTGCAGTGGAGGTCGCTTGCGAACCGAATCTCGACCTCGAGGTTGTCGAGGTGGCGGATGGGCTGGTGAAGTTGAATCTGCTCCGGCGCTACGTGGTGACCCTCCTCGGCGATGGCCGCGGCGATCTCCTTACGCCCCACCGATCCGTATAACACCCCGTCCTCGTTGGCCCGGGCGTGGATGGTGACTTCCAGACCTTCGATCGCCTTTGCGATGGACTCGAGCATGGCGCGTTCGCGGGCGAGTTCCTCTTCGGCCTGTCGGCGGGCCTCGGCCAGGCGCCGGACGTTGGTTTGGGTAGGCTCCGTCGCCAAGCGCTTAGGCAGAAGGAAGTTGCGGGCATAGCCCTCGTTTACGTCGACGATGTCGCCGACGATCCCCAGAGTCGATACGTTTTTACAAAGCAATAGCTTCATGCACCAATCCCTCGATAATTTTGCCTGAGTTCTGTGTGACGAGCGAAAGGACCACCCGGATCACAACAGGGTCTAAAGAGTTTCAGCCATTATCTCAACGATTCCAAGCAAGACTACGGTCACAGCAATAAGCTGAATCCCACCGTTGAAAATCGCGTTGCGCCAGAGAAACCGCCCTCCGTTCCAGCGTCCGAGCGGAAGGAACAGGGGAGTTTTCGCCCGGTATTCCGCGAATTCTGATCCGTACCGGTCGGCGAGCCGTATCTCTTCCCAGGCCACGGTAAGAGGATAAAACGCCGCGAAGTACGCCGTCACCACAAGGTAATTATCGAAATCGTGCAAGAGCACGCAAAATCCGTATGCCAGCACGATTGAACCAAGATACAACGGGTGCCGACACAACGAGTAGACGCCCCGTGTCGCTAGCGCGTGTTTCTTCCGAAGCTCCCCGTGCGCTGCGATCCGTAGGACGACCCCTAGCGTGATCAGCGTGACGCCTAGTACGACGGGGATTCCACCGCCCTCAAGATCATACGGCCGCTCCCGCGAATAGAGGTCTTCCGCCAGGCACAACACAACAAGTACGAAAGCAACCTTCGTGCGCATACGCTTGCCAAATCGTATCAAAGCAACCCATCGAGGATGCCGAAGGCGAAACGCACTCCAATCCGTTGCCATGTCAAGCCTCGTTCAGCGGCTAACACCTGCGTTTTCTATGGTGCCAGCGGGCATCTGAAAGCAATCCGGCGCTGTCGTAGGGGGGTAGTCTAGCAACTTCGTCGCGTCAAATCAACTTTGCAGGTGCGGACGGTTGGTCAACCCGATCCGCCGGTTTTCGTACCTCGTGAAATGATCTCATACACGGGTTTGTTGTCGGCGTACACTTGCCATTCGGCCACCAGCCCCTCGCGGACAGTCGCCCGCCAGGCCGCCGGTACTGTCCAGCGATTCTCCCCTCGAAGCTCGCCACCGACTGCGTATGTGCCGCTCGCCCGACCGAACAGCCCCGTTACCTCCCCGCACGCCAGCCTGCACTCGACCTGGATCAAATAATCCGGCATCCAATCAAAATACGCCATCCACGCCCGCCGCATCGCCTCCCGACCGCGAACCGTCTGACCCAGACTATCAACGAACAGATGATCGTCGGTCATCAACCGCACTAGCCCCTCAACGTCGTGTGCATTGATTCGATCGACAAACCGCTCGACGATTTCTGCGGGCGTAACGCTCATGTCTGCCCTGCGGCATTCTCAGCCGAGCCCTTCCGCCTGCGTAAGGCCTACCTCAGTAGGGCATGGCGACCACATGCCACACGGTCCTCGCGGAGGCGCGGAGCACGCGGAGAAAATGGACGGCATGGCGGCCACCAGCGCGCCGGGGTCGGCCATGCCACGCGGTCCTACCGGGATAAGTTCTCCTTACAGCGCGAGCGACGTGCAACTGTCATGCTGCCTGCGATGAGCAGCAGCAGTGCGAACAGCGCCGCCCCCCAACTCGAAAGCGCAGGCACCGGCCCGCTGCCAAAGACCCACAGTCGAACCGCGTTGTAATCGTTGGTCGTAGGAATACCCGCCGTGAGCATCTCATTCATGGAGCGGTCAAGGTACTGGCGGAATACACTCGCGGGATTATCGGGGTCCTGGGTTGAACCGTAATTGGCCGCCGTGTACCCGTTTGCCTGGATTTGCGGAATCAGAATATTCTTCACCGCCCACGAGTCCAGCGCTACTGGGTCCGTGCTCGCCGCCAGTTGGTCCCGCCGACTCACTTGATCGTAAGACGCGCTCGGTCCCAACCCCGGGCGGGCCAGAATCCAAATGCAGTCGAGGATGGTTAGATTCGGAACTCGCACCTCGGCCAGGACCGAGCCAAGTCCGCCTCGTCCGACCCCTGCATGGGAGTCGGTGCCAAGACTCTGCGTGATCACGCCCATGTGATTTTTTACCGCGCCGGTTACGGCATAGATGGAGTGCGTCTTCAGCACCGGCACGTTGATAACCACCAAACGGTCGTGGGCATACGTCGATGAACCCGGGTCCCACACGCCGTATTTGTAGCTGATGCGCGTTCCCCTCGGCGACTGAAACTTCGGATACGAGACGCGGACGCCGGTCTCCGCGTCCGGCGTAGCGGCCACCACGTACCCGTCCGTGGCGTCGCCGCCTGAATACTCACCGACCGAAACCGTCCGGAACGCATCCCACAGTTTCGTCGAGACGCTCCATCCCTCGGCCGCGAAATCGTTCACCACGTCCTGCGGCGACTGGCCGTGATCTTCCGCGTTGTTCTCGGTTCGATCCAGGCTTCCAGAACCCTGTCCGTTGTCCGCGACGACTATCTCTCCCACGAACCCGTCGGGATGCTCCACGATTCGCCGGATAATCCCGCGAAGCACGTCGGAATTCGTACCACCGCGTTGCGCCCATTGGGCGTTGATCTTGATGATAACGACATCGTCCCGGGCAATGATTCCCCCAGGCCCCGCGGTCGGCCCGACGTTCGCCGACCGATGCCACTTCAACCCCGAACTGCCAATGACCGTGATCAGATCATCCACGCCGCCGTAACGACCGGGTTCGACGCCGCGAGCGTTGTTCACCAGATAGACCGCCGGATGGTAGTCCGCCGGCGGCGTGGCGATGATCATCTGCGGCGGCGACTTCTGCGAAGCATGAGCGACTAGCACGATAAGAAGCGCTGCCACGCCCACGCCGGAAATCTTGCCGCCGATGCCGCCGAGAAAGCGCATGAGCGCCGCCCGTCCCGCGATCACTGCGGCTACCAGCGGTACGCCAAACGCCGCTGTTGCCAAACTGAAAGCTGATTGCTGACATGGATACGACAGACGCGACGGCTTGGGACCTGAGCGCAGAACCAACCAGAGGAGTGCGGCCGCTCCCGTCAGAGCCGCCCAAATCCCGCTTCGATATCGCGTTAAATGGCGATGGCCGTGTCGCCTTACTGTGTTATTCGTTGCCTGTTTAGGAAGGTCCGAAAACTGTTTCCCAGTCCGAGTAGTCATGGTACCCCCTCCATCATGCACCAAATCCCGACCGGTTATTCTATCCGTTGGCCGCCACGAATGGTAGGTGGCAACGGCGATAATCCAGAGGGTTCGTGACAGTTTAGGCGGCGTGCGCAGGAGGTATGCGAAACCGACTCGGCCCCTGTCCCGGATCAGCGCCAACGGTTTCTGTCGCCCCATCCGGGGCTTGGAGGCTCTTGGGCGTCCTCCTTCCAGGGATTCCGCTTCGCTGCACCCCTGGCTACATTCGTCGGCCCCTACCGGGGCCAAATCCGGCCCGCCGGAACTGTCACGCACCCATAATCCAGATGGTCGGTGCGTCCCCGGATGGCTGGTTTTCAATACACGACAGGCTGCTAACCAAATACCACGCTGACCATCAGCAGGAAGACCGCCGCCGCCGCGCCGCCGAGCAGACAACCGTAGAAAAACCGATTCAGATCGAATCCGTTCGGCTGCTTCCGGCCTGAGACCGGCTGGAAGGACGCCCTTGGCCGGATCCAGTCCATTGATGTCCCGTCATTCGCACGGGGTGAGGCGGCCGGCGTCGCCGCGACGGCGCGCAATGTCGCTGCGCATCCAGTAACGGCTTCAATTGCCGGAACCAGAATCGGCGACTTGTCGAAGGGGTGAACTTTGACAGAAGCCGGCGGGCTTTCGTTTTCGGCGATCCGCCGATCCGGGGCTTCAGCATGGAGAGACAGTTCTAGCTGGATTCCGTTCAGTAACTCTTTCTTGTCATCGACAGGATCGTCGCGCCAATAAGTCACGGCCGGGAGGAAGTCGCTTCGGGATCGGATGGGGATGTTACGACCTGTCCAACGGTCGGCCGGATCAGGTCCGAAGTACTCTTCGAGTAGCTGCTGGGTATAAAGGCGAGAAGCCCGGTTTCGAGACCGAAGAGTGCGAGCTTTGCCGTTCAATCCTCCGAGTCTTGTTGCCTGCATGATCGCTCCTCCCTAAGTTGTTCTTCCCGCTCGGCGGGTCCGCTAAGGACCTGCTGCGTCATCCCATATCGTCAAGGTGTGGGCCGAGCGAAGAGCGAAACGGGCGGCAATTGATGCGCCGGGGTGACGCGGCGTCCAACAACGCACCGCAAGAGGCAATTGATTTCCGTAAACAACCGCATCAAGTGTCGAAATTCACAGGGGATCGCTTGCCTTTTCGTTCAGTTATGCGGACCATAACTTTATGCGCCATAATAGGTTAAAGATTTTTTCAAAATAGGTCGCCTCGCGGCGGCTGTTGTGCTAAACTTTTGACGGCATAAAGGCCGCTCATTTCTCCGCATGTTGAATGAGGTTCGGAATGGGAAGGAAGCACTCCCCCGCCCTCGGACAGCGGATCAATTTGGTGCGCGGTTTGCGCGCGGCTCGGGAACAAATTGAGTTTGACGGGGGAGGGAGGATGTCCTCGCGAACAAACGGTCGAGTCTTTGAGTGCGTTGCGGTTGACCTGAACACGCAACGGGACTTCTGCGAGCCGTGCGGTGCGTTTCCCGTTGCGAACTTGGCCGAGTTGATCCCGGCCCTGCGCCATATTGTGGCGTGGGTCAAACGAAACCAAGTGCCCACCGTCGCTTCGATTGAGGCCCATCGCGAGCTGGAACTTTCGGACAGCGGCAATCCCATTCATTGCGTTGACGGATCGGAGGGCCAGGAGAAACTCGATTTCACTCTGTTGCCCAATCGAACGTACATACGCTCCGACAATACGCTCACCTTACCCACCGATCTCTTCATGCAGTATCAACAGATCATCTTCTGGAAGCGGACTAACGATCTGCTTGGCAACCCCAAGGCCGACCGCTTGCTCACTCAGGTTCCCGCCCGCGATTTCGTGCTTTTTGGCGTGGGCGTTGAAACCTCGATCAAGGCGTTGGCCTTGGCGCTGTTGACTCGCGGCAAGAGAGTGACGGTGGTCGCGGACGCTGGCGGGTATTGGAGTCGTGGAACGGCCGATCTCGCCTTTCGCCAGATACTGGCCAAGGGCGCCCGAATCATAACTGTCGCGGAACTATTAGCGCGCAAGCTCGACCGGCGGATCCGCTACTGCTCGATCCCCGGTGTGGTCCGCTTCGGAGCCGCGCCGATCTTCCGAGGGTTCGGTGTGCCGACGAACGGGCGTACAAGGAACCGCGAGATCAAGAGTCGGTTGCCGTTCTCGCCGATCAACGCCAAAACTCAAGATGATAATCATGCTTCCCCCAACGCCGGTTCGTGAGCGTTCTGCTCGCAGCCCATACGCAGAGTTCAGGAGGTCGAACGTCAAACGTCTGTCCATCCGTGAGGCACAGTCGAAACGGTTCAAACGGAGGTTTGTCCAAGTGCTTCCGCTTGTCACCGGAGCTTAATGGAGGCCAGGGCCGCGAAGGCGAACATGGCCGCGACCAGCCAGAAGCGGACCACTGTCTGCGGCTCGCTCCAGCCGCCGAGGTGGAAATGGTGATGGACGGGCGCGCAGCGGAAGAAACGCTTTCCCCCGCTCGACTTGAAATACCCGATCTGTACGAGCACGGAAAGCGCCTCGATCACGAAGACGCCGCCCGCAATGAAGAGCATCAGTTCCTGGCGGGTGACCACGGCCACATATCCGATCAAACCGCCCAGCGGCAAGGAGCCGGTGTCGCCCATGAATACTTTGGCGGGGTGGCAGTTGTACCAGAGAAAGCCCAGGCAGGCCCCGAGGATTGCTGCGCAGAACACGACGAGTTCGTCGCTCTTGGGGACATGGAAGAAGAGCAGCTTGGCCGCGAGGTCCTCCGAGCCGACCACATAGGTGAGGATCGCAAAGACCAGGGCACAGAGTGCGGTGCAACCCGCGGCAAGCCCGTCCATACCGTCGGTGAGGTTGACGGCGTTGGACGCGCCGGTCATCACCAGCACCGTAACCGCCATGAACGTGAACGTGCCGAGCTGCAGGCCGGGCTTGTAAAAGGGGACGCTGAGGACCTTGTAAGCGGGCAGAGCCTCGCCATCGACCGGGGCGTTGAGCATGTCGAAGTTGTTCTGGCCGTAGCGGTAGATGTAGTAGCCTAGGATCACGCCGAGGCCGATCTGGAAGAGGAGTTTTTCGTACATCTTCAAGCCGTCGCGGCTGCGCGAGCGCCGCTTGGCGGTGAGCTTGAGCCAGTCGTCGATTCCGCCGAGTATGGTGAGCCAGACGAGGCAAACGAGAC
>Ga0209777_10009161_pt1 | contig 10699 bp, 10 predicted proteins | sample FrelakmetHBP12HB_FD_187147 | JGI IMG/M metagenome (GOLD analysis project Ga0209777, IMG submission 187147) | Freshwater lake sediment microbial communities from the University of Notre Dame, USA, for methane emissions studies -HBP12 HB (SPAdes)... | ecosystem: Environmental > Aquatic >... | reverse complement strand
TCCAATATTGTCAAGCATTATTTTTATGATTACATGGGTACACTTTGCGAGCAATGCGTCTACCATTTCCATTGACAATTCAATAGGATAACCCTATTTTCAAACCACTTTTCCAAGGGAACTTCGGGCTAATAGCTGATAGCGAATAGTTTATGACTTATAACCTGAAGTGCTAAGCACGGGGGTCTCGATCCTTGCAATCGGCCATAAGCTATGAGCTATGGGCGAACCGAAATAACTTCAACAGGATCTCCTTTTTCTACTCGGAGCCTCCTGCTGGCGTTGCCTTCACGGATCGATAACTCAAGGAATCCGCCGCTTCCAATGAGAGCAATGGCTTCTCCCTTCTTCCCTTCCCAATAGCCTTTTCTTAACCCGTGAACCGTCGCATGTCCTGCCTTAACAACGATGGGATAATTCTCAGCAAAACGGGACAGTTGTTTTTCACCGATGTTGCTGATGAGATTTCCGAAGGCGTCGACATGGAAGACCTCTCCTGTCAATTTCCCTCTATTTTCGACAGGATCTCTGAAACGGAGCGTTTTCCACTTGTCGACCGCCTTCCCAAAGGCCTTCGGCTCGACGCCCAAAGACAGGTGCCCGGCAACCGGGGCAAAGAGGTCTCTTCCATGGAACGTGCTGGTCAAGCTCGGCAGGAAATATCTTTCGTTCGTGAGCGCGATCGTCTGTTTCACCTTTTCCTTCCTGAGGACAAAACTGAAAAGGCCATTGTCGGCACCTATGAAGAAATAGTTCTCAGTTGCAATGAGAAGAGGCTTTCTCGGGCCACCGACTCCTGGATCAACGACAGCGAGGTGGATCGTGCCCTTTGGAAAACAGGAATAGACATTCAGGAGAATGAAGGCGCCCTCTTCGATATCGTGAGGGCTCACCTCATGGCTGATATCTACCAGATGGCACCGGGGATCGATCCCGAGAATGACTCCCTTCATCGATGCAACATAATGATCTTTTGTCCCGAAATCGGTTAGAATGGTGATGATCGGTCTTCTCATCCGGAGATGATCCTCTTTAGCTCCCTCACGAAGGGCTTTCGGACGATCTTCTTTTCCGTGATGATGGCCTGGATCAGGGAATGGGGAGTGACATCGAAGGCCGGGTTTCTCACCTTGACCCCTTTTGGCGTGACCTGTTTCCCTCCGGGATGGGTTACTTCTTTCGAAGATCTCTCTTCGATCGGGACCTCAATTCCACAGGCAAGGCTTGAATCGAGCGTCGAAGTGGGGGCTGCTACATAGAAAGGAATTCTGTGATAGTTGGCGAGAACAGCGAGGCTGTAGGTTCCGATCTTGTTGGCGGTATCCCCGTTAAGGCAGATCCGATCGGCACCCACAAGGACAAGTGAAACTTCTCCATTTTTCATCAGCCAGCCTGCCATGCTGTCCGTCAGCACAGTAAAAGGGATCTTCTCCTGAGAAAGCTCCCAGGCTGTGAGCCTCGAACCCTGAAAGAGCGGCCTTGTCTCGTCAACAAACACATGAAAACGCTTGCCTTCAGCCCAGGCCGACTGGATCACTCCGAGGGCTGTCCCGTGGCCGGCAGTGGCCAGGGCACCCGCGTTACAGTGGGTAAGGACCCTGTCACCCTCGTGGATCAGGACACTGCCATTCTCTCCGATCCTCCGATTGACCTCCACGTCTTCTTCAAAGATTCGAAAGGCCTCCTGTTCCAACCTGCTCCTCATCTCATCGATACTAAAGGAGTGAAGTTGTTCCAAGACTTCCTTCATCCGATCGATAGCCCAGAAGAGATTGACCGCGGTTGGTCTCGTCTTCGCCATTTCTTCACAGATTCTACCCACTGCCTTTCGAAAGGCCTCCGGCTCCTTCGCCCTCGCCTTCCTCGCCCCTACGGCGATCCCCATGGCCGCAGCCACACCAATCGCCGGAGCTCCACGGATCGCCATGGAGCGAATTGCCGTGGCCACGTCAGAGGCTTCTCGGCAATCTATGTAGCGAACCTCGTGGGGTAGCCTCCTCTGGTCCAGAATCCGGACCCGGTCTCCCTTCCACTCAATGGTCTTGAATTTCATCCGTCCCTATCCTTGCCGGAGGTTTGAGGAGCGCTTCGCTTGAGGTTTGAGGCAAATTCATTTCTCTTGCAGTTTCTTTCTAAGCAGCTCGTTTACCAGCTTGGGATTGGCCTTTCCCTTTGTCGCCTTCATCACCTCTCCCACGAAGAAGCCAAAGAGTTTCTCCTTCCCATTCCTGTAATCCTCAAGCTGCTTTGGATTGGCCTGCAAGGCCCTTTCGATGGCCCCCTCGATCTCTTCTGTATCGAGAATCTGAGTCCAACCCTTTTCACGCACAATCGACGCAGGCTCCTTGCCCGTGCGGTACACCTCTTCAAAAACGTCTTTGGCGATCTTTCCGCTGATCGTTCCCTCCTTGATCATCGAAAGCATCTCGGCCAGATGCCTCGGAGTGACCGGGCACTGGTCGATCTCTCGCTCGTCTCGCTTCAATTCCCTGAGAAGCTCGACCATGATCCAGTTGCTCACCGTCTTGGGTTCCGCGAAACGCCTCACACACTCCTCGTAATAATTGGCCATGGCTTTCGTGGAGGTCAGGATCTCAGCATCATATTCAGGAATCTGATATTCCCGTACAAATCGTTCTCTCTTCTCCGTGGGAAGCTCAGGAAGAGTCTGCCGAATCTCGTCAATCCATGCCTCTTCGATCCTCAACGGAACAAGATCCGGGTCCGGAAAGTACCGGTAATCATGAGCCTCCTCTTTTCCCCTCATTGAACTCGTGATATTCTGATTCGCGTCCCAGAGCCGCGTCTCCTGAACCACTTCCTCTCCATCTTCGAGGAGGGAGATCTGCCGTTTGATCTCGTATCCGAGGGCCTTCTCCACATTGCGGAAGGAGTTCATGTTCTTGACCTCTGCCCTCATTCCGAATTCCTTCTGGCCTTTCGGCCTGACAGAGACATTCGCGTCGCAGCGGAAACTTCCTTCCTCCATGTTCCCCGTCGAGATCTCCAGGTACTGAAGAATCGACCGCAGCTTACGCAGATAGTCCCCTGCCTCCTGGGGTGATCGGATATCCGGCCCGCTCACGATCTCAACCAGGGGAACGCCGGTCCGGTTGAAATCCACGTAGCTCGAAGAAGCGGTCTCGGGGGTCTCACCGTGCTTCAACTTTCCTGCGTCCTCCTCCATATGGATGCGGATGATCTTGATCCTCCTTTGCTGGCCCTGAGAGATCATCTCGATGAAACCATCCTCCGCGAGAGGAAATTCATACATGGAAATCTGGTAGCCCTTTGGAAGGTCGGGATAGAAATAGTTCTTCCGGGCGAAAAGGCTGTAAGGCGCGATCCGGCATGAGGTGGCAAGTCCCAGTTTGATCGCATATTCCACGGCCTTCCGGTTGATCACGGGGAGGGATCCCGGCTGCCCGGTGCAAACAGGACAGGTCAGGGTATTGGGCTCCTCCCCGAAGGTGGTTGAACAGCCGCAGAAGATCTTGGACCGGGTCAGAAGCTGAGCATGGACTTCGAGTCCAATAACCGGTTCGTATTCCATGAGAGACTCCCTTTCTCTTCGGCATTTGTTTTAAAAATAGAATAATGGCGAGGGGTTGTCAAACTCTTCCGTAGTCATCCTCAAACCGCTCGATATCATCTTCTTCGATGTAGTCTCCATTCTGAACCTCAATGATCTGGAGAAGAATTCGACCCGGGTTCTCCAGACGGTGCAGGGTGGAGACAGGGATATAGGTCGATTCGTTTGGATGAACGTAATAAACCTCGTCGCCTTTTGTGACTTTTGCTGTCCCCGAGATAACCACCCAATGTTCGCTTCGATGTCGATGAACCTGGAGGCTCAATTTTTCACCGGGATGAATCACCACTCGCTTGATTCTATACCGTTCGCCCTTCTCCAGGACGGTGTAGCTTCCCCACGGCCTCTCTACAGTCCGGTGGATGAGATGTTCTTCTCGCCCGTTCTTTCGCAATTCGTCGACAACACGCCGGACTTCCTGGGCGTGGTCCCTGGAGGCGATCAAAGTCGCATCCGGTGTATCAACGACAACCATCTCCTTAAGACCCACCGCCGCAACAATCCGGTCGCCCCCGAAGAGGATGGAGTTTTCACTATCCACCGAGACTACATTTCCCCTGAGAATATTCCCCTCTGCGTTGGGTTCCAGAACCTCGTAAAGGGCAGACCAGCTTCCAATATCGTTCCAGTCAAAGGAGGCCGGAACGGTCAAAACATCCTGACTTTTTTCCAGAACCCCATAGTCAATCGAGAGGCTCTCCAGTTCCGGATAAACAGTCCCCGTGGTCTCACTCTCCCTCTCCGACCCGATGGCTTCTTCAATTGTTTTCAGTCCCTGAAACAGCAGCGGCATATGCTGCTCGATCTCCCTCAGAATTTTAGAGACCCTCCAAAGAAAGATCCCGCTGTTCCAGAAGTAATTCCCCGCCTTGAGATAGGATTTGGCCTTTTCAAGATCCGGTTTCTCAACGAATCGTCTCAATTTCTTCAAAGCGGAGCCTTCCTTCCAACTCCCCGCCTCCACCTCTATGTACCCGTACCCCGTCTCCGGCTTGTTCGGTTTGATCCCGAAAGTGACGAGGAACTCCTCTTCGGCGCCGCTCCGGGCTGTCCTGATCCCCTCCTGGAATGATCTGATATCTTTAATCACATGGTCTGAAGGCATGACCAGCATGATGGCCTCGGGATCGATCCTCTTCAGGTGCACCGCTGCGAGACCAATGGCAGGAGCCGTATTCCTCCCGAGGGGTTCTTTGATCAGTCTTATCCTCTTCGCCTTCGCTCCCAATGCGGATAAGTGGTACTGAATATCCGGGGCCAGCCGTTCCGTCGTCACAACGAATATATTTTCCGCAGGGATGAAGTCATCAAGGCGATGAATGGTTTGCCTGAGCAGAGAGTCTTCCCCAACGATCTCAAGCATCTGTTTCGGCCATAATTCCCGGCTGTAAGGCCAGAATCTGACTCCAGCCCCTCCGGCAAGAACGACGGCAAATAGGTTTTTCATATCACCCTCTCATAACCCGTTCGTCACTAAGAATCCCTTTTACCACAAATCCGCCCATTTATGCAACGGACACGAATAAAACACACATTCTCCGGTTACTCCCTCCCCCATCTTGCAAAAGGGTCCCTCTATATTGACAAACCTCCATGAACCCATTATCTTACCTCAAAAAGGGAACTATGTTTTCCGCCGTTTCCATTCCTCCATCCTTCTCCTGCGTGAAAAAGGGAAAGGTCCTTCTCCTCCTCAACGAAGAGTTTAAAGACATCCTTCTTCAGATGGGAATTTGCGATTTTGAGACCTTTTTGAAAAACCGAGGTCAAACGACCCGATACTTAACCGGAAGAACTCCCCATCCTTCACTTCCTCTCACTGAAGGAAAAAGGATGGTTGTACGCCAGTATTCCCACGGTGGTCTGTTTAGAACTCTTACCAAGGGCCTCTACCTCTTCGGATCGAGGTCCTTTCGGGAACTGTCCCTGACGGAGGAGATTCGATCTTCAGGAATCCCATCCATCCAGCCGATCGGGGCTGTCCATCGGTCTGTTGCCCCGTTCTTCTATCGGGCCTACCTTCTTTCATTGGAGATTCCCGAGGCATTGAACCTCGTCGAATATTTCGATAAGGCGCAGACGCGGCTCCCCCAGAACCTTCGGTCCAGGAGGAAGGCGATCCGGGCTATTGGCCTCCTTCTCCGGCAATTTCATGATGCGGAGTTCTTTCATCGCGACCTCCAGCTCAAAAATATCCTAATCGTCGCCGGCGAACCCCTTCTTATCGATTTTGACCGCTCCTTTCGAAAACCTTCTCTTTCCATTCAGGAAAGGATTAAGAATCTCCTCCGCCTCAACCGTTCTGCAGAGAAATGGAGGCAGGCAGGACTCTCTATCACGAAGACGGACCGATGGCGACTCTTTTCTGCTTACGCAAAGGGCGATGAAGAGATCCTGAAGGCCATGAGACGGATCCGGCAGACCTATCGGATTCGGCTTTTTTTTTATCGATTCTCCTGGGCTTTCAATCGATTCGTCGAGGGAAAATTGAAATGAGGGTTAGTGGGTTACTTGGGTTATTGGGTTGCTTGGGTTGCTTGGGTTGAAACCTCGGTTAACCCGTTAACCCAATAACCCAAGTAACCTAAGTAACCCAATGAACCCTTATTTACGGGGAAGGAAAAGACTCCCGGAGGAATTCCCTGATAATAGGAACGATTGCGTGGGTATGTGAAAGGAGGAAGTGATCTGCTCCTTCAATAATGGCCATGGATTTCGGCTCCTCAAGCTCCTTGAACCAGTCTTTCAACGTCTGAACCGGACAGTACAGGTCCCGGTCCCCAGCGACAAAAAGCTTCTTTTTCTTGCACCCTTTGAGGAATCCAAAGTCATTCATGACGAGAGGCGGGGCAACTGCGATCAGCCCTTCAATTCGTCGATCCTCCATCCCCACGGGAACACCTGCCCACGCTCCGAAAGAGTACCCCATGAGAACCATCGGAGGATTCGAGCCTTTCAAGTTCTGATATAAATAGTCAATGGCGGACTTTACATCTTCCTTCTCTCCCCTTCCCTCATCATAGGTTCCCTCACTCTCTCCAACACCTCTGAAATTGAATCGAAGGGTGGAGAACCCCTCTTCGTAAGCCGTTTCTACAGCAGTGCCGACAACGGGATTGAACATGTTGCCACCATAAAGGGGATGGGGATGACATGCAATCATGCCCTTCCCAAAAGAAAAGGCCTCGTGAACATTCAGGAGGCCTTTCAACTGGACCCCGCTGGAGGGAATGGATACTTTTTTCTCTCTCATCCGTTTAGCAGTATCGGGCAATTTCGATTTCCCGTTTCTCGGAACATCCCTTTTCTTTCCTTTTTCTCTTTCCTTTCCCGCTCCGAAGATTCAATCTTGGCATCGACCTTTTCTTTGGCCCATTCCAGGATACTTCTCAGGATCTCCAGGAACCGAACTTCGAGGCGGGTGACATCTTCACTCTCAATCCGCTCGTTGAGCGACTTCAGCCACTCATCCAGTTTGTCCTGCACTTGCCTCAGAACCTGGATGAAGGGAGGCTCTGGCTCCTCTGGTTGTGCATTCCTCTCTCTGCTCTGAGAGGGTTGAAGCTGATATGTCCTTCCTTCTCCCTCACGGGACCTTGTCTCACGATAAGATGAAAACGGGCCTGAAAGGAGGATGAGCGTCATGATCAAAAGAAGCGATATGAAAGGTCCAATCCATTTCTTCATTGAACTCTCCCGGCTTTCCCGGCCAGAAAGACAATTCGTGAAAAAAACTACCCTCAAAACCAAGCCAACCTATGGAAATTACATCAGTTTCCCAGACACTTCAAGGTTGCTAATAAAAAGCCGCTTCACTGCCTTTGATTTTTCGTCACGGCCTTTCACGCAATTTAACAAATACTGGGAATAAAGTCAAAAAATAATAACGCTTGCCTCTCCCCTACCCCACCGAAAGGTGCCGACCGGAGGGGTTAAGATACCGGGGAAGCGCGTTTAGATGGAGCTTGTTTTGCCAACGGAGGTGTCCCGGAAATCATTCGAGTAAATCCAATTTTCCATGGGAACCTGTTGTGTGCGCGTTTAGGATGGTTTCTTCATTTCGTCTTTCCCCGTTTCTTCTCGGCATATGTCTGCCAAGGTCATGTTTTCTTATTGGTTTGCCCATTTCGGGGAGGCTTTTATCCCTTGCGGGCTGATGTGGCCTTGTTTGGACCGTGACTCATGAACCTGTAACGTGCCAATCCCTCTGTGCCAAAAAGATTTTGGCTCATGCACCACCGGACTGCCTATGCAGATTGCAATTCAGATGAAGCACGCGTAAAACTTCCCCACTTCGGTGCGCAAGAATATAATAATAAAAGTTTTTAGTCAACGAGTTCGGCGGGTTTTGCGTTTGACGGATTTAGCTGGATTGCCATCCCAAATCCATTTTGACTCGGGGAATTATCGGTTGACAAAATCAATCGATACCCTCGGTTTTATTCTGTATAATGCTTGATATTGTCAAGTGTCTCTGCTCAAAAGAGCAATCTGCCCAGGTAATCTGGAAAAATTTACTTGACAATAACGATCATTATACGTAATATTTTTAAGTGTATCGCTCTTCATGGTCAACTAACGGTGGGTTTCAACCCCTCCCTTAAAACTATATTGGCACCGAATGGGTACTCACATGGCAATGAAGCTACAAGAATTCTTGAACAAGAAACCTGTTTTCACCCATGAAGAATTTGCAGCCTTCTTTAATTCGAAGGAACCCCGCAGCCTGAGAACAAAAGAGGCGCTTCTGGGGTATTATACACGGAAAGGGCGCTTATTACACGTAAAGCGAGGGCTTTATGTTGTGGTCCCTCCTGGCGGAGATCTCAAAGCATTTTCCGTTGACCCCTTCTTATTGGCTGCAAAGATGACCGGGGATGCGGTCCTTGCATACCACACCGCTCTCGAATTCTATGGAAGAGCCCACTCTGTCCATGAAACCTTCTATTATTTGACGGACACCTTCCCCCGGCCTTTGACGTTTCGGGGATATCGTTTCCGAGGCGTACGATTTCCCAAAAAATTGGGCAATGAGAAGAGGTTATTCGGCGTCAATGCCGAAGAACGTAGCGGGGTAAGTGTGAGGGTAACCAGTTTGGAACGAACGTTGGTAGATGTTCTGGATCGCCCGGACCTGGGCGGGGGTTGGGAAGAGATATGGAGGTCATTGGAAAGCGTTGAGTTCTTTAATCTCGACCAGGTTGTCGAATATACCCTGCTATTAAAGAATAGCACGACCGCAGCAAAAGTCGGCTTCTTTCTTGAGCAACACCGAGACGCCTTAATGGTGAATGACTCCCACCTCGATTCCCTCCGCAGTCTTCGTCCGCAGAAGCCCCATTACATGATGCGGACATCAAGGAAACCCGGCCGCCTTGTTGGTAACTGGAATTTAGTCGTCCCTGTAGAAATACTTAATCGTTCCTGGCAGGAAGTGCCGTGAAGATCTCAAAAGAAAAGCTACTCCAAGACTCAGAAGCCACAGGGTTTCGGCTTGAAATTGTGGAAAAAGTTTTTCATCTGCTTCACCTGCTTGAAAGCCTCTTTAGCCATCCATTTCTGAAAGGGAGGTTTGCTCTCAAAGGCGGGACAGCTTTGAATCTCTTCCTGTTCGACCTACCCCGCCTCTCCATCGACATCGACCTGAATTACATTGGAGGCCCTCAACTTGAAGTAATGCTCGAAGAGCGTCCCAAGGTTGAAGAGGCCTTGCGGGCAGTTTTCGGACGTGAAGGATTTGGTGTCCATCGCTTCCCGGATGAACATGCTGGCGGAAAGTGCTCCCTTAGATATAAGAGTGCCATAGGAAAAGGCGGTGATTTGGAGATCGACCTCAACTTCATGTTTCGGATTCCGTTGTGGCCGGTTGTTGCGCAAGATTCCATGCCTGTTGGATCATACCAAATTCAAAAGATTCCTGTGCTTGACATTCATGAGATTGCTGGCGGCAAATTAGCAGCCCTGTTTGCTCGGCACGCTGCACGGGACCTTTTTGATACCCATCAGCTTCTTGCCCGGGGTTCTCTGGATAAAGCACGTCTCAGATTGGCATTTGTTCTTTATGGTGCGATGAACCGTAAAGACTGGAGAACGGTTTCAGTGGATGATCTCAGGTTTGATCCCGGCGAGATCGAGAATCAACTTCTTCCACTTTTGCGGAAGGATTTCACGTTAGAAATTGGCAAACCGACCCAATGGGCAGGCCGACTGTTTGAAGAATGTCAGGACTTCTTTAAAATCATTCTTCCCTTCTCCGAGACCGAGTTGGAGTTTCTCAACCGACTCCTTGACCACGGGGAAATCGAACCGTCATTGCTAACCTCGGATGAAGATCTGGTGGAGCGTATAAAAAAGCACCCCTCGTTGGAATGGAAAGCAATGAACGTCCGTCAATTCAAGAAAAAATAGTCTATCTAAAGGTCCAACCTTGATCCTCGCCATACTAACCACGGCCAGCGTCAAATCCGATCGGTGAGTTCCTCATTTTTTCTCTTCTGATCGCCGCGGGTCACAACCCAAAATACCTCCAGCATCAGATGGACCACGGGTCAATTCAAATCACTCTCGATCTTTACGGGCACCTTTACGGTGGGGCGAATCGGGAGGCAGCCAAGAAGAATGAACTATTCTATAAAAAGGATTCTGAAAGGGCTGTCGAGAAGATCGCAGAGGTGCAAAAAGATGCGGCGGAAATGGGGAGGAGGTGATGGTGGGCGATGCGGGAGTTGAACCCACGGCCTTTGGTTCCGGAGACCAACGCTCTATCCATCTGAGCTAATCGCCCGTTCAGTTACATTGAAAATGATTACACAGATTCAAAGAACGATTACACCGATAACAAATCGAGCCCGGTCCCCGAATTTACCTGAAATCGGATTTTCATGGTTCGAGTAGCTCGAGGGCACCCTCCAGGCGCAGGGCATTATGTAACTGATTTAGCACACATTGCTGGAGTCTGTCAATTTTTTTCGGGATAGTATGATAGTGTAAGGGACTTTTGCGTAAGGGACTTCAATTCAGACATAAGAAGTAGGCCCTGATGCGGGATAGTGTGGGAGGAGGGATAGAGGGGGTGGTTCTCGGGAAAGTGGTAGAAAATGTTGGTTT
>Ga0209777_10009160_pt1 | contig 10700 bp, 7 predicted proteins | sample FrelakmetHBP12HB_FD_187147 | JGI IMG/M metagenome (GOLD analysis project Ga0209777, IMG submission 187147) | Freshwater lake sediment microbial communities from the University of Notre Dame, USA, for methane emissions studies -HBP12 HB (SPAdes)... | ecosystem: Environmental > Aquatic >... | reverse complement strand
GATCGAGTCGTTGGCCATGCTGCTGCTCGATGGCGAGGCCGGTCCCCTCAATCCGGAACAGGCTGACTTCAGCCGGAGGATCCATGCCAACGCCCGCCACCTCATCACGTTTGCGCTCAACCTGATGGACGCAGCCCATATCGAGGCGGGGGAGCTGTTGGTGCAGCCGCGCACCACGGACGTGGCCGCCGTCGTCCAGGACGCGCTGCTGCTGGCACGCAGCGCCAGTGACCTCAAAGGCGTCGCCCTGCGGTGTACGGTGGAGCCTGGGTTGCCGCCGCTGTTGGTGGATGCCGCACAGCTGGAGCGTGTAATCTCGAATCTGCTCGGTAATGCCATCAAGTTCACGCCGGGTGGCGGCTCGGTGGGCTTGTCCGTGCACCGCCAAGATGGCGAGGTGGTGCTCGATGTCTGCGACGACGGCATTGGCATTCCGGCCGCCGATTTGCCGGGCATCTTCGACCAGCGGCGCCGGCCGCGACGCAACAACCCGCTGCAAGGGTCCGGACTCGGGCTCTCGATCGTCAAGGCCATCGCGCAAGCGCACGGAGGAAGAGTGGAAATCACGAGCGCCCTGGGGCATGGCACCACAGTGACCGTTCACTTGCCTATACAGCGATCCGAGCCACAGTCAGATCGAGATGGGCGGACCCCAGAGATCCTGCACCATTGGCGCGGTTTGTGGCCTCGGTCTTCATCGGTGCAGTAGCCCGCATTTCTCACCAGCCCTTTGGCGCTTTCGTAACGAGGTCCGGTGAGAAATGCGGGCTAGAGCGCGACCGAAAAATCTTTTGGAGGGCAGCGCCCCGTCGCTGCCGATACCTCGCGCATCCTCCGAGCGCGGACGTGGATGACACCATCCGCCCTTCGACCAGGCTCCGGGCAAGCTTTCTGCAACGGGCCTTCGATCAGGAGGATCGCTGCGGTGTGGATCACGGCACGGTAGCGCTGAAACATATCGGGGACCACCACGGCGTTCGCCGTGCCGGTTTCGTCCTCGAGCGTAATGAAGCAGAACCCCTTGGCGGTTCCCGGCCGCTGTCGCACGATTACCAGACCGGCGATCTTCGTCCACTGGCCATTGCGTGCGCCAGCGAGATCGGCCGCGCGCAGCACGCCCTCGCGCGCCAGCGACCCACGCAGATGCGTCATGATGTGCGCACCTACGGTGATGCCGGTGCCTTTGTAGTCGGCGAGAGTACGCTCGAGTGCCGACATGGCCGGCAAAGGGCAGGGTGTTATGGTGTTAGGTGTTAGGGTGTTAGGGGCTGGTTCAGGCCGTGTTCGATCGCTTGGATCAAGCGGTTCAACAGTCTGGCCACCGAGCCCACCCGCGCCAAGAGTGCTTCCACGGCCTCCGATTGAACCAGACCTATTTCTGGCACCAACAGCAGATACGTTTCCAGCTCTCGCAAACTCCCCTGTGCGATTCGCAGGAAGTTGACGTAGTCTTTCCGTGTCGACCGTCCGCTGCCTTCTGCGATGTTCGCCGGTATCGAAACCGCGGCCCGGCGAATCTGGCTCGTCAACCCGTACAGCTCCTCTTTCGGGAACTCCTTGGTCAGAAAGTAGCTGTCCCTCGCAAGATCCATTGCCTGCCGCCAAACGAGGAGCCCCCGAAATGACCGCTCCCTGATTTTCTGCATCTTCTGCCCTACCTGTACTTAGGGTGTTAGGTGTTGGGGAATCCTCTTCTCCCTTAACACCATAACACCCTAACACCTTAACACCTTGCTTTAACAGCGGTTCCCGTGGCACTGCTGCCGCCTGCCACAATGCCTCGCGGCGCGTGAGGCCGAAGCCGGCTAAGGCGCCGATGTGCGCCAGGGTCGCCATTTCGTTCTCGCGGAGTTGGCAACGCGCCGCGCAGTCGGCTACGGAAGCGAATGGCATCTTCGCCCGCTCCGCTTCGATGCACCTGCCGGCCTCCTCACGCAGCCCGCTGACGTAGCGCAGACCGAGACGGAGAGATAAGGAGTCGATAGTCGATAGTTGATAGTCGATAGGTCCGGCTGGACCGGATGCTTTTCTATCGACTATCGACTGTCGACTGTTGACGCGTTCGAGCCGGCAGAGCCAGCTCGAACGCCCTACATCGATCGGCAGTACCCGCAGGCCGTGGCGCTGCGCGTCCTTGACCAGGGTTGCGGGGTGATAGAAGCCCAGCGGCCAATTGTTGAGCATGGCGCAGGTGTAGGCCGCCAAATGATGCGCCCGCAGGTAGGCCGAGGCGTACGCCAGCAGGGCGAAGCTGGCCGCGTGCGACTCGGGAAAGCCGTACAGCGCGAACGAAGTGATGCCGCGGACGATGTTGTCCGCCGTCTTGCCGGTGATGCCGCGCGCCGCCATACCGGCGCGCAGCCGCGCTTCGATCGCCTGCATGCGCTGTGCGGAGCGCTTGAACCCCATGGCGCGCCGCAACTCCTCCGCCTCACCGGCAGTGAAACCCGCGACCGTCATCGCCATGCGCAGCAGCTGCTCCTGGAACAGCGGGACACCGAGCGTGCGCTTCAAGATCGGCTCCAGATCGGGATGCGCGTACGTCACCGGCTCGCGTCCGTTGCGGCGGTTCAGGTACGGATGCACCATCTGCCCAACGATCGGCCCGGGCCGGATGATCGCCACCTCGACCACCAGGTCGTAGAAGTGATCCGGCTGCATCCGCGGCAGCGTGGCCATCTGCGCTCGGCTCTCGACCTGGAAGACGCCGATGGTGTCGGCCCGGCGCAGCATGTCGTAGACTTTCGGATCGTCTTGCGGCAGATGCGCCAGATCGAGGGCGATGCCCTCATGTTCTTGCACGAGCGGGATGGCGTCCTCCAGCACCGCCATCATGCCGAGGCCGAGTAGGTCGACCTTGATGATGCCGAGGTCGGCGCAGTCGTCCTTGTCCCACTGCACCACGACGCGCCCGGGCATGCTCGCTGGCTCCAGCGGCACCACGGTATCGAGCCGCCCCGCCGCGATCACCATGCCGCCCGAATGCTGCCCGAGATGGCGAGGCAGGCCTTGGATCTGCTGCACGAGGTTCACCAACAGTTGCACGCGAGGTGCCTCGGGATCGACGCCGCCGGCCTTCAGCTGCAGAGCAAAATCATCGGCGGCATCGCGGAACTCGAAACGCTGCAGCAATTTCGAGAGCCGGTCCACCTGTTCGAGCGAGAAACCGAGCGCCTTGCCGATCTCGCGCGCCGCGCTGCGCGTGCGATAGGTGATGACATTGGCGGTCATGGCGGCGCCGCGTTCGCCGTACCGCTGGTAGACGTACTGGATTACCTTCTCGCGCTGCTCGCCGCTGGGCAGATCGATGTCGATGTCCGGCCACTCGCCGCGCTCCTCCGACAGGAAGCGCTCGAACAGCAGATCCATGCCGACGGCGTCGACGGCGGTGATCCCGAGCGAGTAACACACCGCCGAGTTGGCAGCCGATCCGCGCCCTTGAGCGAGGATGTGGTGCTCCCGGCAGAAGCGCACGATGTCCCAGACGATGAGGAAGTAGCCGGCGAGGTTGAGTTTATCGATGATGGCCAGCTCGTGCCCGAGCTGTTGGCGGATGCGCGGCGTGATGGTGCCGTAGCGCTGGCGGGCGCCGGCCTCGGTCAGCGCCTGCAGGTAGCCGATCGGCGTTTCACCCGGCGGCAGCGGATAGTCGGGAAAGCGATAACCAAGATCGGCGAGGGTGAACTCGCACTGCTCGGCGATGCGCTGCGTGTTGGCGATGGCCTCCGGCAGATCACGGAAGAGCGCCGCCATCTCCGCCGGCGCTTTGAGATGGCGTTCGGCGTTCTTGAGCAGCTTGCGTCCGGCGGCGTCGAGCGTGGTCTTCTCGTGGATGCAGGTGAGGATGTCGAGCAATCGCCGCCCGCAGGGCGCGGCGTGGCGCACGTCGTTGGTGGCAACTATCGGAATACGATACTCTCGCGCGATGGCGAGCAGCACCCGACTGAGCCGCTCCTCGTCGGGATCGAGGTGGCGTTGGAGATCGATGTACAGGCGGTTGGGAAAGAGGCGCTGGAGGCGGGGGAGGAGAGAGTTCGAGGGTTCGAGGGTTCGAGGGTTCGAGTAGTTCTGCAGAGTTACGGCTAGTGGGCCATCTGCGCCTCCGGCCAGGCAGATCAGCCCATCCGTCTGCCCTTCGAAATCATTCCACGTTGCGACCGACTCGCCCTTCGACGCGCGGAGTTTCGTTTGCGTGATGAGACGACACAGGTTCTGATAACCGGTGCGGTTTGCCACCAGCAGATACACAGAACAGGGAGTTATGGTGTTAGCTGTTACGGTGTTAGGGTGATCTGACTCCTCTTCCCTGACAGCGTAACGGCCTAACACCCTAACAACCTGCAGTTCAGCGCCCACGATGGCGCGCAGTCCGGCGCGCTGCGCCGCCTGATGAAAACGCGGCGCGCCGTAGACGCCGTCGCGATCTCCGAGCGCCAGCGCCGGATACCCGAGCCCGGCGGCGTACTCGACGAGGTCTTCCGGCAACGACGCGCCAGCGAGGAAGCTAAAGGCGCTGCGGCAGCGCAATTCAATGTAGCGCGGCTGCGCCGCGCGTCGATAGTTGATAGTCGATAGTTGATAGTTCATTTCGAAGTAGCGACCACGCGCGGGCCCGTAACCTTGGTTCGTAGCGCATGGAGCATACGGGCCAACTCGGCGATCTCGCCCAACAGCGGTTGAATGATGCCCGCAGTTGCGAACGTGAGATCGCGACTGACGATCAGAAGGTACTCGGCCTCCGCCAACGAGCCTTCTGCTATATTTAGAAAGCGTCCGTATTCTTGGCCGCTCTGCCGCTTCGATCCTTCTGCGATATTGGTGGGTACCGAAAGGACGGCGCGCCGCAGTTGACCTACCAACCCAAACCGCTCTTCCGCTGGAAACTTCGCCGTAAGTCGATACACTGTGAGCACCAGTGCATGACTCCGCTGCCACACCTTCAGATCCTGGAATTTCCGCATCTCATCCTCCTGTGGACTATTGACTATCAACTATCGACTCGACTTCAGTCATACACTCCATCCACAAACCAGTTTTGCGTGCCGAGATCGCAGTACAGCCGATACACGCAGCCGTCGCTGAGCTGGGCATCGTAGTAGTCGCGGGCGTAGCCGCTTTCACTCCACCACTCACCATGGACGCGCCAGGGGCCGGCAGCATGCACGACGCGCCCAGCGAGCCCGTCGCCGCGGACGAACTCCGGCCGATCGTGTTCGCAAAACACCTCCACCGCCCGCGGCGGCCGCACGGCGCGCAGCGCCAGCGGAATGGCGCCTGAAGAGTTCCAGGGTTCGAGGGTTCGAGGGATCGAGGGTTCGAGGAAGAGATCGCCAGCCCTTGAACCCTTGAACCCTTGAACCCTTGGGCCCTTCCTCTCGAACCCTGGTGGGGTTGGGTGGAAGGGGGCTATCCCGTAGGCGTCCGGCCGATACGTGTCGGCCACCGCCGGGGCGCCGACACGATCGGCGCCGCAGATGGCGGCAAGGCGTGCGACGGTGATCGCCAGGCGCGTCGGAGCCGGACCGTTCGGACGAAACAGATCGAGCTGCGCGGCACGCAGGCGCTCGCCAACGGCCGCGATACGGACGCCTTCAATGGCGGCGATGGGTGGATGCGTCTCGAGCTGCAAACGCACCAGCGCCAACAACACCTTCACCTCGTTACTCGGTGCGACCACGGCGATGGTCCGTTCGTCGCGGCCGCGGTTCCCCAAACGTAGCGACAGGCGCAGGTCCCCGCAGATGAAGCCGCGCAACGCCAGGCGCGTGATGAGGCGGTCGAGCAGCCCCCGCAACACGAAGAGCAATGGTTCTAGCGCTTCGATGCCGTACTCGATCTCGACACCCTCTTCGAATTGCAGCGGCAGCGGGCGCGGCACCAGCGGACGCTCGTCTTCACCGCGGGCGCGGCGTACCAGTGATACGCCTTCGGGACCCAAGCGCGCGCCCACGGCCGCCGTCGGCAGTGCCACGAGATCACCGATGCAACGGATGCCCCAGCGTTGCAGCGTCGCGGCGAGCTCCGGGCCGGGTTCGAGCAGCCTGATCGGGACGGGGGCGAGGGAATGCCATTCCTCTCCCGGCGGGATCACGGTGATCCCACCACCGTGGCATGCCGCCAGATACGCCGCGACCTTCGAGCCGGCGACGCCGATCCGAGCTTCGAGACCAAGACGCATCACCCGCTGTGCCAGCACATTGGCTAGTCGTGATTCGGACTCGAACAGCGCTCCCAGCCCTTCCAGATCCAGGTACGCGATGCCGTCCCCCGCGTCTTCGACGCGCGGTGTGAACGACTCCGCCGCATCGCACAGGGCCGCCTGCGCCGCGCGCAGCACGCCGGGCGCTACCCGCCGAACCACAAGATCCGCGGCGATGGCCTTGGCTTGTGCCGTGGTGAGGTCGACAGTCACGCCGCGCCGTACGGCTTCCGCCGAGATCGCCTTTAGCCTGGGACGCGGCCTGAGCTCATCTACGACCGCCAGCGGTGTCCCGATGAGGTCAGGTTCCGCCCGCAGCAAGGCGGCGAGAGGGAAATCGGGAACATACAGACAGGCGAGGCGCATGAATTTCGAGGGTTCAAGGGTTCGAGGACCCGAGGGTTCGAGCGTGCAAGGGTTCCCAGGAGCACGATTCACAAGCACGAATCACGGTTGATTTCCCCGGCGCGCCGAGCTTGTTGCGTACGACCGTCGTCGCGGTTTCGAAACCGTCGAACAGTGCCCATAGCCCACGGCGCCACAGTGGGGTGCGCCGCTGCAAACCGAGGCTGACGGCGGCAAAGCTGCCGGCGACACGCTCTGGTGCGACGACGATGAGCGCCGTGTGTGATTGTTCCGCAGCGTGCAACAGGCGCGGCCACACCTGACCGCGGAGCGGACGCGGCGGTGATACTCCGAGGTCGAGCACGACCACTGCGAAGCCGCCCGCTTGCAGCAGGAGTTCGGCGCAACGCATAGCCGCCGTCGCCGAAGGTGGCCGCACCCACAACAGCCGCTGCAGGTCGGTGCCGGCAATCGCGAGCGATGCCGGATGCAACGCCTCCGCCGGATCGATACAGGCGACGACCTCACCGCGGCGTGTGGCGGTGGCGAGGAGTGTGAGCGCAAGCGACGTCTTGCCCGACGAGAGGGGGCCGATCAGCTCACTGATACGGCCGCGCGGCAATCCGCCATTCAGTACCGCATCCAACGGCCGCACGCCGATCGGGAGGCGCCGCACCGCTTCGGAAGCCGCACCCACATGCACTCGTCCCGGCAAAGAGAGCTCGGCAAGACGAGCCACGGCGGATGGCTGTGAGGTGGAAGCCAGCACCAAACAATTTTCGCTAAACTTTCGCTTTCAGTCAATAGGCGATTATGCGAGGAAAGCCGGCAGGATGCCGGCGCTCCCGGGATAGAGAGGAGAACATATGCCACTGGTTACGATCGTGACGGTATTGGCGCTGATTCAGTATGTCGTGCAGGGCGTGCGGGTGGGGCAGGCGCGGCAGCGCTACGGCGTTGAGGCGCCGGCGACCACAGGACACGCCATCTTCGAGCGGCATTTCCGCGTGCACCAGAATACGCTCGAACAGCTGCTCATTTTCCTGCCGGGGATGTGGCTGTTCGGTTTGTACGTGAGGTGGGGGATCGCGGCGCTCCTCGGTGTCGTGTTCATCGTCGCCCGTTTCATCTACGAGCGCGGCTATGTCGCCGACCCCAACCAGCGTACGACAGGCTTCGTGATCACGGCCATCGTCAATGGCGTGCTGCTGATTGGGGCCCTGATCGGGGCTCTCGTACATTTGTAAGGGCGCCCCGTCTTGCGCGTCGCGCAACCCGCGCTCGGTTGGGATACGAGACGATGCGCGTGTCGCTCCTGCTTAGAAAGGAGAAGCCGACCTGGACTTCGAACACTCAGAACGTGCCCAGCAGTACATGACTCTGGTGGAGCGCTTTACGCGCGAGCGCATCGTTCCCAACGAGCAGACCTACCTCGACCAGCTCGCGCATACGGACGACTGGCGACAGTGGCGGATTCCGCCCATCCTCGACCAGCTCAAGGCGGAGGCCAAGGCGCTGGGATTGTGGAATCTCTTCTTGCCCGAAAGCGACTACGGCGCCAGCCTCGACAATCGCGATTACGCGCCGCTGGCCGAGATCATGGGCAGAAGCTTTCTCGCACCCGAGGTCTTCAATTGCAGTGCGCCGGATACGGGCAACGCTGAAGTGCTGGTGCGGTACGGTTCGGAGGAGCAGAAAGAGCGTTGGCTGAAGCCGCTGCTCAATGGCGAGATCCGGTCCGGCTTTGCCATGACCGAGCCGGCGGTTGCCTCCAGCGACGCCACCAACATGAAGGCCACCTGCGAGATCGAGGGCGACCAGATCGTCATCAACGGCCAGAAGTGGTGGACCAGCGGCGCCGGCGACCCGCGCTGCAAGTTCCTGATCTTCATGGGCGTGACCGATCCCAAAGCGGAGCGCCACCAGCGTCACTCCATGGTGGTCGTGCCTATGGACACCTCCGGCGTCAAGGTCGTGCGCATGCTTCCCGTCTTCGGTCACCTGGAAGAGCCGCACGGGCATGGCGAGATCGTATTCAACGACGTGCGGGTGCCGAAGAGTAATTTCATCGCCGGGCCGGGACGCGGCTTCGAGATCGCGCAAGGGCGGTTGGGGCCGGGCCGCATACATCACTGCATGCGTTGCATCGGCGCGGCGGAGCGGGTGCTGCAGCGGCTGTGCGAGCGCGCCGTCGCGCGTGTGGCATTTGGCAAGCCGTTGGCCAACCTCGGTGGCAACCGCGACATCATCGCCAACAGCCGTATGGCGATCGACCAGGCGCGGCTGCTCACGTTGAAGGCCGCCTGGGCGCTGGACCGCTACGGCACGTTTGGCGCGCTCACCGACATCTCGGCAATCAAGGTGATTGCGCCGAACGTCCTGCAGACGGTCGTTGACGCCGCCATCCAGATCCACGGCGGCGAGGGCATGGCGGACCCCGAGCTCACCCGCTTCGCCGGTATGGCGCGAGCGCTGCGCATCGCCGACGGGCCGGACGAAGTGCACCGCGGCATGGTGGCCCGCCTGGAGCTGAAGAAGTACGTGTGAGGGCGCAGCTCGATGCCGAAGTGCGAGCGCTGGCGACTACAGACCTGGCCGTACGACCTCACGTCCATGAATTCCCGGGATTCTTTGACTGTTGCTTGCCTTCCCTTGTGGAGCGGTGGATCATGCAAAAAATGCGCGGGAGATTAGGCGTGGCGCGGATGGCGCACCGGTCGTTTCAAACGCACGCCTTCGCAACGCTAGTTCTGTTACTCGGTCTGAGTCACACGGCGGTAGCCGACAGGGTGGGCGTGCCGCCCGCCGGCAAACTCTACCATGGCGTCTACCCGGGTGGTGTCACGGGTGAGGAGGACGACATCACGCCGGCGGACGTCGATGCGTACGAGAGCACCGTGGGCAAGCCCGTCGTCTGGGTCTACTTCTCGAACAATTGGTACCGCAGCCGCGCCTTCCCACTGAGCACCGCCACCTGGATTCGCGACCGCGGCGCCGTCCCGTTCATCCGCCTCATGCTGCGGTCGTCAGCCAACGAGCGCCGGGTGAGCCGCGAGCGCACGTTCAAGCTCAGGAACATCATCGCCGGCACGCTCGATGCCGACCTTCAGGCCTGGGCGCTGGCGGCGCGTGACTTCGGCTCGCCGCTGCTGGTCGAATACGGCACGGAATGCAATGGGAGCTGGTTCCCCTGGAACGCGCGCTGGAACGGCGGGCGCGCGAAGCGGGGCTTTGGAGATCGAACGAAATTCGACGGCCCGGAGCGGTTCGTGGCTGCCTTCCGGCACATCGTTAGCGTGATGCGCGCCGCGGGAGCCACAAACATCACGTGGGTGTTCCACGCAAACTGGGACGACGGGCCCCCACGGCCGTGGAACCGACTCGAGGACTATTACCCGGGCGATGATGTGGTGGACTGGGTGGCTATCAGCGCATACGGGCCGCAGACCCCGATGGACCGCTGGCTCGATCTGTTCGCGGACGAGGTGGATTCCGCGTACCCGCGACTGCAGAGCGTCGCACCGACCAAGCCGGTAATCATCGCGGAGTTCGGCGTCACCGCGGGCAGCCCGCTGACGACTCCGGAGGCGTGGGCTGGTCCGGCACTCGATAACTTGCTCGCCCTGACGCGCTGGCCAGCGATCATCGGGTTCTCGTGGTGGAACGAGCGCTGGCAGAACGACAACAACCCGGCACACGACACCACCATGCGCGTGCAGGACATCCCGGCGCTGGCGCAGACGTTTCAGACAAAGCTGCAGGCGGCCAGCGACCATCTACAGCTCACGCCGGTCTTCGTCGCCCCGTGAGCGCGACGGAAGGCTACGGGCACACGGGTGCGCCACGGGAGGGTTGATGAAGGCAGTGAAGCGAAAATCGGCCTGGGCGCCATCGAGCACGACAGGGACCTTGTTGCGCGAGTTGCGCGAAGGAATGCGAGCAGGTGGTGAGCCTCATCCGCCGGCTCGAAGCTGGGGCCCTTTCGGCTCGCGAGCGTGACGCCGCCCGAATCGCACGACGAATCGTCACTCGCACGAGGGGAAGCCTTGCGCCGCGGCGGCGACGTCACACCAGCTGCATCGGCAGCGGTCGCAGCTCACGCCGTAGCGGATCGAGCATCAGACCCAGTTCCTCCAGCGTGACCGCGCCCAACAGG
>Ga0209777_10009159_pt1 | contig 10700 bp, 7 predicted proteins | sample FrelakmetHBP12HB_FD_187147 | JGI IMG/M metagenome (GOLD analysis project Ga0209777, IMG submission 187147) | Freshwater lake sediment microbial communities from the University of Notre Dame, USA, for methane emissions studies -HBP12 HB (SPAdes)... | ecosystem: Environmental > Aquatic >... | reverse complement strand
ATATTGAGCATCACCATTTTGCACAAAATGCCCGTTTTACAGGCCTTTTCTGATTGCAACTATATGAAAATTGATAACCGTCCGGCTAACCAGCTAACTTTGTTTGATTTTTAACCGGACACTACTGACATTGAATACAGAAAAAATCTGCAACAGGTCGATTGTTTTTAAATTCATTTAATGGAAGATTTCCACAACAAGGACAATAAGAATTTTCCTTTACCCAATTTTCCGTTAATACTCTAGCAATTTGAGAATTGCTCGTATAACCATCAGCTAATTTTGTATTGAAACTCAAATTCATTTTATGAAGCTGGCTATTTGTTAGGAAAAAGACTTTTCTTGACAGGAAATCGCTTTGGGATTGGCAGACTATAAAATGGGGGCGATTGTGTGTCAAGGCAAATGTGTGCGCAAGATGTGGGGGCATTTAGAGAGCAGATAGGGGACATGACAAATTGTACATACTTAAATTCTCGCATCTACAAAAATAGATTTAAAAATCTTTATTTGTCGTCTCCCAGCTCGATAAACTGCTCGAAGTGATACCACTCAAAGGGATACCGCCGGGCCATGCTCTCAAGTATATCGGCATAATGCTGAGCGGCCTGTTGCACGGCCTGCCGCCGCTGGCTGCGCGACGGGGCTGTAACCGCATACGGCGGAAAAAGTGTGCAGTGGTATCTGCCGCTGCCGATGCGGTTAAGAAAAAAGATAATGAGCGGAGCGCCCGACAGCAGGGCAAACTGAAATGGCGCCTCGGGTATGCGGGCCTGGCGCCCTAAAAACTTCACTGCAATCGAGCGCTGGGCTTCGCTCCAGAGGCGGTCGCCGGTCATGGAGACAAAGCCGCCGTCTTTTAAAAAATGAACCCCCTCCACAAGGTCAAAGGGTGAGGCTTCATCGGGCTTTGTGGCGATGATCTTCACGCCCTGCAGGGCAAGATCTTTTTTCTGCAGGGCCTCGATCTGCTCGCCCTGCTTCTCGCCCAGATACAGAAGAAGTTTTATGGCAGGCCCGTCAGTTAACCCACCGAGGTAGCTTGCGCCAAGTTCCCAGTTGCCAAGGTGCGACATGATTAAGATGCCGCCTGTTGCGTCACGGGCGATTTTTTCAAAATGTTCGTGTCCCTCATCAGAATAGATGATGCTGTCCGGCTTGCGCGCAAGCCAGCGGTCAAGAAACACCGTGGTGAAATTGTGAAACTGGCGCCAGGCGCACAAGACGTGATAGGGGAACCCGCGAGCGGGAAACAGAGCCTTATAAAAATTGATGCTCGCGGCGACCCGCCGGGGAAATAAAACGAAATAACCCGTTGCAACCCACCAGACCATGGTTTTAAAAAACCACGGGCCGACAAAGCCGGAGACAAGCATCAGGCTGCGGTAGAAAAGGTCTTTCATATTTCCTTATGCATAAATTTCACCACTGAGGCACAGAGGGCACAGAGAAAAAAATTCAATTTCATTTGCCGGGAGATACCGGCAAATGAAACAGGATGTCTCTCTTCACTATCTCAGTGACTTCGTGGTGAAACCGTCTTACCGCCCGCTACGCTCACGGCGCAAAGAACGCTGAGTGAAAGCGCGGTTTTATTTTGTTTTTCGCCCTCTCAGCGAAAAACAAATAGTACTACATCTCTGTGCACTCTGCGGCTCTATGGTGAAACCAATCCTATCTTTCGGCAATGAACCAGAAAACTTCACTGCCGCGGGCTATCGGTTCTTCGCAGGTTATGGTAAAGCCCGCGCATTCAATAAGCGAGCGTACCTGCCGCCCCGAGCGGAAGAGCGGCGCAATGCCCTCTATCTTCAGCCGCACTAATTCAATAAAGCGCTTCACAGACGGGCGCTCATGCAGGGGGATGGTCACCCGCACAATGAGCTGCGCGCCGGGGCGGAGCTTTTCGTGCAGGCGCTCAAGCGTCAGGCGCACCTCATCATCGGTTAAGTAATGAAGCATATCAAGCAGCAGCGCTGCATCGGCAGGCACGGGCGCAGCGGGAATAGCGGGCGCGCGGCCCACCTGCACCGAGCCGCGCTCGCCAATGGCGCGGCAGGCAAAGCGCGCCCTGCCTGCATCGGGCTCAATACCATACACCTTCAGGTCAGGGAACAGTTCAAGCAGCCATACCGCAGGCACGCCGTAGCCAGTGCCGATATCGATGACCGTGCGCGGTGCATCAAGCAAACCGGCAAGCCGCGGGAACAGGGTATCAAAGCGAACCTTGAAGCGGGCAAAAAAGCGCGGGTATGCCTCCATATGCCGGTAGCGGGCGATAACACGCTGAAAGTGCTGCTGTGAGCCGGCCTTAACTGTTTCGCCGGCAATGTGCGCAGGCGCAAACAGTCGCTTTAATACCGGTGGCACGATTGTCACGGCGCCGATGAAGGAATAGCCGATGCCAAGGGCAAGCCCGAGCCCGGCGCTTTTGAGCATGGGGTTGTCGCATATGGCAAGCACACCGAAGCCAAGAAGCGTTGTGGCAAAGGATAGAAAGACCGACAGGCGGATAAGCCCCAGGGAGGGGTTCTCTTCATCAAAGTAGCGCTGATAGGCGCGGATAAGATAGAGGGCGTAATCCGTGCCCATGCCGATGACCACCACCGTTACCATGAGCGTTGGTATGCCCAGGGGCTGGCCCATGATTTTAAGCGTGCCCAGCGTGCAGATGAGGGCGAACACCGTGGGTGCAATGCCAAGCAGGGTAAGCTGCCAGTCCATGAAATAAAAAAAAGCGACCAGCACCGTGACCAGGCCGACAATCAGCGCCATTTTTCCGAATCCCGAAAGGAGCACCGAGCCCAGGCGCGAGCTGAAAAGAGCCGGATCAAAAAGCTTCGCCCCAGCTTCGGCAGATAAACGGTTGTAGAAATTTTCAGCATTATATGACGGGCCCGGCGCAAGGGTGAGCACCTGCCGCCAGATGGTGTGGTCTGGGTCTTTTATTATGCCAAGCAAAGCGCACAGCTCGCCGGGCAGGGAAGCCGGCGGCATGGCAGGGCTTCGCAGCATGGCAAAAAACGGCGCAAAAGCATCAGGGGCAAACCCGAGATCGCCAGAGGCGGACTGAACAGCGGCTTCAAGAGCGGCAATGTGCCCGGTGCTCCAGAAGCGCTGCCAGGCTGCAAAATTTTCCCGGCGCGCCTCAGCCCCCGGAAGCAGCGATGCAGGCAGGAAACAGGGCTGCACCGAGCCTGCCGCTGTTTCAGCCTGCAGCATGCGACTCAGCCGGTCACCACGCCGGGCAAGCTCATCCTTTGAGCATGCCTCAAGCATGAGCTGCATGCTGCCGGAAACATCGCCCCATACATTTTGCACATATTTTTCCGCGGCAAGAGTCTGCGGGCTCACCGCATTGAGCGAGCTGAGATCAATGCGAAATTCCGGCCGGGCAAAAAAGAGCATGACAATGCCGAAGGCCACGGCTGCAGCAGCCTTCCAGCCGTTTTGCGATGAGGCGATCCTGTTCACAAAAGCCTGCAACGGCACAGAGGGGTCGCGGCCTGCCGCAGGAACCGAGGCAAATACGAGGGGGAAAATGGCATGTACGAAAATATAGGTAAAAATGACGCCAAGGGCGCTGAACTGGCCGATCTCGGCAAGGGCGGGAAACCCGCTCAAGCTGAGGGCGGCAAAGCTGACGGCAGTGGTGAGCATAGCAATAAGTCCGAGCGACCAGACTTCGCGGGAGGCTTCAAAGCCTTTGGTTTCATGGCGGCGGTCGAGAAAGAGCAGATAGGCAATGCCGTAGTCAACGGTAAATGAAACAATGGCGCCGCCGAAACCCACAGCCAGAAGTGAGATCGATCTGCTGAAAAGCGAATAAATAAAAATTGCGAACATGGTTCCGGCGCAGGCCGGCAGCAGGGCCAGAAGGCCGATCAAAGGCCGGGGGAATGCCCCCAGCAGCAGCAGGGCAACCGCCAGGGCTGAAAAAAGCGTGGCCCGCTCCACAGTGCGCTTTGCATTTTCCTCATTGTCGAGAGCTGCGCGGTAGGAGCCGACGGGGGTGAGCGTAAAAGTGTTTGCAGCGCCATAGCGGGCTGCGACCTCGCCGGTAATCTGCTGCATCACGCCGTCAATTCTGCGCGCAAAGGCCGTGTCAGTGCCCGGGCCTGAGGGCTCGGCAATGATAAGCAGGTGCCTGCCGTCGCTTGCCATGAGCTGCCCCTTCACGAGCCGGGCATTCTTTGCAGGAATCAAACGGGCCATGCGGCCAAGCACAAGATTTCGCAGGTTCAAAGGATCGCGGGACATAAGCTCTGCCTGACCGATACCCTCAAGACCGCTTAAACCGGCAAGATGAGCTGCAAGGGCCTCGCGCACCTTATCTGCTGCCAGCAGGGGCTCAACCGCCTCGGCAAGCTCTTTTTCACTGAACAGCACCGGCAGGCTTGCTGCGGCATACTGAACAAGCCCGGGCATGAGCTTTGTCATATGCTCGAGGCCGACCTGCTTGAAAAGGCCGCTTGCCCGCAGCCGCGCTTCAACAAAAGCAGCGCAGTCGGTCAGCAGCGGCATGTCTTCCCGCTGCACGATTAGATCCATGACAATTTTTTCAAGCGCCGGGTTGTGCATGAGCACATAGCGGGCATCGGCAAGTACGGGGTCATTTTGCGGCAGGCTTGCAAGCATATCGGTTGAAAACTGCAGGCGATAGACTCCGGCGATAAAAAGCCCGACAACTGCCAGTAGAATCAGCAGGGCAAGGGACCATCGCAAAGCATACCGTTTCTTCATGCCGTCACCGTGCAGCCCTGCGCCTGAGGCGGATAAAGGGCAGAAAGAAAAACCGCCCGAAAATAAGGCGCGTAAAGGCGGCTGAATTTCTCATGAAATCGACAAAGCCGCGGTAGTGGGAAACGCGCTCGGCCTTCGGGGCATAGGAGACCTGAATGGCTGCCTCGACAACAGGTATGCCGTACCAGCGGGCTTTTACCAGAACCTCCACCTCGAACTGAAACCTGCGCGCCCGCACCGGCAGGTTGAGCGTTTCCGGCAGCGGGTAGAGGCGCATGCCGCTCTGCGTATCTGAAACGTCAGGGCCGCCCGAGGCCTGCACCCAGAAGTTTGAAAATTTTCTGCCGAACCTGCTTGCCCAGGGCACATGCTCAGCCTGCATGCCCGCGCGCCGGCCCACCACGATGGGCCTTCTGCCTTCGGGCACCGCGGCAAACAGCCGCGGCAGGTCTTCGGGCCGGTGCTGGCCGTCGGCATCAAGGGTTGCGGCCCAGTCGGCAACCTGCGCTGCAGCGGCAAAGCCCGTGAGCAGGGCCGCGCCCTTGCCCATGTTCTGCCTGTGCCGCAGGATGGTGACGGACGCAATATCACTGATACGTTCATAGGTGCCGTCTGTTGAACCGTCATCAACGACAATTACGGGATAGTTCAATGCCAGGCTTTGCCGCACCACATCGGCGACAGAGGCTTCATGATTATAGACCGGAATGACAATAGCGCAGCGCATACTTGGTTTAATCCAATTTTTTAAAAGCGTCCGGTAGGGGCAGACCTGCGTGTCTGCCTATATCAAGGGCGCACACACAGGTGCGCCCCTACTGGATACCGGCTTTCGCCGGTATGGCGATAAAACAATTCTTTTCCGGGTGTACCCCAACTTGTAAATTTATGCATCCACCGCAAATGCCACGGCCCAGGTGCCCGGCCCCATATGGACGCCCGTTGTGAGCGACATGGGCCGCAGCAGTATTTCAGCCTTTGAAAACCGGCTCCGTATGGTTGCGGTTACAGCCTCAACCCATGGCCGGTTGTCCGTATACTCAAGAAGTATCAGGCCCGTGGCATCAGGCGCGAAAATTTCTGAAAGCTTTTCCATGGCAAACCGCACCTGATCATCGCGGTTTCTGACCATGCCTACCTTTTGCGCGCCGTCGGGCTGCGGGCTGATGACGGGTTTGAACTTCAGCATATCGCCAAAGAAGGCCCCGGTTTTAGAAAGCCTGCCGCCTGCGGCGAGATACCGCAGCGTGTCGACAAATATATACTCATGACAGTTTGCAAGCATCTGTCGCGCAAAAGTTTCAACCTCAGAGGCGCCTGCAGCCTGCCGGGCACAGCGCGCTGTAAGATGCACGGCCACGGCAAGCCTGCCGGAAGCAGCGCCCGTATCGATAATGCTTAAGCGGCTGTCATGATCATGCTGCTGCTTCCAGCCGGAGGCGACCAGGTAATTGCCCGTATAGACCGAACCCACGCACAGGTAGAGTACGTCTTTATTCAGCCCGAGTACGCTTGCATAGTGCCGGTGCCGCTCATCCATGGACGCCTGCGCGGTTGAGCAGCGGCAGCCTTCGTTCATGGCGCGGTAAATATCGTCGGGTGAAAAGCAGGTCTCCGGCAGGCTCGTATCGCCCACTGTTATATAGCTGTCAAGCAGGGTAAGCCCGAGGGCTGCGGCATCTTCGCGGGTGATGGACCCTGCGGCATCGGTCATGATATGGACCGCCGACAGCGCAGCGGGACGGGCAAACACCGTGGTCTGTGCAGCCAGATCATCATCGGCCCATGAAATAATTTTTCCGCATGCGGCAAGCTCTGACTTTGCTTTCTCCCGGTCAGCGGCATGGAGATGCACCTTTACGTAATCGCCGCTGCGCATGACAACGGCGCTGTCGGCATCACTTCCAAAAGCTGCATCCAGGCTGCCTTCCGATTCAACCACAGCATCGATACAAAATCCAGCAGTTGTCTCCCGGCTGAACGAGTCGGCTATGCGCATATTATCTTTAAAACAGGCGCGCGACGGCGAGAAGAAATAATCAGCGCCGGCAAGCCGGCTGAAAAAACCGTCGAAGAAAAGATACATGCCCAGGGCGCCGGCATCAACCACCCCTGCCTGCTGCAGCACGGGCAGCCCGCGCACGGTATCGGCAACGGCATGCTCAAGCGATGAGAGAAGCGCGGTCGTCCACCCGGTATGCATATCTGCAGGGAAGCCAGAGCAAAGATCGGCAAGCCTGTCGAAAAGGGTCAGCATGGTGCCGGGCTTTGGCTCGCTCACAGCCCCGTAAGCCATATCTCTGCCGCGCTGCACAGTGGCCGCCAAATCCTCAAGCGATGGAAGGAGCGCAAACTCCTGCAGAAAGCGGGCGGCGATATTGCCGGAATTGCCGCGGGCTGTAAGCAGCAGGCTGCGGCAGAGTTGAGCCGGATCATGAATCTCATGCCGCAGCGGGGCAAGGCTTATGACAAGGTTGCGGCCCGTGTCGCCGTCGGCAACAGGGAACACATTGATCCGGTCCAGCAGCTGCGACCAGACCGCTACATGCTCAGCGCCCGCGGCAAAGGCTTCGTGAAAAAACGGCCGCGTCACGGCATCCCCAGGGCAGAGCGGATTGCGGCGGGCATCTCAAACTGCATCTCGCCGTCGGGCATCTGCACGGCCACCTGCTCGGTTCTGGCTTTAACGCAGACTTTGCCGCTATCTTTAAGCCGTATCTCGAAATCGAAAACGAGCTTTTCCCTGCATTCGGCAACGGTTGCCCGGCAGATGAATTCGTCTGCGTAGCGCAAGGGATAGATATGCTTGGTGGCGGTTTTGATGATGGGAAAAACGCAGGTGCTTTTTATATAAAAGTCGTGCAGGTCAATGCCCACGCTGCGCAGCAGGGCTGAGCGAGCGTCTTCGAAATATTTGTAATAGTTGCCGTGCCACACGATCTGCATGGGGTCAAGCTCATAGAAGGCGACCTTGCGCTCGATCTCAAAGCTTACGTGATGTTCCCGGGTCATGGCATCTTCATCCTCATAAGCGGTGGAAAAAGTTTGCCGCCGGCGATTGCACGGGCCACGGCTTCAATGTCGCGGTCAAGGGGCCGGTCATGCACAAGGCGCGGTGAAATTTCCCGGATGTTTTTGACAAGCTTTGCAAGCCGCGACCGCGCTTCAACCCGGCCGCGAAGGTTGCAGGCCTGCGCAGCGGCAAGCAGGTGGATGGCGACCGCGCGCTCAACAAGGGTGCATATCTGTTCGGCATCGCGGGCTGCAATGGTGCCCATGCTCACCTTGTCCTGATTGTGCGATTCGCTTGACCGTGAAAACGATGCCGCAGGCATGGTCAATTTAAGCGCTTCGGCGGCAAGGGCGGATGCTGTTATCGACATGGCCTTGAAACCATGATGGAAAAAGTGCTCGCGCCCCGTTACGCCTACCAGGTCTTCGGGCAGGCCCCGGCTGAGCTGCGGGTTCACCAGCAGCAGGATCTGGCGGTCAGCCATATCGGCTATGGAGGCCAGGGCGGCCTTCAGGCTGTCCATGGCAAAAGCGATATGGCCGCCATAGAAATTGCCGCTCATGAGCGGCTCGCCTGTGGCGGGATCAAAAATCGGATTGTCGTTTGAGCTGTTGGCCTCGGTCTCGACCCACTGGGAAATCCAGGTCAGCGCGTCCGACAGCACGCCTGCGATCTGCGGTGTGCAGCGCACGGAATAGGGGTCCTGCAGGGCTTCGGGCCCGTCTTCTTCAAGATGCGCTGCGGCGCCCTTTGCCTGCAGAAGCCGGGTCAGGCTTCGTGCCACGGCCTCCTGCCCGGCAAACGGCTTTGCCCTGCTGATGACAGGATGGAAGTGGTGCGACTTGCCCCGGAAAGCATGCACGGTCAGGGCTGTGGCGCACACAACGGCATCAAGTATTGTGCGGCTGCGCTCAACAGCCATGACGGCAATGCCGGTCATGGTCGATGTGCCGTTGACCATGGCAAGGGGCTCCTTCGGCTCAAACACATAGGGCTTCAGGCCTGCTTTTTTCAGGGCCGCAAGCGCTCGCATGCGCCTGCCTTTGTAAAAAACATCACGCTCGCCTGCAAGGCAGGCGGCGATATAGGACATGGGCGTGAGATCGCCCGATGCGCCCACCGACCCCTGGCACGGCACAACAGGCGTGATGCCAAGATTTAAAAAAGCCGCAAGCTGCCGCAGCAGGCCGACGGACACGCCGGAGTAGCCCGTGGCAAGGCAGAGCATGCGGCAGAGCATGGCGGCCCGCGTTTCTTCAATGCCGATGGGCTCGCCCGTGCCGCAGCCATGAAACGGCAGGGGGCTTGCGGTTTTTTGCAGCGCGGCATCAGCCTGCAGGCGCTTGCCGCAGGCTTTGCCGAAGCCTGTGTTGACGCCATAAACCGCAACATCTTCCCTCAGGGATTTTTGCAGCATCGACCGCGAGCGGTTCATGCGCGCAAGGAATGTTTTTTGAGCGCTAAGCCGTACCTGTTCCTGGCCGCGGGCAACCGCCACGATTTGCTCACAGGACACCGGCCCCTGCCCGACTATAACACTATTCTTTTTTATCATTTGTTGCTTCTCCGGGCAGACACGCAGGTCTGCCCCTACCTGACAAATTTTTTGAACCTTAAACCTGCTATTCTTCCCTTCCAAACACTCTCCCGGCAAGGTCGCGCCGCCGGGGAATAAAAGTCTGGTCAGCCTTTTCCTTCTCTACAACTTTCTTGAAGAGATTGAACATCTTATAGTTCTGCGGCTCGTCGCGGTAGAACATATCCCAGGCATAATAGTACAGCTCCTGCAGCCGCTCTGGCGTCAGGCGCCGGGGTTGAAACACGACCTTGTCGCAGGTGTAGTCGTTCCAGTCATAGCTGGTGATGCGCCCCTGCCCATGCATATCATCAAACGCCTGCGTGTGCGGAAACGGCGTCAGCACGGTAAACTCCGCCATATCAAGCTCCACCTCAAGCAGAAAATCGATGAGGTGCTTGATATAGTCCTCGGTGTGATTATCAAGGCCGAGCAATATGGTGCCCTCGACTGCTATGCCGTAGTCGTGATAGCGCTGTATCCTGTTCCTGATGTGGTCGGATGTATCAAAGACGGCCTGATAGACATACCAGGCCCCTGCCCGGGCCGCGGCTTCCAAAACCTCATCATCATCTTCAATGGGATGACAGCACCACTTCTTTTTCAGCCCCTCCATTTCCCGGAACAGGCCGAGCTCCCACTGCTTGTCCTGCGCAAGGGAATTGTCAACAATGAAGAGGCGGTTGTTGTCGATGCCTGCCATCTCCTCTATAACCTTATCGTAGGGCCGGGGCCTGAACTGCCTGCCGCCCAGGAAATTGACGCAGCAGGGATAGCAGTTGAAGCGGCAACCGCGCGAGGCATGAACGAGATCAACCATCTGCACGCCCCGGTAATTATAAAGATCGCGCTGCAGAATGCTTCTGCGGGCCGGGCCGATGAGCTCTACGGCAGGATGCTCGGTCATGTAGTCATAGCAGGGTTTAAGCCCATTGTTTATAAAGTCATCGATGACGGCGGCCATTCTGCCTTCAGCTTCCCCGAGAAATACCGAATCGGCATGCTGCATGGTTTCTTGCGCGTGCAGCATGGTGGCAATGCCGCCGCAGATCACCTTGATGCCCCGGCTGCGGTAGTGGCCGGCTATTTGCCAGCCCCGCTTGACCTGCGCGGTGAGCATCATGGAGATGCCAACAAAGTCAGGAGAGTCCGTAAGGTCTAGTGCCTGCACGTTTTCATCGACGAATTCAATCTCGACATCTTCGGGCAGTGTTGCAGCAAAAACCACGGGGCCGTGAGGCGGCAGATGAAATTCGGTCTGCCGTTCAAGCTTTCTCCATTTTGGGTAGATGAGTTTGAGTTTCATACTTAACGTACTGGTCAAGAGAAATATTTCGCCACGTAGGGGAGGGGGTTACCCCCTCCCGC
>Ga0209777_10009158_pt1 | contig 10700 bp, 11 predicted proteins | sample FrelakmetHBP12HB_FD_187147 | JGI IMG/M metagenome (GOLD analysis project Ga0209777, IMG submission 187147) | Freshwater lake sediment microbial communities from the University of Notre Dame, USA, for methane emissions studies -HBP12 HB (SPAdes)... | ecosystem: Environmental > Aquatic >... | reverse complement strand
AAGAGGATCTCCTCTATTTGACCGCTGGTTCGTTCAAGCTGGGTGAGGACAGCATCAGTGGCTATCAGTTCCAAGGCTATCGCGGTTTCGCTTTTGGTATCGACCAACAGCCTCTGCGCGCCTCTGGTTTTGACGGCAACGGAAACCTTGTCCTGATCAACCCTATCGTTAGCTCGGCTGTCACAAACGGCTTCGCTCAACGCCGTAACCCAGCATGGGTGCAGGCTCCTTACGAGGTTGGTTTCGTTATCGCTGGTGACGCCTTCAAGCGTCTTGTGCCAGAGCAGTACGTCGGTGAAGGTACGTTCCGCTTCGCTCCTCAACTCGCTATGGGTGAGCTTGAGTGGACTTACTTCCGCGACAACGATTGCAATCTCTACGGAGATTTCGGTCAGCACATCTATCAGATCCAACGCGCGATCCAGCCAGTTCGCCCACAGAATGTGGTTCCTGTGTTGTTCAAGCGTTGCCCATTTGATGGTGCGCCTCTTCCTTGCTCGACCTCCTCGACTGGTCTGTAATAGGTAGTTAGTTATCGGTGGTTGATGCAGGATTAAACTTGCATCAGCCACCTCAACTAATTAGCTTTCAAAAAACCTTAATACGATGACGCCACAAGAATACCAACTCACTACCACACTTGCCTCTGGATCTGCGACTTGGAGGCATTATGTCAAGAATCTTGTGGCAAATCCTCAAATTGTTAATCTTTCAAATTTTGCTTCCGTTCTTTCATTAACAACACAGGCATCTGGAGGAACAACTATCGCAAATAAAGTTCCTTTGGACACAATTGATACGATCAATGGAATTTCCTTGGTAAACAATGGAGTGGTTTTCTCTAACTCTGGTCAGTACCTAATTAACTGGCTTGGTCAGTTCAAGTTTACTGGCGGAGGCACTGGCGGCAACATCACAACTTGGTACACGATCAACGGAGTGCCTGCTAGCAATGCGGCATTTACTTCCTACCTTCCGACCAGCAACAACTACCAAACATTGACCAATGTTGAGGACATCAACAGCTTTAATGTTGGTGATCGCCTTGAATTTTGGTGGTGGAGTGACATCAGTCCTGCCGCAAACATTGCGCTGACCTATGTCGCCGCAGGAAGTAATCCTACTCGTCCAGCTAGCCCAAGTGCTAAAGTATCAATCTCACAACTGAACTAATCTTATGTCTCAATTCCCTGAACTCACATCCAACCTCTCGACTGCCAACTGGAGAGCCAGTATCCTTACCTATCTCCAGCACTTTGCTAACTCTGGTGGAGTGAGTGAGAATGTGACGATTATTGGGAGCCTTCCTGCTGGATCAAATGTGATTGGTGGAGTGACGTTTCCGCAATCATCTTCTGCTTCCGTAACGAGCTTTACTTCCACTTCTTCCGCCCAAGTGTTGGCTTCTAATACAAACCGCAAGGGAATTGTTTTGTATAACCAAGGCGCAGGATCAGTTTATATCTTGCTTGGCACTGGTACTGCCTCTAGCACGAATTTCTCTGTTGGTCTTGGCACTGGTGATAATTTTACCATTACTGGCTTCACTGGAGCCTTGCAGGGGATTTTTACAACTGCTGGAACGCTTCAGGTTACGGAACTCTCGTAGTCATGGGAAACGCCAATCTCGAAATTGGGAACGGCTTAATTTTAATCAAGGGGAGCTTAACTGACCTTGATGCGAACACTTATTGTGCTAATGCAGGAATAGGTGCTAGTACGCAGACACCTACGGCTTATGATCAGGCCGCTACTTTTAATGGGACGAATCAGTATTTGAGTGTAGCGAGTAATTCTAGCCTTCAAGTTGCAGGAACAAGTTTTACTTTTGCTGGTTGGGTAAATATTCCAACTGGAGCTTCTGCTTCTGAAATTATTGGAAAATGGGCTAATGTTTATGAATATTTAATTTATTGGACAGGGACACAAATTGGTTTTTATGCCAATCCAACTTCTATCAATGTCACAATAACGATTCCAACAAACCAATGGGTTTATGTTGTTGCTTGGTATGACATAAGTTTGCAGACAATGAATATTCAATACAACAACGGATCTGTTGTATCAAGTAGCAATACTATTGGATTTTTATCTTCAACAACCGCATTGTCTATTGCCCACAATCTTGATATTACAAGTCCTACTTACTTAAATTGCAGTCAAGCAGGATGGGGATTCTGGAAGAGGGTTTTAACATCTAACGAGCGAACCTCCCTCTACAACGCTGGCAACGGCCTCAATTACTCTGGCATTCAGCAAGCAGGACTTTCCTCCAACCTCGTCAGCTATTGGGCGTTAAACCAAACAAGCGGAGCAAGCCTTTATTACGATTCCGTCACGGCATCTGGCAATAACCTTACGCCTTACAATACTCCGACTAATTCCGTTGGCCCAATTGCCACTGCCACAACATCAAGCCAATCGTTGATCAACAATTTTGTTAAAGGCATCAAGAATCTTGGCCTGTGGAATAATTTTGTCTGCTGGCCTATTCGGTCTAGCCAAAACAATCAAAGTTCAAATACACAGCTTTCTTTAGGAGGTTTGGGAAGCTATCCTTTAGTTTTGGCAAACAGCCCTGCAATTTCTTCCGCAGGAATGATTTTTAATGGAGCAAATCAATACGCTAAATGTTCGCAGTCAGGGTCACAATTAAATGCTTCATTATTTGCAAATGCAGGGCAAATAATCATGTTTAGTCCGTTGTCTTCAACAAGGGCATTCTCAATGTTTTTTGGTCAAGAAAATGGAGCAACATACCAATATGGAATGATGCGTGAATTAAATACCTTTGGAACTATTCAAACAACATACGAAAGTTCAAGTGGAAATGTTTCTATAAACAATGCAACATCATTAAATTTTAACGCTTGGAATGTGGCCTATAATTCTGTATCTCCTGTATTAGGATCACTTTCTGTGAATAATTCATCCCCATTAACCGCTACTTTAATTGGCTATCCAATAGATCAAGGAAATGTTGGTGATTATGTTGGATTTGCCGCTAGAGAACAAGCAGTAGGTGGAACATATTTTGCATCAATGACTGCTTCATTTGGAGCATTTATTGGAAATGTTACTCCCACTTCGACCCAAATGGGCAACATTTACTCTCTTTACAAATCCACTCTAGGCGTTGGCCTTTCCCTCCCATGAGAACCTTCACAGCAACAGCTTTAGAAGATAACGACCTTCCTTGGTGCTGGGAGATCCCTGCTATCCCTAGCAATAAGCCAGTGTGGGGCATCAACATCGTTCCTACGCCCACCTACGCATCTTATACCAAAGACGAGAATGGCTTCTCCACGCCAGTTGGCGATCCCATTTCCTACACATGGTCTGCCCTCCTTGATCCAGTGGACACGCCGCTACCTGATTGGATTACCGAAACAACTCATCCTATTGTTCCCATAGGTAATCCATTTGACATAAATAACATTGCAAACAATACTCTCGCCTAATGCACTCAACTGGACAAACACCACTTCTGGGAGCCGCAACGAGCATGACATTCCTCATGTTCTCGTTTGTTCCTGAAGTGCCACCAGCCGCTCAGTGGATCTGCCTCTTGCTATCAGCAACTGCATCTGTCCTTACGATCATCAAGCAGTCACACAAATGAAAAAGACTTGGGACGCACTACTTCCTCTTTTAGGTGCGTTACTGGCCTGCCTCGGCGGATGCGTCCACAGCGATCCTCATGCGTTCCTGCCACCATCTAGTGCCGCAGTAACCCAAGACTTTTCTGACATTAAGGCGTCTGCTTTAGCCGCACAACATGGAGACAAGAAAGCCTCACAGCAACTTATTGACGCCCTCTCCAAGGCGCAAAATGACCTGAATATCTACGACAAGAAAGTAGACGCACAGGCAACATTGCTAAGTAAAGTTTCCGATCAAGCCAACTACTGGCACGCAAAGCAAACTAAAGCACTCAAAGAACTTTGGATGTGGAGAGCCATCGCACTATTTTCAATCTTGGCTGTCGTCGGATATATTGGGATCAAAACATCATGGCGGTTTCTTCTGTAATACAATCGAAGCTAGAACAGAAACCATTAGAGAGCAAAAAGTGCTTATATGCTCTGTACGCATCAGTTTCTGTCCTGATTGTTTTCATTGGTTCTGCATTTTTGATCCTAACCCACGCAGAGGTGGCAAAAGATATTGTGGAATTGGCGAATCTTGTAGTGCTTTTCTTCGGAGCGATCACGACAACGCTGATTACTGGCACAGCGGCGATGGACTGGAAAGCGATCTCTGCTCTTCAGCACATTGATCAGGACTCATCACAAAAAATTGAAAGCAATCAGGCCCTCCCTCAGTACGAATCAAATACTACCGAGCTTCGGCGTGATCCAAAAGACTACTTATTAGCGCATGACACAGCGTTTTAGCAACTTCCTTCCGTTCATCTTCCAGCATGAATGCGAATTTGCCAAGGGTCACTACGGCGACTACAACTATGTCATCGCAGAAGAGGTAGCAGGTGATGATGGCGGCGTAACCAAGTGGGGTTGCGACTATCGTGAATTCAGCGAGAAGCCATTTAGCCTAACCAAAGACGACATCCGAAACCTCACAAGGGAAGGCGCAACTAAACTATACTGGTACAACTGGGATAAATATCATGTTGATCAAATGCCAGAAAAAGTTGGCGAAGTCTGGTTCAACTGCAAGGTAGTCAGTGGAGCAAATCAGGCGTACAAGATCCTTTACAGGACAGGCAACAACGCCGCCAAGTTTATTGCAGACCAAAAGCGTGTAAATTCCATGATCGTAGAAGCACATCCAAACGATCAAAAATTCTTGGCAGGCTGGAACAATCGGCTGGACGATCTAGAAAAATATCTACATATCACATAGGGTGAATCACCCAAAGCCATACAACATTTCTCCAGATGCATGGACGGCAATAAATAAGGCTATAGAACTCATTACAGAGCATTACGAAAATGTTGGATTGTTCATGAACTGGGTTGACGACGAAGGAGAAACGCAACACGCCGAGATTTTGCATGGAAATGGCTTTGCTCTGGAGAATCACATTGACAAATGGGTAGATGGCGAGTTTCTTCCTGACCAATTTGAAGATGACGATGACGACGATAAGCCGCACAAATCCAAGGCGTAAATAGCCAGAATTAGCCTTTACATACCCACAGACGCAGAATAACATTTCGGCTATTATGTCATGTGGATGCAACGACAGCCCTTTTGGATACGGCCCCTATGGATATAATCCGTATGGATCTATCTGCGCTCCTGAATTACCATATCCGCAGGTTTCGGCAGAATCTGTGCCATCGTTGATAAATAATCTTACTAATGCTCTTTATGGTCAGATAACAAAAAGTGTAGTTAATGGTAAAATTGTTTGGTCAACTTGTGATGTAAACAACAATCAGACTATTTTTGGAATTACTCGCAATGCAGGGGAAGGATTGCTGTGTTATTTACTACGAGGATTGAGTACAGCAGGAACCAATGGTCAAGTTCTTACTAGCACAGGTACAGGAATTGCTTGGTCTTCAACAATCCAAGCCGCTGTTCAAAATTCAATTTACTCTCAATATGCAGTTCTAGCAAACTCTGCAAATTCAGTAAATGGAGTAATTACAAATAGTAATGCATCAACTGGACAAGTTGGTGAATTTATTTCTTCTTCATTAGCTTCAGGATCAGGAGTTACTTTATCTACTCAAACAGCGGCCACAATAACTTCAATTACACTGACAGCAGGGGATTGGGATGTTAGGGGGCAAGTTGATTATTATAATGGCGGATTAAATTCCGTATCAGTAACAATTTTACAACAAGGAATAAGCACAAATAACAATTCATTTTTAGGTCAGGATACTTATAGCAAACAAACGCAAACAACTACCGCAATAGGATATTCTGTAGGAATTGCCTTTGCTATTCCAGTAAGAACACAAAGGTTATCATTGGCTTCTACAACAAATGTATATCTTGTTGCTCAATCAACATTCTCAGGATCAGGTTTAGCGGCCTGTGGAACAATTGAAGCTCGCAGAATACGATAACTGAATTAAAATTATGTCTTGTAACTCAAACTACGGAATTCCATACGGATCAATCTGCCGCCCAGATGTTCCATATCCTCAAGTATCTGCTGAATCGGTTCCATCTTTGATAGCAAATCTTACCAGTTCTCTTTATGGTCAGATAAGTAAGAATGTAGTAAATGGAAAAATATCTTGGACTACCTGTGATGGAACATATCCTAATTTTACTGGAACAATTGCTGGTCTTCCTAGAAATGCAGGGGAAGGATTGCTATGCTACATTCTTAGGGCATTTAACTACATCAATGGAACAACATTTGGAACGCAGTTAGGTTCTGTTTATATTTCAATCCGCACAGATGGTCAGGTTGGAACTGGCACAATACTTGATCCTTATGATGGTTCTACATCTGATAGATTTGATTCCATCATGACCGCGATTCCTGAATACACACAGGTTTTTCTTGGTGCAGGAACATTTCCAACAAGAGGCACATATAGCAACATTTCATCAGTTGTTACTTCTATTGCCGTAACAAATGGAGGACATGGATATACTTCTGCACCAAATGTTATAATAACGGCGGCGAATGGAGATGGTGGAGGTGGAGCAACCGCTACAGCGATTATTTCCAATGGATCTGTTACTTCCATTCAGATGACTTGTGCTGGATATTCATACAATGTACCTCCAATTATTTCTTTTTCTGGAGGAAATGGATTGGGCGCAACTGCAAATGCAACAATTAAAATACAAGGATGGAAATTAAAATCAGGTCTTACAATTAAAGGCGCAGGGAAAGAACTGACAAAAATTCAGTTACAATTCAATGGCAACCAGCCTTTATATGGTCGTACTTCCGTTATGGGAGCTTCTGATAATCAATCAGCCGCAATTAACGATGTCACAATATGTGACATGACAATTGATGCCAATTACGCAGGAAATGTAACAACGTATAAGGCTTACAATGCAATAACTTGCCAAGGAAATAATTGCGTAGTAGAAAATTGCCATATTACAGGTTGTTGCGGTTTTTCTAATCAAAATATAGAATGTTTTGCTGTGCTTTTAGGCGCACCAGCAGGATCTGATGTTTATAATAATAGAATAATTAATTGTGATTTTGATAATTTTACTGGTGACTATGCTAACGGAGCTTGTATTGCAAGTAATGCAAATCAAATACCATCAAGAAGGGCATATAATAACGAAATTTCAGGTTGCTATGTCAATGGCACACAATGGGTAGCGATGGGATGTGATGAAGGAGTTGTAACTAACAACACTACAAATAATTGTGGATTTTTTACGCGATGGGATACCGCTCATTTTGATAATGTTGTTTTTTCAAATAATGTTTGCCTTAATCACGTTTCCTATGGCGTTCAATTTGTTGCTTCTTCAGGAATAGTAGACATTCCAAGTTCAATTCCTGCCACAAACATCAAATTCACAAATAACATATTCTCATTTGGCCCTCGTCGATCAGACTTTGGACAAACAGGACAAAAGGCATTTTTATTGCAATGCCAAGGAGTAGATCCAAGGCTAGTTGAAAATCTTGTTATTGAAAACAATTTGGCATTTTTTACGGATGTCGTACCAGACACCTATTTTATAGCTGTTGATAATCCTCAATATGATATTAATTGTTTTGCCAAAAACAATTTAAGTAATGTCCAGCGTAATGCAAACTATGTTGGTTCAAAGATGTATTTTGATACATCATTTGGAACGCCTGCGTCCAAAGGAACAAACTTAAAAATATATGCCGCAAATAGAACTGATGGTTATGGGGGGTCAGGCACAGAAGACGATCCTTACAATGTAAATGACACTACAGGCGGAGCATTTGACAGATTGCTTCGCTCGCTTCCACAAACAGGATGCCACCTTATACTTGAAGCAGGAACATATTACACTGCTTGCGGAAAAACCACAAATTACGCTCCGATATTTTACCCAAATGCATCTTACAAGATTCAAGGAAGTGGTGCTGAAGTAACTACCATAAAAGTAGCAAACGGAACCCTTGATGGAACACAAAGGGGAATGGTAGTTTTTGGAAGTGTAAATACCTTAACTGAAAAAATTGAACTTTGTGATTTCTCTGTTGATTTGAATCGAGTAAATCAAAATATTGGGTCAATTGGATCGGTGACTGGCACAAACACCATCTACAATGGAAGTGGATATACATCTGCTCCTAGCGTTACCTTTGGAACACAATGGGTAGCAAATGCGGCAAGTCCAGCCGCTGGATTACAATTTGTCGTAGGAAATGGATTAGGTGGTGGATCTTTATTTTCAGTTACAACGCAAGGAAACTTTGGGGCCACTGCACCAACCCAAGCTACACCAAACCCAGCAGGACAATCCGCTGTTGTTTCTTATGCTGGAAATTCTGCTACTGGAACTGCAAACATCACAAATGTTGTTAAGCAAGTAAATTTCTCAAGCGGAGGATCTGGTTACACTTCAGTGCCTGCTGTTATTTTTACAAATGCATCTGGTGACACAACTGGAGGCGGAGCCGCAGGAGTTGCAACTACATCTAATGGAGTAGTAACAGGTGTAATTATTACAAGCGGAGGAAGTAATTATACATTAGCACCTAAAGTTTCTTTTTCAGGAGGAGGAGGAAATGGGGCTGTTGCAACATCTTCTTTAACTGGTGTTTTCACAGGTGTAACCCTCACTGGTAACGGAAGCGGATACAACGCAATGGGGTATCAAGGATTAGCAATTAATATTACAGGCGGAGGAGGTAGTGGTGCGGCGGCATCAGCTACAACATCAGATGGAAGTTTGCTTGCATTTTCTATAGATTGTAAACATGGCTATGTTCACGATTTGCAAATTGATGGGTCATGGTCATGGAATAGTCCAAATGGCCCTTCTTCAAGAGGAAATATTATTTTTTGGGGGCCGAATACAGAAAGCGCGATTATTGAAAGAGTAAATGTGAACAATCCTTTAAGTTGGGCATTTGGGAGCGCACAACACAATGCTTTAGGTATATGGACACCGCTTAATTTTTCAGGAACTACTTCAGGAAGTGTAAATAATTGTTATATACAATCAGATGGCGGTGCTAAAGTTACTGCCGCAATTGGAAATTACGTTGTTACAAGTGCTACTATAACAAATAATGGAGTTGGTTATACTTCTGCACCATCAATTCAATTCTCTGGAGGTGGTGCAACAACTCAAGCTACTGGGCATACAACAATCAATGCTTTTGGACAAGTCACTAGCATAGTTATTGATACAGCAGGAAGTGGATACACATCTACCCCTTTAATTACATTCTCTGGCGGTGGCGGACTATATGCCAGCGCAAACGCTATCATAACTGGATCAATTACAGCGTTTACTATATTGGATGGCGGACTTGGTTATACAACTGCGCCTACGATTTCTATTTACGGAGGCACAACTGCTGGCGCAACGGCGACTATTAACGGAAATGGCGTAGTTACTGGGGTTTCTGTTTCTTCAAGCAGTGGATTCCCTTATGGAAGCACTCCAATTGTATATGTGACAGGATTCTCTTCGGTTTCTAATTCTGTTGCAGGTATTGGTTGTGGCGGTTGGAACAATGTAAATGTTTCCAACAACAGAATCATAAATATTGGTGATGGCATCTCAACTGGATATAATTCTGCCAGCAATGTTGTTATTTCAAACAACGTAATCCAATTCCTGAATACTGGTTTTAGTTCTCCAGCAGGAACTATGACAAATCTTGTTTTTTCAAACAACATTATGACTGCTGTTACAGGATATACAGGAGCATCCACTATCCTTAATTATATTTCAATTACTGGCGCGGCGGCTTCAAATTTAAGTATTATTGGAAATCAATTTATAGGCGGTCTTGGTTTTAATATTTATTCTGGAAGCACAGGATTGTTTGCAGGAAATACACTGCCAAACACTCAATCTCCATCGTTACTGACGCAAATAGGAAACCAACTTACAGGAGCATCTTCAAATATTGTTTCTTATATTGCTCCATATATTGCTGGTCATGGCACAAATGATAGGCACAAATTTGATTGCACACTTAACATTGCACATATACCAACATCTTCTACTGGATTGGTTTCTGGCGATGTTTGGAGCAATAGCAATGTTCTTACAATAGTTCCTTGATCTTTATCTTAAAGAAGAATACAAACTAACAAATTATGGAATACGAAACAGAAAAACAAAATTTACCTAAAGGATTTCACGATCTGGGTGAAGACCTCGCCATGAAAGGCAAGGAACATACAGCAAAAATTGAAGCCGAGGCAGATACCCACATCCATTATCCAAGTCTCTGGTTCCATGAGAAGAACGCTCTCAAGGATCTCCCCAAAGAAGGCATGGCTGAAATCATGTACCGCAAGGTAATGGAGCGTGAAGAAAAAGTCATGGTTGATGGCAAAGAAGTCAGCCGTTACACAACCGAACTTGAGATCCGCGCCATCCGCTCTTCCGATAAGGAAGAGGAAATGGAAGAAAAAGGTGAAATGAAATCTGCAAAAGACGATGAAGATGCCATCGACAAGGGTTTAGAAGCCGCATCAAAAGAAACCTCCAACAAATAATATTATGGCTGATAAAACAATGCCTCCTGCCGATCCAATGCCAGCCGCCGACCAAGGCGCAGGCCCAGA
>Ga0209777_10009157_pt1 | contig 10701 bp, 11 predicted proteins | sample FrelakmetHBP12HB_FD_187147 | JGI IMG/M metagenome (GOLD analysis project Ga0209777, IMG submission 187147) | Freshwater lake sediment microbial communities from the University of Notre Dame, USA, for methane emissions studies -HBP12 HB (SPAdes)... | ecosystem: Environmental > Aquatic >... | reverse complement strand
GAATAGACGTCGAAGTCCTGGTTGAATCGCTCCTCGAGACCGAGCCCGAGGCGCAAACCGGCCGGGAGCGGCACTCGGACCTTGATGAACTCCGGCCGGACGTCCCCCAGCGCCCGAGAGCGGCCGCTGTCGTCCAAGGCGTAGTTGCCCAGGACCAGCGCCGACGCGGTGAAGTTGGTCTTGGCCGTACCCAGCGGATAGGCCGGGTTGCGGCTCGATGCGGTAATCAGCCCGCCCAGCGCGGCGCTTGCCGCATCGCTGTAAGTGACCTCTTCGCCGAAACCCCGGCTCGAGAAGAACGACTGGGCCGAGCCAAGGGAGATCAAAGAGCAAAGAACAAAGAGCAGAGGGCAAAGGGGCGGTAAGCGGCAGGCGATGGGCGACAGGCGGATTCGGGGCTTCACGCTAGAATCTTCCCTCGGGCGGATTTACGCACCCGACCCGCAGGGTCGGCAGAATAGAGCGGCTGAACTGAATCCGGCTGATGTCGGTGTTTTCCGGGTTCATGGTCACGAGTAGCCCGAAGTTCGAATCCGGCTTCTGGGCCCAGAACTGCACCAGCGACCGCATGTCGAGGTTGACCAGCGAGTCCGTCCCCAGGATGAAACTGCGGGACGAAAGCACGGTCCCGTCGAACGGCGCGTCCTTCTCGCCCAGCGTGTAGTCTGCGAGAAGCCGGTGGACGCCCAGCGTCACCGTGTCGTGCAGGCTGAATACCGTGTCGACCCTGAGCCTGAGCTCAGCGGTCACGACCGTCGCAGTCGACTCCACCGAGTCGACGTTGAACTTCAGGTACGACCGGAACACGTAGCCGGCGCCGGCCCAGAGGTCGGAGATACGCCGGGTGAGGGCCGAGGTATCCACGATGAAGGTATTCTGCGTCGCCTCATAGGTTCTGGTCTTGGTCCCGTATTGAATGACCACCTTCGGCTTCTTGCTCGACGTTGACATCGAGTACAGATTGCAGAAGTTCAGCGACTCGGCGGGCGCGGTATCGGGCAGCAGGATGATGCCGTAGGTCCGGTTAACCATCGTCCGCAACCGGGCCTGGTCCAGTTCAATCACTGTGCTGTCCGCGGTGACCACCGACCGCGCCAGCAGGGTCGAGTCGACGTCCCCACCGGGCGTGAACCAGGGGATGCCGGTCTGGGCATCGTGCCACGTCACCTGATAGTCGTCCCATTCGGTGGTGGTCGGGCGGATGCTGAATGACACGGGATGCAGGGTGTGCGGGTAGAGCACCATGCTTACGGCCGTGACCGAATCCAGCGCTGAATCCTGCAACGCGAACCGGAGCAGAACCCGCGACTCATACGCACCGTCCCTGCCCAGGTAGAGATTGTCACCCGGACCGTTGGTAAGGAATTTGCCGTAGCAGTCACCGGCCACGAATGGTGTGGTCGGAAACTGCGGGTCCTGCAGGTTGCGGTCGAGCTGGTCGAAACCGAGCGGGCTGTGATTGCAGCCCAGCAGCCACAAGCCACAAGCCACAAGCCACAAGCGCACGTCCGAAATGCCGAAGCGCCAAAACATCGAAACACCGGATTTCGGCACTTCGCTGCTTCGGTGTCCAGGTATTTGGCCCTGCTTCATGCCGTTTCGACGTAGCGCGCGAATCGTCGCTTGATGTGTCCGGGAATGTTCTCCCGGGCCGAAAATGCCGCCTGCTCAATGGCGCTCTTCACCGCATTCGGTGACGAGCGACCGTGCCCGATGACTACCGCGCCGTTCACGCCCAGCAGCAGCCCGCCGCCCTGTTCCTCGTAGTTCATGCGGCCCAGGAACTCGTGCAACACCGGCTTCGAAAACCAGCGGCGCCAACGATACTCGGTCTTGGAGGCCAGGTATTCGTCCAACAGGTCGGTCATGACCTCGCCCAGACCTTCGCTCAGCTTGAGCATCACATTGCCGACGAACCCGTCGCAGACAATTACGTCCGCGGCCCCAACAAAGACCTCCGTACCCTCGATATTACCTGCGAAGTTGAGCTCGCTCGACATCAACAGGCGGTATGTCTCGCGCGCGGTGTCGTTGCCCTTGTTCTCTTCCCGGCCTATGTTCAGAAGCCCGACCTTGGGATTGGCCTTCTTCAGGACATAGCTGGCCGCCACCGCGCCCATCAAGCCGAACTGAAACAACTGCTGGGGCCGGACATCTACGTTAGCGCCAACATCCACCACCAGGCAGCTACCGCGCTGAGTCGGAAAGAACGCGGCCAGGGTCGGGCGCTGGACCCCGGGAATCATGCCCAGGGTCTTCATCGCAAACGCCATCACCGCCCCGGTGTTTCCGGCCGAAACCGCGGCTCCAGCCTTACCCTCTTTCACCAGCGCCAGAACCCGGGCGATGGACGAGTCCGGCTTGTGCTTCAGCGCCTCGGCCGGGGACTCGTGCATCCCGACGACCTCGGACGCAGGCACAACCTCAACCCGGCCCTTGGGGAAATCCTCCTGGATGTCGCGGAAGATTTCTTCCTTGCCAACCAGGGCGACTTCCAGGTCCTCGCTGGCCTCGAGCGCGAGCAGCGCGCCTTCGAGCTCGGTTCGGGGCGCGTTGTCCGAGCCCATTGCGTCCAGCGCGATTTTCACTTCTTCGGCGGCTCCTTCTTCTTGCTCACCTGCATCACTTCGATCTTGCCATACCACCCGCAACTCGGGCAAACCCGGTGCGGCAGCTTCGGCTTGTGACAATGGGGGCAATCCACCAGCGACGGCGCGGTGAGCTTCCAGTGTGTCCGGCGTTTGCGGCTGCGCTGTTTGGAGTGTCGTCTCTTGGGTAAAGGCACCTATCCTCCTTCAGATCATCTTCGGGTCAAAAGCCCTTGTCTTCCAGTAACATACAGGTTAGACGCACTGGCGGATTCTAACGGCAAAAGCACAGACTGTCAAGAAAGGCACGGCCGCCTGCCGCCTGAGGCGAAGTCCAGCGGATATGACCCGCTGCAGGGAGCCGTTGACTTGCGAGCCTTTTTGCTTATCATTCTGAACTATGATTGAGTTCGAGAATGTCAGCAAGACCTATGACCGGTCCTGGCACGCCCTGGTCGACGTCAGCATGAAATTCGACCGCGGCGAGTTCGCGTTCATCATCGGCCCGACCGGCGCGGGCAAGACGACGCTCCTGCGCCTGATGTACCGCGAGGAACTGCCGACCAGCGGCCGCATCACGATAATGGGCTACGACTTGGCGCGGATGAAGCCGCCTGAGATTCCGGAACTGCGGCGCCACGTCGGCATTGTGTTTCAGGATTTCAAGCTGCTGAATGACCGCACGGTCTATGACAATCTCGAATTCGTCCTGCGCGCGATTGACACGCCGCCGCACCTGGTACCGCAACAGGTCGAAAACACGATGATCCGGGTTGGCATACTGCATAAGCGCGACTCTTTCCCCCACCAGCTCTCGGGCGGCGAACAGCAGAAGGTTTCGATTGCCCGGGCGCTGGTCAAGAACCCGGATATTCTGCTCGCCGACGAACCGACCGGCAACATCGACCCCAAGGGCGCGCTCGAGGTGCTCGACATCCTGAAGGAAATCAACTACGCCGGCACGACCGTGATCATGGCAACCCATGACATCTCCCGCGCCACCCAGGCACGCAAGCGGTTTGTGCTGGTCGAGAACGGAAGGGTGAAAACCGATGTGGCCTGAAGTGTTACGTGACTCGCACGCAGTCCGCACTCCGCGATCCGGATTTCGTGGCGGGAGGTTCTGATGGCTCTCGGTAACTTACTCAAGGAATCGTGGCGCGGCGTGCGCCGCCATCGCAGCGCCTTCCTGATGTCGGTCTCGGTCCAGGGCATTTGTCTGTTGCTCTTCACAATGTTCGCGGTCATCACCATCAACCTGTTCAGCCTGCTCAGGGTCGCCCGGGACCGGATCGAAGTCTACGCCTTCATCACTGACGACGCAATCCCGGATGACCTGACGGCCAGCCTCAAACTCGTGGCTGGAATTCACGACGTGCGCTATGTCAACAAGACCGAAGCGCTGCAAGAGTTGAAGCAGGACCTGGGCGAGAGCTCCGCGATCATCGATGCCCTGGGCAGCAACCCCCTGCCGGCGTCCCTGCGCATCAAGCTCGCGCCGGGCTATACTCAACCGAAGAACCTCGAGGAGGTTGAGCGGAAGATTTCCATCATGCCCGGGGTGAAGGAAGTCTGGTCCGGCCGGGAGTTGCTCACGCGGCTGGAGCGGATATTCACGACCGCGCTGGTCCTGGACATCGCCCTGCTGATTATCATCGGTCTGGCCGTAGTCTTCATCATCTTCCAGTCCATCGAATCGGTGATTGCCACGCGCAGCAAGGAGATTGAAATCATGCGCCTGGTCGGCGCAACCGACGCGATGGTGCGTGGACCATTTTACTGGGAAGGCGTCCTGCAGGGCGTGGCCGGCGGCCTGATTGCCTTCGTGCTTTCGCTCGTGCTCTACCAGGTGGCGCTGACCCAGCTCCCCCAGCCGATCTTCCCGGTCATCGGTGTCCTGCTCTTCAACTCCGTGCTCGGTGCGGTTCTCGGCTACATGGGCGCGGACATCGCGCTGGGACGGTTTGTGAAATGAGTCGCCATACCAGGCGCGTGACGCGAAACGCAGAGAACTTCAGACCCTAGACCATGAAGGCCAGCTACGCACTAGTATTCCTCCTTCTCGCGGCAGTCATTGTCGTGGCGCAATCAACGGTCGAGGAGCAGCGCCAGCAACTCTATGAGACCCGTGCGCAACTCGAGAACGTCGAACATCGCCTGGCCGAGCTGCGTTCCGAGCTGAGTTCGGCTCAGAACCGGGTGATGGAAGACCAGGACAAACTCCGGCTCATCCGCCGGCTGAACGCCGAAATCGACGCGACCCAGCAGGAGAAGCAGGCCACTCTCAACCGCATCCGTCGCGCGATGTACGACATCTACGAGCAGATTGAGAACCAGAAACAGGACCTGGCGCAACGACTCGTCGCCCTGTACAAATACGGCCGGCTGTTCGACCTTGAACTCCTGCTGAGCACGAAAACCATGCCTGAGGTCTACCGCAAGCTCTATTACATGCGGATGATTGCCGAGGCCGACAATCGGCGGGTCAATGACCTCATCAAGCTGCAGGCGGACCTGGGTGCCCAGGCCAGCCACTTCAAGTACGCCGCGGCGTCACTGATGGAACTCCAGAGGGAGTACGAGGCGCGCCAGCAGAAGTTGCAGTCGGACCAAGCCTTCCGGACTCAAAGCATCAACGCGCTGAGCAAGGAGGAGGCGGCCAAGTCAGCGCTGGCTGAACGGCTGGCTGCGGCCGCCGAAGAGATTGAACGCCTGTTGCACCAACTCGAATCGCAACCCAAGGGAAGCCAGCCACCCGTCACCGCCCCCCTGGCGACCAAACCGATGGGCGGACTGCCCTGGCCGGTGCCGGGCAGCGTCCGAACCGGTTTCGGGGACCAGACCAACGCCGCCTACGGTACCCAGACCCGCAACAACGGACTCGTCATCGCGGCCAAATCCGGCAGCCTGGTGAGCGCGGTGGCCAAGGGACGGGTCTGTTACGCCGAGGAGTTCCTGACCTACGGCAACCTCGTGATTGTCGACCACGGCTCAGGCACGTTCTCGCTCTATGGCAACCTGCAGGACATCAGCGTTGCGGTCGACGAAACAGTGACCGAGGGCACCCTGCTGGGACATGCCAACGAGACCGTCTACTTCGAGCTGCGCAAGTCCAACGGCCCGGTCGACCCGCTCAACTACCTGCGCTAGCCGCAGTTGGTAGTGAGTAGTAAGTGGTGAGTAGATAGCGGTGAGCGGAAAGCGGCAGGCGGCAGGCGGCACGCCCTTTCTCCCTGACGTCATCAACCAGAACCTGGCCCGGTCCGTACTTGAGGCCTGCCTGAAGCGCGGCACGTTTCCTTCGTTCATCTTCGCCGGTCCGGGCGGCGTGGGCAAGCGCACCGTAGCGCTGCTCTTTGCCCAGGCAATCAACTGTCTTGACGAAACCGAATCACATCGGCCGTGCGGCAAGTGCACCGAGTGCCGGCACATCGCCAACCTGAGTCATCCCGACGTCAAGCTGATAATGCCCTTGAAGCCCGAAAGCGAGACTGAGGACGAGGCGAAGAAGACAAGAGACCGCCAGCGCATCATCGACGAGACGATGAAGCATGCGCCGGAATTCAGCCTGGGTCTGCCGCGCCCGGAATCCGAGTCGCGCTGGGTAATCTCGATATCCGCGATTCACTGGCTGCGCTCGGAAATGGCCTATCGCCCGGTTCGCGCCCGGCGCAAGGTGATAATCGTGCTCGACGCCGACCAGATGAACCAGGTCGCGGCCAATGCGTTCCTAAAGACCCTGGAAGAACCCCAGCCCGACTCGACATTCATCCTGGTCACCGAGCGCGCGCATAAACTGCCTGACACTATTCGTTCGCGGTGCCAGATGACCGCCTTCTGCTTGCTCAAGCAGGACGAGATCGCGGCGTGGCTTGTCAAGCAGGGCAAGGCAGAACGGGCCGAAGCCGAAATCGCAGCCGATGCAGCCGACGGTTCGCTGCATCGAGCGCTGGACTATCTTGAACGTCCGGATGACTTCCTGCTACCCGAGGCGATTGATTTCTTCTGCCGGGAGCAACCGACCATCGAGGCCTGCCGCGTGTTTGCCGAGCAGGTCGAGAAGATTCCGATCCAGGGTGTTGTGGACTCTTTGCTCTTCCTGTACCGCCAGGCTTTGCTGGTCAACCTCGGTCAGCCTGCGGCCTACGCCCGGCGCAACCAAGCGGTCGTGCAGCGCGCCAGGACCCTCGCCTTGCCGCTTATTCAGCGCCGCCTTGAGGTCCTGCTTCGGGCGCGCCGGGAATCCGAGTCCAACGTCAACCGCCGCCTGTTTCTGTTCTCCCTTGTCACCATGCTCGCCTCGAGCCGCTGACCGGGTCGACCCTGCAGGTCGAACCCAATCCCAACCAGGGCGTGATGCACATTGACTGCTCAACCGCGTTCCGGAACTACGTGCACCCGAGCGTGAGGCAGGCCAACGTCCGGGAAGCGGCGTCAGCGTTCACCAGAGTCCTGTCGTCCGGCCGGTACCGGTTCGAATGGAATGGCCGGCCGTCAGGAAGGCTGCCCGCCGGCGTCTGTCTCGTCGCGCTGAGCTCGAGCCAGGGCAGCACGAGCGCGCGTGCGGTATTGACGCCCGGATGAGAGCCGCTGCCCGGGCGGCACCAAGTCGCTACTCGCTCTGCAGTTTCTGGAGCTGCTCCTCGATGCCCTTCTGCGCCGCCTCGGGCAGGCGGTCCTTGTACTGCAAAGCCTGGTTGTAGTATCTGGTCGCGCTCTTCTTGTCCCGTCGGTCATAATAGGCGCGCGCCAGGTCCGACAGATAGCGTGGGTTCATCGAGTCCAGCAACGCGGCCCGGTCCAGCGCAATGAACGTCGAGTCCGGCTTGTTCAGCGCAGCGTAGACCCTGCCCGCCATGCTGTATGTGGCGGCACTGCTCGAATCCAGGCTGATTGCCTTCGCGACATCCTTCTGGGCGTCGGCGAAGTGCTGGGTTTGCACCAGGAAGTCCGCCCGCTTAAGATAGGGTTCGACCTTCTTCCGGTCAATTCCCACCGCGGTGTCGAACTGGGCCAGCGCCGCATCCGGCAGGCCCTGGGCATTCAACACCTGCCCGCGCACCCAGTAGGCGTCCTGCTGGTTCACATTGAACATCCGCGCTTTGAGCAACCGGGCCAGCGCATTGTCATACTGCTTCACGCCCAGGTAAGCGCGGGCACAATACACGTGGTACTGCGCGTTGTTGCCCTGAATCTGAGTTGCCTGTTTGAAATCCCCCAGGGCTTTCTCGTACTCCGCGGTCTCGAGGTAATAGAGCCCGCGCTGGACATAGACGTCGGGTGCATCCGGAGTCGATTTCACGCCGCGGTTCAATCGGGCCAGGGTCTGGTTGCCGCCCCCTCCTCCACACGCAATCACCAACAGGGCGACGAAAACGGACAAGACTGTCAGCTTGGTCAGGGAAGATAGCTTCATGGCAATTCGATTATACCAAACCCGGCCTGCCAATCAAGGGTCGAGCCCGCCTTGACCCGCTTTCGGCCGGGCGGGTTGACTTTCTCTGCAGCCTCGCTACCATTCTCGACCGCTCATCATGAATCACGAACAATGGACTGCGGTTGACCGCTATTTCGCTGAGGCGCTGCTGGCGCCCGACTCTGCGCTCGACGCCGCGCTGGACCGGAGCGCCGAAGCCGGATTGCCGCCTATCAGCGTCTCCCCGCTCCAGGGCAGGCTGCTGCATATCCTGGCCCGGGCGGCCGGCGCGCGCAACATCCTCGAACTCGGCACCCTGGGCGGTTACAGCACAATCTGGCTTGCGCGGGCGCTGCCCTCCGGCGGGCACCTGGTCACGCTGGAGATTGACCCGAAACATGCCGAGGTCGCGCGACGGAACATCGAGGACGCCGGATGCTCCCGGGTTGTCGAGCTCCGCACGGGCCCGGCGCTGGATATCCTGCCTCGGCTCGCCGTAGAGGGGCGCGGGCCATTCGACTTCATCTTCATCGACGCAGACAAGACCGGAATCCCGGACTACTTCGGCTGGTCACTCAGACTTGCCCGTTCGGGCAGCCTGATCGTCGTGGACAATGTCGTGCGGCGCGGCGCGGTGATTGATGCCGACAGCGAGGACCCCGGCGTCAGGGCCGTGCGCCGATTCAATGAACTGGTGGCCCATGAACCCCGAGTCATGGCCACCGCAATCCAGACCGTCGGGACCAAAGGCTGGGACGGCTTTGCGATTGTCCTGGTCACGAGCGACCGGTAGAAGTCGGAAGCAGGGAGGCAGAGGTCAAGAAGGCAGGCCGGCAATCTCGGTGCTCGACGCCTGCCGTTGAATCAGCGAGGGTTGCCGCCTGGTTGGCGGGCAACGTCAAAGAGACATGAAACTGACACGCATGGAGCACCGGCGCAGCAACGATGCCTGGAAGGTGATTTCATGGCTGCCGGTCATTTTCGCGGTCCTGCTCATCCGCAGCACGCTGATTGAGGCAATGATGGTGCCGACCCCATCAATGGCGACGACCGTCAAGGTCGGCGACTTCCTCTTGGTGAACAAGCTGGCTTATGGCGTGAAGGCCCCGTTCACGACGCACCGGCTTGTACCGGTCGGGAACCCCCGGCGTGGCGACATCGTGGTCTTTCGCTGTCCGGCCGACCCGGACCGGCCGCAGCCGGCCGCGAACTACGTCCGGCTGTTTCCGAAATGGCTTCCCCTGCTCCCGGCCTACTGGTGCATTCACGACAACCCGGGCTTCTTCGGCCACCGGCGCGGACTGGTCTTCTACACTCCGCGCAACTTCGTCAAGCGCTGCGTGGCCGTGGCCGGCGACACGGTCGAGGTCCGGGCCAAGCAGCTTCTGGTCAACGGCGTGCCGGTCAATGACCCGCACGCCGCCAGCGTCCGTCCCGAGACAATCCCCGCGCGCCGGCCGGACAACTACCAGCAGCGCTGGGAGCAGGCCGGATTCAGCTCGGACATCAACGTGCGCGACAACTTCGGCCCGGTCATTGTCCCGGTCGGGTGCCTCATGGCGATGGGCGACAACCGCGACAATTCCTGGGACTCGCGATTCTGGGGACCGCTGGACCTCAAGTACCTGAGAGGCAAGCCGCTCGTGATGTACATGTCTTACGACTTCCCGGTCCCCGAAGGCTCGACCGAATACGACTACGAAGTCCAGCCCAATGCGGGCAGCATCATTCAAGCCCTGCTCCACCCTTACCGGGTGCGGCTGAACCGCATCGGCCATCTGCTGACCTGAGCCGGGCCGGCCCTCAGCCCGGCCATCTTCCTTCTTGCTTTTTCGCCGGTCTCTGGTATATTACAGCATGGCAAAGGAAGCTACGGTCCGATTCAGGAGGAGGTCATGAAAATGGGACTCCTGTTCAGCGGCATTTTCTGGGGTGCGATGCTCGTTCTGCTGGGCGTCACGGTCGTCATCAACTTCGCGTTCGGAATTCGCCTGCCCATCTTCCGTCTCCTGCTCGCGCTGTTCTTCTTCTATCTCGGCATCAGCATCCTGAGTGGCATCAGCCTGTCTTCGACCCGGACCCGCTCGACCGCCGAAACCCGGCGGCTCGAGGCCGGCAAACCCCAGAATCGCTATGACGTGATCTTCGGCCGGGGCATCATCGACCTGACCGACGTACCGCTCAAGGAGAATCGCGTGACCAAGGTCGAGGTGAATACCGTGTTCGGGTCCAGCATCATCAAAGTAAACCCGGCCATCCCGACCAAGGTCGTGGTGAGTTCGGCGTTCGCCAGCGCGCGCATGCCGGACGGCAACTCGGTTGCGTTCGGCGAGAGCACCTATCGCTCGGACAGCCTGAGCGACTGCACCAGCTACCTGCTGGTCAACGCCTCGGTCGTGTTCGGCAGTACCGAAATCGTCAAAGAGTAGTTCTGGGCAGAATCGCCCGCAAGGCGAGCACCACGAAGTAGCACCCGGCCAGCGCCGCGGCGATCCGCGCGGCAATCCTCACTCCGCGATATCGGGTCACGCTCCCGGCAAAGAACAGCGGCAGAAGGTAGATGCTGGTCGCGACAAAGAAGACCAGGAAGAAGAGCATCCCGCGCAGTACCCCGCCCGCATCCAGCGCCGCGGCGATTGCGAGCAGGAACGGCGGGCAGATATTGATCCCGGCCAGGAACCTGAGCAACAGCAGATA
>Ga0209777_10009156_pt1 | contig 10701 bp, 6 predicted proteins | sample FrelakmetHBP12HB_FD_187147 | JGI IMG/M metagenome (GOLD analysis project Ga0209777, IMG submission 187147) | Freshwater lake sediment microbial communities from the University of Notre Dame, USA, for methane emissions studies -HBP12 HB (SPAdes)... | ecosystem: Environmental > Aquatic >... | reverse complement strand
CGGCGGCCCCGGCCGACGGTCAGGATGGCCAGACCGACGCCCCGCAACTCCTGGTCCAACGCCACCGCCGCCTGGTTCTGCACGCCGAGGGCGACGGACTGCTGGCGTTTGGCAAGAGCCCACTCGTTGTACCGGTTCTCGTACGAGGTCACCGCCGTCTCGTACGCTGTCACAGGCCCCGCTACTTCCGTGAGCGGCTTGGTCCGGTCGAGCAACTGCTTCGCCCTCCGGATCCAAACCGGCGATGGGGCCTCACGACTTGGTGCTAACATGACTACCTCCGAATGCGGGCCGAAGCCCGCGGTGAGGGTTTTGCTGCTGGGGTCGCGTGGCGTTTCCCCGTTTCCCCTGTCGACCGCCCGGGCGTTTCCCGTTCGACCGACAGGCGAAACGCTAGGTACGGGGCGTCAAGCAGGTGTCAATCGGCCGGAGCGATCCGTGGCGTAACGTGTTGTGAAGATGGCGGATAAGCGATTTTTGAAATTCTTCTCGCGGGGTGTTGGGCCCCCGCGCATGCCCGTCGTCAGCGGCTCCCGGGCCATGCCTTACGCGCCTTGACAGGTTGAAAGAAGGGGCGGACCATCACTGGGCTGATAGAAGGTAACCAAGGAAACACTTCTCCTCACCTGACATGAAACGAACAGTCATTATCGCCTTCGCAACACTCTTGGCGGCCACGGCAATTGTGGTGGGCGTGCGCTTTCTTGGCGGCGACGAAGACACTTGGATTTGCAGCAACGGCCAGTGGGTTAAACACGGCAATCCTTCCTCCCCCAAGCCAACTGCGCAATGTCCCGGCCAAGCACCGGAAGCTGTGATTACTTCTCCTCAGCCATATCAAACAATATCCACACTCCTTACGGTCACGGGCAAAGCACGAGGAGATTGGTTCTTCGAAGCAAACGCCGTCTTGCGGCTTTTGGACGCCCAGCAGCATGAGATCGCGTCGGGCACTGTTCAGGCGTTGGGCGATTGGATGACAAACGATCTTGTTGATTTCGAGGGACAAATCAGATTTGTTTCCCCCGCCTCGGACACGGGCACTTTGGTTCTCCAGAACGATAATCCTTCCGGTCTGCCCGACAACCAGAAGGAATTCCGTGTCCCTGTGCGCTTTGACGCTTCCCACGCAATGAAGGTAAAGGCCTATTTCAGCAATCAGAAGTTGGACCCCGAGTCCAACTGCAAGAAGGTGTTTCCGGTTGAAAGAGAAGTCCCAACAACTGACGCCTCTGCCCGCGCGGCCTTGGTTGAGTTGCTCGCCGGCCCGACTCCTATGGAGCAAACGGTGGGCTATTCCACCAGCATTAATTCCGGCGTCACCATTCAGAGCTTAACCATTCAAGATGGCGTGGCCGCGGTTGATTTCGACGAACGGCTTGGATTTCAGGTCGGCGGCTCCTGCCGAGTGTCCGCAATTCGCGCCCAAATCACCGAGACGCTAATGCAGTTCTCAACTGTTAAGAGCGTCGTTGTTTCCATCAACGGCCGAACCGAAGATATTCTGCAGCCTTAGTGCAGGGGTGGGCATTGGATGTCCGTGCAGGGGCGCTGGTTGCGCGCACGGTGGCAATGGACTCCCTCAGAGTGGAAGGTCTTCTACGGCTCCGTCTGCCGGGTTCCCTCGTACTGCGATGCTCTGAACGGGTCGGATCACGCGGGTCCATTACGGTGCGACCCGGTGTTCCGGTCGCGACTGGTTTCTTCCATCTGGCGCGCGGTCTGCGTTCAGGAGGGACTGTTTCGTGGATCCGAAGTGGAAGACGCTGCTCAGCTCCGGTTGGAGACTTCACCCGAAATGCACCTCAAGCATCTGGCGTCGATTCCTGCGCTGATTCATGGTGGAACCCGGTAGATCGACCGGATCACGTCGCCCCCATCATGATGAGATCCAGTGATCGGACCCGAGCACTCTCTTCCATGACGGATAGAGGTGGCAGCAGGACCCGAAACGTCCACTTTCACCACGCTGCAAGTGAGTGCTCCGCACGTGACTGGTCCCTTGCATCACGGTGAGAGGACATGGCGAGAGCGGACTATTCGTTCTCATTCTGCGGAGTGGCAGTGAACCGATCGCTACGGGTCTTCTCCTTCCCGTGAAAGCCGAAGCTTCGAGTCCGGACTACCGGACTCAATCATGAAGGGAATGGAAGATCGGAGCCGGTTACTGCCCCGAAGAACGACTCCGCTCCGTCTCCATCAAGCGGCATCGAGGAGCGCTTTGACCTGCCGGGATGGTAGGACCCGGAGTTCTCGGTGGCAGATCTCCTCGTGCTCCCGGTAGGCCCGTACCGCTTCCGTTCGGTTGCCGGACCTGAGGAGCGCCTGGATCAGGTGGTAATGAAACTTGTCGTGCAGTGAATGCCGAAGGATCCCGCTACGGGCCAGAGGAACAATCTCCTCCCATCTTGCGCCCGCGGCGAGCATCTCCAGGAGAGCGGTGGCTCCGTGCACCCATCTGTCGAGCAGCCGGCGCCGCTCTTCCTCCAGGTAGTCCCCGGCGACGAGTCCCTCCGCGAACTCTCCCCGGTACAGGGAGAGGGCTGTCTGGAGGTTCCGGATCGCGAGATCTTTCTGCTTCGGGGTTCTCTGCGCGCCGGTATCGGGAGTGGAGGCCTCATCCAGGCGGTCCTCGAACTGCTCAACGTCGTAGAAGGATTCCTCGCCCCGGTCCAGCCGCACGTTCTGGTCTTCCGTCGTGACGTACCGTGACGGTTGCCGCGCCGGCTGATCGGGCTGCAGCGTCTCGCGCAGCTCGTACATCGTCTGCCGGAGGTTCTGCCTCCCACGGGACGGGCTCACGTTCGGCCACAGCGCGTCGATGATCTCTTCCCGCCGGACCCAGCCGTCGTGGATGAGGAGGAAGACGAGCAGACGCTGGACCCGCTCCGACTTCCACGTGCCCGGCCCAAGGTCCCGGTCGCCGATCTGGACGTGCAGGGGACCGAGCGCCTTGATCCGCAGCGGCTCGACGGGCGGCGCGGCCGATCTCTTCCACGTTCGCAGGGCCAGACGCTCGAACGGCCGGGTCGGGTTCTTCACGGCGGTGAGCGCCGCGAGGGCCGCGTTCCCGCCGATGCGGGAGAGGAGCCGGGCACATTCCATCTGGGTCTGTGGATCGTTTCGCTCGAGCTCGTTGCGGAGCGCCGGGACCGCGTCCTCACCCATCCGGAGGAGGAGATCCGCGGCGGTCTGCGGGGCGATCCCGTGCTGCAACGCGAGGACGAGCGCCGAGGCGCCCGCCGCAGGGTCCTCCGTGAGGAGGAGCGATTCGTGGGCCATTCGGACGACGCCGTTCAGAAGTTCCGTGAGGGCGGTGGCGACAGCGGCGCCGGGGACATCGCCGGCATGGAGCCGGAGGAGGAGAAGGCGGTGGAGGCGCCAGCCCGCGTCGAGCGAGCGAAAGATGCTTTCGGCGCGGGCCCAGGTCTGGTTCAGGGTGAGCTCGGTGGTGGGGGACCGGGCAGGAGCGCCGATGTTGTCGCACGCGCCGAGGAGGACGCAGGCGTCCGCCTCACCGAGCCGCGATCCCGACTTCAGGGCGCGGTCGCGTGCAGCCGTGGCGTGCGAGCGCGCTGCCTCGATCGTTCCGCCGCCGAGCGCGATCCACCCCAGGTCCAGGTGCGAGTGGATCCTGAGATCGGGTTCGTGGATCAAGTCGCCGATCTCGAGAGCCGCGGTGAAGTGCGATGCGGCTTCCGTCCGGTCCTGGTGCGAATCGATCGCCTCGGCCGCGCGGGCCCGCTGCATCGCGCAGCGGCCGAGGGTGATGTGGGCCGATCCCACGACCGCCGGGAGCTCGAAGCTCTCCGCCTGACGGAGCACCTCCTCCCCGATTCTGCGTGCGTGCGGCTCATCGGCGTTCTCGATCAGGAGGGAGGCGAGGACGCTCCGGCACTGGCAGACCATCGCCGCATCTCCCGCGCGTTGGAAGAAGTCGAGCGTCCGCTGGACTCCCTTTGTTGCGGCCTTGAGGTCGCCGTGCGTGCGATGGATGCAGATCGCCTGGAAGTACACCGCCTGGATCTCGGCGGCTCTGTCCCCGGCGCGAGTGAACGCGTCCGCGGCGAGGCGGAAGTGCTCGTCGGCCTCGGTGAGGTTTCCCAGCTCGGCCTCGCATCCACCGAGCAACAGGGTGAGACGGCCCCAGGCGCGAAGGTGCTTGCCGCGGGGGATGCGGGTGCGGGCGTGGGAGGTGGGGGACTTGAACGGCGGTGACCTGAACGCCGGCGTAGCGAGCGCCTCGCGGCAGAGGCGGGCCCCTTCGGCGAAGCGCCCGCGATGGATCTGCATCATCGTGAGGAGACTCGTGAGTTCGAGGTGGAGGGCGGTGGGGGCGTGGGATGCCAGCGTGCCTCGCGTGTTGCGCGGGCGGGCTCCACCGGCAGACTCCGCGGCTTCGACTTCGAGCGCCCGCTGAAAGAGGCGCTCCGCCTCGTTCAAGTTGCCCTGGGTTTGGTGGATGCGCCCGAGTACGAAGAGCGCGGTGGGGCGCGATTCATAGTCCGCTGCGCGAAGGGAGTCGAAGACGCGCAGGAGGATGGCGGAGTGCCCGGAGATGAGCAGCGAGATCCCGTGCTTCTCGAGGATCCGCAATGTCGCAGCGGTGTCCCCGGCTTCGGAAAGAAGAACGGCTGCCTCGGCCCATGCGCCGCTCCTCAGGAGGCATCGCGCCGCGCGTCGCCGGAGCGATTGGATCTCGGCGCCCGGGACGGTCGTTTCGAGCTGCTTCCGCAGGAATTCTTGGAAGAGTGAGTGGAAGCGATAGAGCTTGCCGGGGCTGAGTCGGCGGCGAGCCGCGGTGGAGGTAGTTTGGCGGGAGCCCCCGCCGGCGCCCCCTCGCGAGATACAGGTGGTGAAGAGGTTGCGGCGGTGGAGCCCGTCAAGCAGCGCGGCGCTGTCCTCGATCCGGAGGACCTCGTTGCACAGCTCAGGGGTCAGGTGAGGGAGGATGGATGCGCGCACGAGGAACCTTGCGAGCGAGGCATCGAGGGATTCCAGGACGTGCTCGGCGAAGTAGGAGAACCAGCCGGCGTCGGGCGCGTGCACGTCGTCCGGCGCCGGATCCTGTGTTGCCCCGTATGGCTCGGCCGTCTCTCGCACCCGCAGCGCGCCGGGTGCGGCTTCGATGCACCGGAGACAGATGCCCAGGCCGGCCGCCCATCCCTCGGTCTTCGTGGCGATCCATTCCAGATCGGAAGGAGAGGGCTGCGGGCGTTCGGGTAGGTGGTGATGGAAGAGCGCTACGGTTTCTTCTTTTGTGAACTGCAGATCGCGCGGGGTGATGGCGGCGATCTGGCCGGCGGCGCCGAGCTTGCTCCCGCGGATCGGGATCGTCTCGCGGGAGGTGATGAAGACGGTGTTTCCCGGGGGAAGGTAAGCGGCGAGGGTTGCCAGGAACCCGGCGATCTGCTCGCATGCCGCACCCGCGCAGTGAAGATCGTCGAAGACGAGGTTCCATCCCTCGGGCGCGGAGCGGATGTGGTGGAGGATGGTGGAGAGCAGAGTCGGGGTGGTGGGGGTCTCAGGGTGGGCGCCCGACTCGACTGCGGATGCCGGGATCGCTTCGGCATCGAGTGCCGGGGGTGCTTCTGCCGGAGTGGTTACCGTGTTTGGGCGTCCGAACGCAATCGAAGTCGCCAGCGTCCTGGCCATCGTCTGCAGTCCGTGGGGCCCGCAATCGCAGGAATCGAACGTGTACCAGAACACCCGCCGGCCGGATCGGGAGACGTTCCCCGCGAGCAGAGAGGTCTTGCCGTAGCCCGGGCCCGCCTCGATGAGAACGACCGGGCGCATTTCCCATTCGGTCCATTGCCGGTCGAGCCGGGGGCGCGGGAGATAGCTGGGCGGGATGGCGGGAGGTGTCGTCTTGCTCAGGAGGATCGGATCGAGGAGTGGTGGCTCATCCAGCCGGGCGTCGCTTGGGGCTGCGGCAGCCCCGGCAGGCTTTCGCGGGTGTTTGCGACGGGACCGAGCGATCCTCTTCACAGCGCCATGCTCCGTCTGTGAGCCGCTGGTCGCGGCCTCGATTCTTCCCGAAGGCCCCCGGAGAAGTCGGGGGAATTCTGGTATCGGGGAGAGGGGGGGTCAAGGAAAGACCGCGGGTCGGCACCGTGCTTGGCGCTCGTCCTTTGCGGGGCTGCAGCAGCGGAAGCTTTCAAGGCAGGAGGTGTCCCCGTGCGTAGGATACGCAGACCTCACGGCCGCACAAGACGATTTGTTCGCGAGAGGATTCGCACGGCGCAATGCGCCGATGAGCGGCTGCGGTTTCAATGCCTGGTCGCTCTGTGGAAAGGCAAGAGCCTAGAAGAGATCGCGACGACCCTCGAAGTTGGCCCTTCCACCGTCTACCGAGTTCGCCAGGTGGTTCTCACTCGGGGAATCCGGCAGCTCTGTGACCAGCGCGCCCGCCGCGAGGCCCGCAAGGTGACGGCTGGCTACACGGTACCATGGTCCGCCGATGGCAATGGGCGCGGCTGGTGCGGGTCTTGTGGCAGGTGAAGCCCGGCGAGGTGATTCTGTTCGCCGACGAGGCCGATATTGATGTCAATCCCAAGACCGGCTGTGTCTGGTGCCTATCTGGAGTCCCCGCGGCGATCGAAACGCCGGGTCGCAACCAGGAACGGCATGTGGCGGGGGCCCTGAACGTCGACACCGGCCGGTTCCTGTATGTGACGGGCGAGAAGAAGAGAAGCTGCCTGTTCATCGCGTTGTTGGAGAAGATCAGCGGGACCTATCGCTTCGCGCGGCGGATTCACCGGCTGGTGGACAACTACTCGATTCACTGGAGCCGCGCGACGCTCCAGGAACTGCGGATACTCCGCGAGCGGATTCGTCTCCACCACCTACCCCCGTACAGTCCCGAGTACAACCCGGTGGAGAGAATCTGGCTGGGGTTGCACCCGGCCGTCACCCGCAACCATAGGCAGCGGAAGATCACGGCTCTGATGCTCGCCGTCGGGACCTACCTTGATCATCTCGGTCCAGTTCAGTTTCAATCTCCACTGCCGTTTCGCGTTACGAGATCCGGCTTGGTACTGTCAGATGCAAAATAGCTGGTTTGGTCCGATTATCCTGGCGACGCCGAGTCAAGATGGGCAGAGTCGCCTTCCTGGATAGGGACTAAAGTGCGTTCTCCCGACGGATCACAGTCATACGACTCGACCCGAGACGCCGGTGCAACCCGCGAATGTGAGCGTGAATCGTCGTCGAAGCGCCCGGACTTCCCTGCGGTCCCCACCCGAGAGCAAAAGGATCCTCCTCACTCGGAGGAAGGTCGCCTCCACAACCCTGTGCTTCACCCAGGGTCGCTCCATGTCATCTTACGAGCAGCATCCTCCGAGTCTGGATGCGATTCTCCCAGGCTAAGCGTAGAAGGTAGATTCCAGCGGGGCGACCACCTGGTTCCCAGGTGACCGCGTGTTCGCCTGCACTAAGGTACTGCTCCAACAGATCGGCTACGGGCTTTCCCTCCAGGCTGAAAACCTTGACGCTCACGCCTCCTCCACGAGGGATCGAGAAGGAGATCTGGGTCGTGGGCCCAAATGGATTTGGTTGGTTCTGGGCGAGAACGAAGAGGGGCGTCGTGTTGTCCCTTGTCACGCTGACGTAGTCCACCCGGGTCCGCGTATCCGAGCCAACGGCATTGGTCGCGGTAAGAACGACGGTGTAGGTACCCTCCGCGCTGTAAGTATGCGTTGGGTTTTGGGTAGTGGATGTGCGGCCGTCTCCGAAGGTCCACGACCACGAGGTCGGGGAGTTCGCTGACTGATCAGTGAAAGTGACCAAAAGCAGAAGCACGCCGGAGGTCGGACTTCCCACAAACTCAGCCATGGGAGGCAACGGCGCTGCGGATACCGTGATGTAGGTCACCTTGGTCTTGGTGTTCGAGCCACTCGAATTCGTCGCGGTGAGAGCCACGGTATAAGTACCGGGGGCGCTGTATGTGTGCCTGGGATTCTGGACGGCGGTCGAGTCGCCATCGCCGAAAGTCCACGACCAGGAGGAGGGAGTGTTCAGAGACTGATCAGTGAAATCAACAACAAGCGGCGCCGTGCCCGTGGTGGGAGTTCCCACGAACTCGGCCACAGGCGGCACCACCGGTGGCGGATTCACCGTAATGTAGCCAGCCTTCGTCTTTGTGTCCGACCCCTGTGCATTGGTCGCGGTCAGAGCCACGGTGTAGGTGCCCTGGGCACTGTAGGTGTGGCTAGGACTCTGAACGGGCGATGTACTACCATCGCCGAAGGTCCAGGACCATGACGTCGGAGCATTCGTGGACTGATCCGTGAAGGTGACGGTCAGCGGGACCGCACTCGAGGTAGGGTTCCCGAAGAAATCACTGACGGGGGGCATGGGTTGTGCCGTGACCGTGATGTAACCCACTTTGGTTTCGGTGTCAGAGCCTTGAGCGTTGGTCGTGGTCAGAGCCACCGTGTAGGTACCCGCAGCGCAGTAGGTGTGGCTAGGGCCCTGGAGGGTGGATGTGCCGCCGTCCCCGAAGGTCCACGACCAGGATGTCGGAGTATACGTTGAGTGATCGGTGAAGGTGACGGCCAAGGGGGCCACGCCGGACGTAGGGCTCCCCGTGAAATCAGCCGCCGGGGGCAAGGGCGCTGCCGTTACCGTAATGTATCCGACCTTGGTCTCCGTGTCCGAACCGGTCGCATTGGTTGCGGTGAGAGCGACGGTGTAGGTGCCCGCGGCGTTGTAAGTGTAGCCGGGACTCGGGAGGGTGGATGTGCCGCCATCGCCGAAAGTCCACGACCAGGAGGTCGGGGCATTCGTGGAATGGTCGGTGAAGACGACGGCCAGCGGGGCCACGTCGGACGTAGGGCTCCCCGTGAAATCAGCCGCCGGGGGCAAGGGCGCTGCTGTTACCGTAGTGTATCCGATCTTGGTCTCCGTGTCCGAACCGGTCGCATTGGTTGCGGTGAGAGCGACGGTATAGGTGCCCGCGGCGCTGTAAGTGTAGCTGGGGCTCTGGAGGGTAGACGTGCCGCCGTCCCCGAAGGTCCACGACCAGGATGTCGGGGTATTCGTTGAGTGATCGGTGAAGATGACGACCAGGGGGGCCACGCCGGACGTGGGGCTCCCCGTGAAATCAGCCGCCGGGGGCAAGGGCGCTGCCGTTACTGTGACGTATCCGACTTTGGTCTCCGTATCCGAACCCGTCGCATTCGTTGCGGTGAGAGCGACGGTATAGGTGCCCGCGGCGCTATAGGTGTGGCTGGGATTCTGGAGGGGGGACGTATCGCCGTCCCCGAAGGTCCACGACCATGAGGTCGGGCCGCGTGACGAGTTATCGCTGAAGTTCACAGTGAGCGGAGCCGTTCCGGATATCGGGATTCCCGCAAAATCGGCGAATGGGGGGCCGTCGCTAACGTCACGTAGTAGGATCGCACCAGTCCCGTTGCGCATCAAGATGGATGAAGTCGCTTGTCCGATGTCTCCTGACGGCGCAACCGGTGAGAGGGAACGGGGAAGAGGAACCGGCACGGCCGTTTCCGGCTCGATTCCCTCGTTCCAATCCCCTCGGTTTCTCACCAGAACCAAGCCATTCTCGTAGTCCCTGGCCCAGACCCGATAGGGTTTCCCGGTTGGATCGGTGCCCTCGACAAACGTATAGGGATCACTCGTGAAGTGTCCCAACTGGCTTTTCACCACATCTATGCAGCCATGCCACGTCAAGGTGTCCCAACCAGCTTGCATTGGGTTGGCCGTATTCGCCAGGAATAGCAGGGATTCGTCTGTGCGGGTTGCCAATGTCCAGGCCACACTGCCGAGGAGAGCATCGCCATAGGTAAGCACGCCAGGATGGGGAGGATCCGAACGCTTCATGACCGGATCATAGAAAAGCCGGATCCCAGCTGCCGCAGCCAATACGTCCCTGTGCCAAGCAGTGCTGATTGCGCTCCGGCCCGAGTTCCGGACCGGATCGTACTGGAATTCCATGAAGATGATGTCGCCTGTTTGTAGGGTCACATAGGAGTCTGTCCAAGCGTTGGAGACGTTTGTCATCAGTCGCTTGCGCTTCCCATCCCTAGACCATGAAGCAGAGGAAGCCAAGGTGTCCCGAAGTTCCGCACAAAACGTCGCGAATCCACCTCCACCGTCCCAGAACCACGTTTGGAATGCCGTACTACCGATCTTGAGATAACCAGGCGTCTCCAGAACATGGCCACCGCTGACGATCTGTCCTGTGTTATACAATTGATATGCGGAGTTGTCCAAGAATATACCATCGGGATAGAGAGATGTCCCGACAAATGTCCGATCCACAGTCGACGGATGATGGCTTCTTTGTTCACCTGCCTTGCGATGGCAGTGGAGAAGTTGACCGCGCGGCGGCTCAGATTGGAGTAGTAGAGAGGAACCCTCGCCTGATCCTCCGAAGTCGCGCTCCCCCCCCCCCAGCCAGGAATAAAGGAGTGGGTGTTGCCCTGAAGGATGACGTCCGTGTCGTCGTAGAAGTGCAGGTAGGCATCCTCGTGACTCACTCCATGCCGAGCACAGATCGCGGCCAGCGTATCGTCCTCAGAACTATTGGCGACGTAGTTGTCCGTTCCCGAATTATAGGTGTACCATTCGAAAGTCGGGTTCAGGTCCTTCACTTCCTGAGCGCTGCGGCCAATCTCTGGACCCGTGATCCCGACTGAGTACCGTTGTGCCACAATGGCGTTGATCTCCGGCGTTGCCCCA
>Ga0209777_10009155_pt1 | contig 10703 bp, 5 predicted proteins | sample FrelakmetHBP12HB_FD_187147 | JGI IMG/M metagenome (GOLD analysis project Ga0209777, IMG submission 187147) | Freshwater lake sediment microbial communities from the University of Notre Dame, USA, for methane emissions studies -HBP12 HB (SPAdes)... | ecosystem: Environmental > Aquatic >... | reverse complement strand
GGCCACAATATCCCGTTCACGCTGGTCTGCAAGGACGCCAACGACTCGTCATGGACTTCGACCTTCTCGGTGCGGGTCGGAACCGGCATCATGAGCTACGCCGACAAGCGCATCTACGACCCCGGGCCGGGCGGCAACAACAACGGCCGCATTGACCCGGGCGAGGATGCTCAAGTCTTCGTATCGCTGCACAACTCCGGACTCGGCAACGGCTACAACGTCTTCGGCATACTCCGCTCCGGTGACAGCCGGTTTGCGGTTACCGATTCCAGCGGCACGTGGGGTACGGTTCATCATGACAGTACCCTCGAGGGCGCCGACGGGTTCGGAGTGCACGCCGACGCGGCAATTCTGCCTGAGACCCCGATACCCTGTACGCTCTACGTCTTCGCGGACGGCAACTACTCGGCGCACTTCACGCTTACCATCGTCGTCGGCGAAATCCGGTCTTCGGACCCGATACCGGACAACAACACCCCCACGCCGATCTACTGGGCCTACGACAGCGCCGACTCCAACTACGTCGAGACCCCGCACTTCAACTGGATTGAGGTGCAGGGCCGCGGCACTCAGCTCTCCCTCAGCGACGACCAGACCGTAACCATCACGCTCCCGACCGCCTTCGGCCCGCTCAAGTACTACGCCGGAACCTTCAACCAGCTCTCCATCTGCGGCAACGGATTCATCATGCCCGGCAGCCAGACCTACACAACTTGGACCAACGAACAGCTGCCGAATTCCGCCAGCGTCCCGGTGCCGGTGATTGCCGGCTGCTGGGACGACCTCTACCCGCCCACCGGCGGCGGTGTGTGGTATTTCCACGACACCCTGAACCACTGCTTCGTGGTCGAGTGGGACTCCGTGGCCTACTACAGCCCGCAGACTACCTTCGACAAGTGGGAAATCCTCTTCTACGATACCACCCTGGCCGCACCCGACGGACGCAACAAGATAGTCGTCCAGTACCTGACCGCGTACAACTACGGCTCGATGACGGCCGGGATTCAGGGTACGACCTCAAGCATCGGTATCGGGTGCCTCTTTGACGGCGCCTACAATCGGGGCTCGGCGCCGATTGCGGCGGGCAGCGCCATCAAGTACGTGACCATTGCGCCGGCAGCCGGCATCGGCAGTCCGCTGACGTCGCTCTACCTGCGCAACGTGCCGCTCGCCGTCTATCCCAACCCGTTCCGGGACAAGGTGCAGATTCGCTGCCAGATTCCGGTTGCGGGTCGGGTCAGCCTGCGCGTCCTGGACGTGACCGGACGGGTCGTGACCGAAATCTGCAATCGCCAGCTCGCGGCCAATACGTACACCTTCACTTGGAACGGCTCGGACCGCAACGGACGCGCGGTCGCGGCCGGAGTCTACTACTACGAACTCGCGACCCCAACCTCGACGCTGCACCGGAAAGTGACCCTGCTCCGCTAGCGCGACTCCTTCAGCCAAGTTCAAGGGCGGCCTTCGGGCCGCCCTGCTTTTCGCCGCTTTCTTCGCTCTGTTGACTGTCGCGCGAATGCTGGTAGAATATCGGTTGAGAGCTCATTGCGGATTATCGAGAAGAACGTTGCTGAGTTGTTAAGGAGGGACGGCCTTGGACAAGAAGACCGGCATCGAAATCGGCTATGTCATTGAAGTCACGGGCGAGCGTGCGCTTGCCGAGCTGACGGTTGCCACCACGGTTGCGCTGAAGGGCGACTACTTTCCCGGCCAGCCCGGGTCATACGTCAAGATTCCGTTCCAGGATTCCGCGGTTATCGGTACGGTTTCGGGTGTGCGGGCGGCGGACGGGCCGAGCGTGCACCCCGCGGCCGACGGCGAAGCCCGGCCCCGGCGTATCGCCAGCATCCTGATGATCGGCACGGTCGACGCCCGGGGCATGTTCTCGCGGGGCGTGGCGATGTACCCCAACGTCGGTCAACCGGTCCTGATGGTCAGCTCCCGGGAACTGAACGAAGTCTTCTCGGAATACGTCCATTTCGGGTTCTCGTTCGGCAGTCCAATTCAGGCCCGGGACCAGCGCGCCTACATCCACGTGGACCGTTTCTTCGGCCGCCACACCGCGGTGCTGGGCACGACCGGGTGCGGCAAGTCCTGTACGGTCGCGAGCATCCTGCAGCGCGCGGTGAAGACCTACCCGGATACCCACATCGTGATCCTCGACCTGCACGGCGAGTACGCGGCCGCCTTTCCGAACGACGTCCGGGTAATCGAGGCGGACAAGGTCGAACTGCCCTACTGGCTGCTCGACTTCGAGGAGTTCACGAATCTTACGACTGACCCGAATGAAGCCAGTTACCAGAACCAGATGAGCGTCATCCGCAACGCCATCCTGCAGGCGCGGCAGACAACCGACCGGCGCGAGGGGCTGAGTCTGGGCGAGGCGGTCACGGTCGACTCGCCGATCTACTACGCCCTGGAAGATATGCTCGGGCTGATCCGCGGATTCAACATCCAGATGATACCGACCCCGGACGGCAAGATGGCTCGCGGCCCGCTTTACGGCGCGTTTGACCGGTACATGATTCGTTTCGAGGCGCGGCAGTCCGACCCCAGGTTCAGGTTCATGTTCGCGCCGCGGACTTACGTCGACAATAACAGTCTGATTGACCTGCTCAAGGAATTCCTTTCGATCGACGTCGGCACGCGCATGACGATTATCGACCTGAGCGGCATTCCTTCGGAAGCGGTCGGGGTGGTGGTCGCGGTTGTGACCCGGATCGTCTTCGAATTCAACCTCTGGAACCCGGCCCGCAGCCGATTCCCGGTGCTGATGGTGTTTGAAGAAGCCCACAATTACCTGCCCAACCGGCCGGACCCGCGTTTCACCGCGACCAAGCAAGCGGTGGAGCGCATCGCCAAGGAAGGCCGCAAGTACGGTGTCGGCCTGATGGCGGTCAGCCAGCGGCCCAAGGAACTCGATGAGACCATCATCTCATCGTGCAATACCTTCATCGTAATGCGCACGACCAACCCGGATGACCAGAACTACGTGCGCCGGCTGGTGCCGGACTCGCTGGCCGGCCTGATGGACATCCTGCCGTCGCTGCGCACCGGCGAGGCGCTCGTGCTGGGCGATGCACTGGCGATGCCGAGCCGGGTGTTGATTGACTGCCCGGACCCGAAGCCGCTGAGCGCGGACGTGCTGTTCAGCGAGTGGTGGGCCGACGGCATCAAGGAGATGGACGTCGAACGCGTGGTGCGTCGCTGGCGCTCCCGTCAGCACGATCTGTAAGGGATCGGAATCAGGGACCTGCGGCTTCGAGGATTCCGGGCGCCGGCTGCGTGATGCGGCCGGGCTCGAATCCCATTCTCCGGCGTCCGGGCAGCGTCTAATCGAAATGAACCGAAACCATGACTGAGCTCACCAGGCGGATTCGCGGGTTCGCGGCCCTGCAGCGCTTCGATGACCTGCTGGGTGCGGCCCTCGGGTCACTGGGCATCCTGGGCGTTTCGCTCCTGGCCGTGATGCTGCTTCAGGTCCTGGGCTGGTGGGCCTTGCTTGGACTGGCGCCCGCGTTTCTCTTTGTCCGCCGGAGACTGCGTCGGCACGGCCTGCTCCCGGCTGCCCGCCGAATCGAGCAGGGCTTTCCGGTCTTGCAGAAGCGGCTTTTGCCGGCCACGGAACTGGCTCTGGCTCGACCTGACGACCGACTGGGCTACTCGGACGAGCTGGCCGGCGCTGCGGTCGATGACGCCTGGGCGCTGCTCAGGCCGCTTGCGATCGAGCGTCTCGTGCGCTGGCAGAGCATACTCGCGGGCGGCATCCTGCTCCTCGCCGCGCTCATCACGGGTCTGGCCGCAATTCGCTTCATGCCCCAGCGTCTGCATGAGGGCTGGTACTTGAGTTTCATGCCCGCGCGCTACCCGCTCAAACTCAGCGTGATGCCCGGCGATACCCGGATCGAGAAGGGCAAGCCGGTGGTCCTGTCACTGACCGTGACGTCGCCCTTCAACATTCGCCGGGGCGTGCTGGAGCGCAAGTCTCAGGCCGGCCAGCCGGTGCGCGAGCCGGTCGCGGTCCGGGACGGCCTGGGCTCGACCGAAGTTGCGGTGACCGGCGAATTCGACTATTCATTTCATGTTCGCGGGCGCAGCACACCGGTGTATCATGTTGCCCTGCAGCAGCCGCTGGAGATCACCGGGCTTGCGTTCAAGTACCACTACCCCCGCTATTCCCGCCTGCCGGACGCCGCATCCCAGAGTCGGGAGCTTTCCGCGCTGGTCGGCACCCGGGTTGAGTTCCTGGGTAGCGCCGACCAGACGCTCGCGTCAGGCAAGCTGGTCTGGCTCGACGACACCCTGAACCCGGTACCGTTGAAGCTCGAAGGCAAGTCATTCCGCGGCGAATTCGTCATCCGCCGAGCCGCCGAATTCGAGCTTCGCCTGACCGACGTCACCGGGACGGAGAACACACCCGGGCGGTTTCGCGTCGCGCCGATTGCCGACGAACCGCCTTTTGTCCGGCTGTTCGCGCCCGGCGCGGACATGAACCTGCCCTCGAGCATGAGAGTGATGCTGGGCGCGAATTCGGTGGACGACTACGGCCTGACCTCGCTGGTGCTGAGCTATGTCAAGGACAGCGCGGTCACCAGCGTCCCGCTCAAGACGATCGGGGAGAAGCTCGAGGACACGACATTCTACGTCTGGGACGTTTCCCGGCTCGATCTGCTGCCCGGCTCGTCCATCCAGTACTACGTGACGGTCTATGACAACGACGCGGTTTCCGGACCCAAGTCGAGCCGGAGCGAGACCTTCAGCCTGAGATTCCCGACGCTCACCGACCTGTTCACCCAGGCGACCCAGAAGACCGCGGAAATCGAGAGCCTGATGACCCCGCTCTCGGAGCAACAGAAGCAGTTGCAGGACCAGACCGGCAAACTGGACGCCGCCCTGAAACGGAACCGCGAGCTGTCGTGGGAGGAACAGCAGTCACTGCAGAACCTGATGGGCAACCAGGATTCCCTGCTTGCCGCAGTGCGCAAACTCCATGAGGACGTGCGCAAGGCGATGAACGAAATGCTCCAAGGCGCGGTGCTCGATTCCGAGGCGATGAACGGACTGCACCAGCTCGACACTTTGCTCAGCCAGGTCCTACCCAAGCAATTGCTGCAGGCACTGGACAGCCTGCGCCAGTCGCTGAGCAGGAACAGCCAGCAGAACATGAAGTCGGCGCTCCAGAACTTCCAGTATTCGCAGGCCGACCTCCAGAAGGCGATTGAACGTGCGGTTGACTTGCTCAAGCGGCTGCGCCAGGAGCAGGAGATGAACTCGCTGGTGCGTAAGTCCGAGGAGCTGGTCAAGGAGCAGGAAAAGATACTCAAGAATCCGAACCGTGAGAACAATGACCAGCTTGCCCAGCGCGAGCAGCAGATTGGCCAGGCCCTGGACAGCATGGCGTTGCAGATGCAGGATTTAGCCAGCCAGCTCGACGACAAGACCTTGAGCAAGGACCTGGAGGACTTGGCCCAGCAGATGGCCCAGGACAGCATGTCCCAGCAAGCCCAGTCCGCGGCCCAGGACTTCCAGCAGAGCCGGAAGTCTTCGGCACAGCAGAAAGGCACGAAGCTGCAGTCCGGCCTGAAGTCCCTCCAGCAGAAACTGCAAGAGATGAAAGACCGGATGCAGCAGCGGCGCTCGGCCGAAATCGCCGACAAGCTCCTGCAGGCGGCCAACGACCTGCTTACCGTCTCCGACGCACAGGAGGAGCTTGAACAACGCGTCGACCGGACCCGGGACCTGCCCAGCCTCGTAGCCGAGGAGAACCGGCTCCGCGACGCGGCCCGGATTGTGGCTGAGACCCTGGCCGCGCTCTCGATGCGTAACATGATGGTGCCGCCCCAACTCGGCGAGCCGGTCATCACGTCCATGAAGAGCGCGGACGATGCGGCGCAAGCGTTGCAGTCCGGCAGCGGCGTCGGGGCTAAGGCCGGGACCGAGGGCGCCCGATTCGGGCTGAACCAGGCCGTCGCGGCGATCTTGAGCACGCTCCAGAGCGCCCAACAGGGCGGCGGATTCGGCGGGGACATGGAGAGCATGATGGAGCAGCTTTCGCGCGCCATCTCGGAACAGATGTCGCTCGGTCAGGGGATGGGCTCGCTGCCGATTCCGATCCCGGGCGGGATGTCGCCCGGACAGGCTCAGCAGTGGTCGGACCTCATGGCGCGTCAGCAGGCCCTGCGCCAGATGCTCGAGCAGATGATGAAGGGCGCCGGCCAGCAGCCGGGCGGCATGCAACCGGGCATGACCGGCAGTGTCGAAGCGGCAATCGAGGAGATGAAGCAGCTCGAGCAGGACCTGGCCGGCCTGAACCAGCCGCGCCCGATGGTTGAGCGCAGCCAGCGCATCGTCAACAAGCTCCTCGACGCCCAGCGCAGCATCCGCCAACGCGAGAATAACCCACAGCGGGAGGCCGAGACCGGCAGGGCGTTCGCCGCGCCGGGTTCGCCGCGCCTGCCGACCGACCTGGGCGAGCGCAAGAAGCTGCTGCGCGAGGAGCTCATGCGCGCCCTGAAAGAGGATTTTCCGCGCGAGTATGAGCCGAATGTCAAGGCGTATTTCGATGCCTTGCTCAAACAGTGAGCGCGTGCCAACCGCAATGAAGCGCACTGGCTCGATCTGCTATCTGCTGTCTGCGACCTGCTATCTGGTGTTTGCCACCTGCCATCTACTCCCGGCCCAGCCGGTTTCGGACCTGAGCCTGGGCATGGCACTGGAAGGCAGCGGCCAGTTCGATGCGGCCCGGAATGTCTATATGGATGCATTGCGCTCCGGACCGCTGAATTCGGATGCTTACCAGCACTACAAGGCGCTGGAAGCTCGGACCGGGAATTTTGAACGCCTCGTACAGTTCACCGACTCGCTGTTGGTCAAATACCCGGCAAACGTGGACCTGCTGCTGGGCAAAGCCGAGGGTCTGATTCGTCTCGGCCGGAGGAGCCAGGGCGCGGGAGTCCTGAACTCGCTGACCCGGACTGAACCCGAATATGCCCGACAGGTGGGCGCGGTCTTCGAGGCCGGTGGAATGAGCCAGGAAGCGATTCAGACCTATCTCGACTATCGTCGGCGCAAGAATACGTCCGGCATTTTTGCGCCGAACCTAGTCGCACTCTACGAGAAGGTCGGCGACTTTGCCGGGGCGACCCGGGAGGCGGTCTCGATGCTCAACGTCAACCCGCGCCTCGCGCCGGAGTACGCCGACAAGTTTCAATTCTATGCCCAGAAATCGTCAGCCGCACAGGTCCTTGGCGAGCTGACGCAGGTCAGGGACCAGATCATGCGTGCCGATTTTCGGGTCCGGGTCCTGCTGGCTGCCGGACAGCTCAAGGCCGCGCTCGACGAGATTGCCGGGATGAACTCCGCGCCCAAGACGCTCGAATTCGCCCAGTTCTGCGAGCAGTCCGGCTACCTTGACGCCGGGGCTGAACTCTACGGGCGACTGGGCCGGCAGTATGACCAGGCCCGGATTCTCAGGAAGCAGGGCAAGGTCCATGAAGCCTTGACAATCCTTGAGGCGAGCAACGACCCGAATGCGGTGTTCGAACTGGCTGAACTCCAGCGCATCGAACTGCATGACTACGCCGCGGCCGCGGCCAGCTACGACCGGGTTATTCACAGCTCGAGCTCCAAGCCCCAAGCTCAAACCGAGAGCAGCTTGAGCTTGCAGCTTGCGGCTTGCGCTCCTTTGGCCGAGTGCCTGCTCCGGCTGGGCCGGCTCGATGATGCGGGCCTGACGCTGAAGAGCGCGCCCCGGCGCACCCCGGAAGTGCTCTTCGGGCTTGCCCAGGTTGCCTTCTTTCAGGACAGTCTTGACTCATGCCAGAGCGCCGTCAATGAACTGATGCGTGCCAGTCCGGACAGCCCGCTGGCGAACGACGCGCTCGAACTTGCCTTGCTGGCCGCGCGCGGTGGTGACGGGCTGAAAAGCTTTGCCCGGGCGCGCTTCGACTTCCTGCAGGGCAGTCTGGACCGGGCGGTTGACGAAGGCAAGACGCTGGTGCGGACCGATTCGGTCTGGGCCGACCAGGCCTACCTCCTGCTGGCGGACTGCTTTCGCGCGCGCAAGGAACCCAATGACGCGCTCAGCGCACTGGCCGACCTTGAGCAGAATCGACCCCAGAGCCCGTTCCGGGCCAAAGCCCGCTATGAGAAGGCACTGGTGTACCTTGAAGACCTGAAGAACGACCCGGAGTACCAGCGCCAGATGGAGAGCGTGTACAACGATTTCCCGGCTTCGCCGTACGCGGCACTGGCCCGGAATCGTCTCGTGCCGTCATCGCAACCGCACGACTAGCGGTCGAAGTGAGAAGTGTGAATTAGGAATTATGAAATCGGAGCGAGGATTTCTTAATTCATAATTCTGACTTCTGACTTTTCCCGGCGGCGCTGCTGCCTAGTTGCTCTTCTTATACCCGGTCGGGACCAGATAATCCTTGTCATCGGTTGCACCGACTGAGATTGCTTTCACTTCAGTGTAGGCACTGAACCCGACGTTCGCGTCTTCGCCCTGAGACTTGGGCGCCAGCGCGTTGCCGATTTTGTTGCTGAGCATGCCGCCGATGCTTGGTATTCCGAATGCGCCGTGCTCGGGCTCGGGCTGCGACTCGGGCTGGGATTGCGGCGCGGCCTGTTTCGAACTGTCAATCGCCGACCACTTGGTGTCGATGACAATCGGATAGCCCTGAATCTTCGCCGTCTCGGTGCCGAAGCCTTCCATCCGGCTTGAGAAGTCCTTCTCGCTCACGCCCAGCGTGGCCAGGTAGGCCATGCCCATTGTCTGCGCCGCCTCGGGCTGGGTCGTGATGCCCAGCTTGGTGAGGTAGGCCTTGCTGTAGGCCTCCTGCTCGGCCTGGGCCTGCTTGATGACATCGGTGAACGGCGTGGTCCATTCGACCATCGTCATTTCGTTCACCGTCTTGTGGCCGCTCTTGATTTCCTCAATCGTCAGCGACCACTTCGCCACGTACTTCGTGCACGGGAAGCCGTTGATGGTCTTGCTCGAGTCGGTCTTCACGACCGAGAAACTCGAGTTCGTCACCCGGTAGCGCTGGGTCGTGTCCGGCGTGCCCTCGGTTTTGGTCTCGGTCTTCACCTGGGGCTCGGGCGGCTTCAGCGGGCCTTCGGTATAGGACTTGCCGTCGTGGTTGATGCTCCAGATGAGTTCCTTGTCCAGCCGGGTAATCTCGCCGGTGTGCTGGGGCTTGGTCGAGATAATCGAGGTGACCTTCACGGTGTCGTCATCGGCCTTCATGTCTGCGCGGTATTCGGACCGGGCCCGGACCTCGGTATTCATCATGCCGCCCATCATCTTCATGCGCGAGAGCATGGTGATGGTCGCGTCGGCATGGACCAGTACCACGAGCGCGGGAATCAGCAACAGGTATTTCTTCATCGGATGACTCCTTTCCTCTTGAGCGTAATCTTAGTCCGACATTGATGGGTTGTCCATACCCTTCATTTCCCGGCGTACCGCCGCTGGGCGGCGGCGTGCTCGGCGAAGTTCGTCGAGAAGTAGTGGCAGCCCGGGCCGCGCATCACGAAGAACAGGTAGTCCGTGTGCGCGGGATGGACCGCGGCCGCAAGCGACGGTCTGCCCGGATTGCAGATTGGCCCGGGCGGCAGACCCGGATGCAGATAGGTATTGTAGGGCGATTCGAAACGAGTGTCGGCGTCCGACAGCAATGCCTTGCGTTCGGGCAGCACGTACTCCACTGTAGCGCAGGACTGGAGTCGCATTCCACGCTTCAGGCGGTTCACAAAGACCGAGGCGATGATGGGGCGCTCGCTATCCTGCTCGGCCTCAGCTTCAACCAGCGACGCGAGAATCACCCTTGCCGGGGTCAGGGACTCGGGGTCAGGGGTCAGGGATCTGGCCACGTCGAGGAAACGGCGGTGCATGAGCGCGATAACGTCATCCGGTTCTGAACCGAGCGGCAGGAAGTAACTGTCCGGAAAGAGATACCCCTCGGCTGACGGTCCCGGAATTCCGAAGTCGGACAAGAGCGTCGGGTCCGAGCAGGCGACAAGAAACCCGGCCGAGTCGCAGACCTGCTCGCGCGCCAGCCGCCCGGCAATCTGGGCGTCGGTGAAACCCTCGGGAATCGTCACGAACGCATCACGGTCCCGGGAGTTGAACAGGCTACGCAGGGCAAGGAACTCGCTGGTCCGTGACGGCATGGTGTACCGGCCCGGCTTCAGGACCTGGCCCGAATGGACGAACCGCGACAGGGCCGCGAACAGGGGAGAGCTGAGAATCACGCCCCGGCTGCGCAGGGAATCGCCGATGCTCCGGATGCTCTCACCCTTGTGGACCACGAACTTCACGGTTTCCGAATTGCTGAAGCCATGGAACTGCCACCAAGCCAGTACCGCGGCTACCACGACCAGCAAAATCACGACTCGCGCCAGCCCGCCGGAACTATGCTTCTTCTTCACTTGGACTTTGAGCTTCGAACTTTGGACTTCGCCTCGCCAAATAGTCTTCCAAGAGTACCGTCGCGGCGACCATATCCACCGGCTGTTTGTCCGGCCGGACTTTCTTGTGGGTCTCGCCCAGATAGCGGTGGGCCAGCGCGGTCGTGAACCGCTCATCAACCAGTTCGACCGGGACGTGGGCCTTCTTCTGGAGCTCGGTCCGGAACGCCTCAACCGCGTTCCCGCGCGTGCTCGGCTTGCCGCTCATGCTCGTGGGGTAACCCAGGATG
>Ga0209777_10009154_pt1 | contig 10706 bp, 6 predicted proteins | sample FrelakmetHBP12HB_FD_187147 | JGI IMG/M metagenome (GOLD analysis project Ga0209777, IMG submission 187147) | Freshwater lake sediment microbial communities from the University of Notre Dame, USA, for methane emissions studies -HBP12 HB (SPAdes)... | ecosystem: Environmental > Aquatic >... | reverse complement strand
CATCCTGTATCCACTTGGCCCAGCCTAAGCCGGAGAAGTCCTTGCTCACCACCGCAAACAGCGGATTTTTAGGTTTAAAAACCTTGCTGATTTCCTCGCTGTGCCTAATGCCGAATTCTCCCTCGGCCTGATCGCGGGTAATCAACCTTCCATCATCAGTTCGGAATAATCCATCAGCTTCCCTATCAATATCAGACACATCCTGCCCTGTTTTTTCGGCTAAATTTATTGCTTTTCCGTGGTCTTTGGCCTCAAAAACGGCATTTTCAACCTTGATGGCGGCACTTTTAATTTTTGGAAATATGTCTGGCATTGACAAAGTTTATTATTTTTGGTAAGATACTATGTTATAAATAAAGTAAATATATGTTTGAATTAATAGTAATAATTTTACTTACACTGATACTTTGGAATGTATCATTTGGAAAATAAATTATTTACCAAATAAACCTCTAACTTTTTCATAACCTGCTCCAATTCCACCAGCAATTCCTAATCCTGTGGCTACTTTTCCAGCAGTTTTTAATAATGAACCTCCCTTTTTAACGGCGGTTTTTATTTTTGCTTTCATAATCTCTTCAATATCATAAGATTTTGCCATTGTCTGCTTATAAGCATCATAGATTGCCTGTTTTTCTTCCGGCAAACTATCTTTGATAACATTTTTAATTGCGTTATGAATAACTGTATTAGCATCAGATAATTTTCCAGAAACATTTTTAACTTTTGCATACCAATTCATGCGTGCTTCTTCAAGACCCTTGTTAGTCCCTTTTTCAACGCTATTGATAAATCCATCAATGGCTTTTTTTGTAACATCTGCCTTTTCATATTCCGAAGCATAAGTCGTGGTCAAATCCTTATTTAATGCTTCCGTTAATCTTGTCCTGACAGTATTTTCATTAATTGCTTTTTCGCTTCCCTCGAATAAATCTAATGTCTTTTTATACAAAGATTTTCCATAATTGGCAGCTTTAGCCCTAATTTCTTCAGGACTACCTTTTAAAATATCCTTAAATTCGTTTGCCAATCCTTCCATTTTTTTCGGCATAGCATAAGCCTTAGATTTTAAAATACCACCAATAGTTTCACCTTCACTTAAAGCGTCTTTAGATAACCATTGAAGTTTTTTAGCGTTAATATTTTTCAATTCGTCAACTGATAATTTCAACGCCTTCATCTCTTCAGGAATTTTTGTCGCACCCCTGACTACTTCTTCAGTTGCTCCTATGGGTATAGCAAATTCTCCAACTTTTTCTCCGTAATAACCAGCTTTTCCTGCTAATCCCAAACTTTTTCCTTGTTCTGCGAATTTTTGAGAGACATCTTTTTCAATATCTGCAATTTCTCCTAAGCCGCCAACTTCAGCCTGCTTTATTTTTTCTAAAGGTTTAATCCCATAAGTCGGTTGTGTTTGTGCCGCTTTTTTCAATCCGCCAGCGGCCATTCCAAGAATATCAGTCGCACTTGAAACAAGGCCACTTCCGATTCCAGTTGCCAAATTTCCGATTCCAGTTGCCAAATTTCCCCAAAATCCTTGATTTTGCTGGGGTTTTTGTTGATTTTGACCTGGTAAAATATTTTGACTTTCTGCCTTTCTTCTTTTTTCAAATTCAATAATTTTTTCTGGTGAATAACCAGAATCTAATGCTTTTTGATATTGTTCCCGTGTCAAAGGCTGAAAAGCCATATTATTGAAGTGTTTTTAAATAATTATCGTAAGAATTTCCACTTTGGTCAGCAGTGCCGCTAATCCCTAAAAGTTTTCCGACATTAGGAGCAAAATCACCAATACTTTTATTGAATTCCACATTGACATTATCCATATCCTGTTTCATAGCACTAACTGCGGCGGCAAACGCCTCGGGAGATTGAGCCGCATTTAACAGATTACTGGCTTCCCTTTGAGCGCTATCGGTCAAACCTTGGGCCGACATCGCCCCGCCTGAAGTTACTTTGGCGTATTCCCTGGAGGCGGTATAAATATAAGTTTCAAAAGTCGCCAATGGACCAGCGGGAGTATATTGTCCTTGTGCCCATAAAGCATATTTATTAACCATCTTAGCTCCTGTCCGCGGGACATTGGCACTTTGAGCTAAAGCCAAATCGAGATTATCCTTAGCTGTGGCCGTGTATGTCTTAATAAACGCCGCTTGACTGATTAATTTGGTATTAGCCGCCGTCAATCCCTTGTATTCAGCCTTAGCCGCAGACACATCTATCGGAGTCAATCCGTAAGCCTGCATAATCTGATTCTCTTTATTGCCCATTGCCGCTCTGCCGGCTGCCGCTCCCATACCGCCTAAAACTCCGGTAGGAGCACCTAACATATCGGCAATCGCCGCATTATAAAGAGTTCCCTGATCATATTTGACCCCTTTTAAATTTAATGGCGCTCCAGTAGTAAGAGCTTTAGTAATATCTTCATTAGTCGCTCCGCTGGCGATAGTCGGAACAGTAGTTGGCTGATTAATTGTCGTTCCGCTTTCTTTTTTTGCCATAAATTGAGCGATGCTTTCCGTATCAAGGCTGTTAAGATTATCAGTCGGTTTTACTCCTAAAGACTGGCAGAATTGACTGATGTAAGTCTGGGTGTCATTTTCCGTTGAAGGAGCATATTTTGCTACAAAATCATTACAAGTAACATTTTGTGATTTATAAGTGTCAATCAAATCTTTTAGTGCCTGATAACCCTCTTCAGGAGTGTCAAACTTGGCAAATCCTTCTGCACCTTCTGTCGCATTGGCTTGTCCGACATATTTAATGTTCCCAGGATTATTATTTTGAGCGGCTAAAGTCCCAGCCGGAATATTTACAGTTCCCGTCCCTGGTGCATTAACGACATTTCCTGTAACAGGATCAACATAAACCGTATTGCCATTTTCATCGGTAGTCTTTAAATATTGCACCTTGCCAAAGTTATCCTTAATTGTCGTTCCCCACATTCCGTTGCCTAAATATTGCTCTAATGTTCCTTGAGCGTTAGTCCTAATAGCCGTGCCATCATTTGTAAGTTTAATATCCCAGCCTTTCATATCTCCAGGAATCGTCAAAGTTGAAATTCCCCCCGTAGCGGGATTAATCCCGTAAAACATCATTCCATCGGAAGTCTGAACAGGTGCTTGCCACTGAATTTGCTGGGCTAAAGCCTTCTGTCCGTTCCACATTAAAGCGGCTTGGGCGGCATCCATGCCAGTGGTAGTCAAAAAATTCTGCGCCGTGGTCGGGTCTAATTGCGATAATTGATCCCAAGAAAGATTAGAAACCTTTGCCACTGTTTGGAAATTTTGCTGTGCGGTCTGCTGGGCGACAATCTGTTCGTCATAAGTCTGCTGGCTTAGCGTCATAGCGTCCTGGTTGGCCTGTTTGTTTATATCCATCAAGATTCCGGCTATTTGCTGGGCTTGCTGGCCTTTGATCAGATTTTCCTGCGTTAATTCTTTTTGTTTCGTTCCGGCTATGGCTGAACCGGCGATATTTCCTCCCATCAGTCCCGCAGCGGCCATCTGTGCGTTCTGGGCGGCTACATTTTCCTTGCCTAATTCCTGCTGGGCGGCCACTTGCGAAGCATAGCTTTGATTCAACAAGTCTATTGATTCCTGCGATTGTTGCCGCCTTTGAGCAATCAAATCAGCGGCTGTCTGACCGACAGTCTGGGCAGTGGGGATAGTCGGAGCTTGACCTGGAGTTGGTGTAGTTGCCGGCGAAGTTGCAGGAGAAGTTGTAGGTGAAGTTGCAGGCGGAGCAGCCGGAGGTGTAGCCGCAGGGGCAGAAGCTGACCAAAGTGAAGGATCATAATTAGTCCCGCCAAAAACTGTCGCCGGAGCTCCGGTGGTTTTTGAATATATCGTTGAAGTTTGGTTTGAAGAACCTGCGACTTTTTGCGTTGCCATAGATGTTATTTAAGTAGTAATTGGATAGATTACCGATAATAATAAACTATTCCCGATAAAGTATAACCATGATTATTAGTGCTTACGGTAGCTTCTTTGAAAGTCAGAGTTAGAACATTACCCGAAATTGAAATATCGAATTCGCCTAAATAAAATCCACTTGGATCACCAGCCGCTTTGGCAGTGGCGACATACAAAGTGATTGCACTCATGTTTCTGTTAATGATTACTTGATGGTTATAATTGCTGTTAACAGAATTATTATTTTCTTCGGAAGCCGCAAAATTAATTATCGCATAATTGGCGTTGGTGGGAATGCTTTTCGTTCCCGTAAGTGAAGAAATAGTAACACCAGTAGAAGTTACATTGCTAAAGGAAAAAGAACTACTGGCGGTAGAAGCGGCAATAGTGTTTACCAGATTCAAAACATAATTTTGAGAAGTGGTTGAACCAATATAAAGATTGTTAATGGTAGTCGTCGCCATCGTAGTCGTCCCGTTAAACACAGTCGAACTGGAAAAAGTGGAAGTGGAATTGAAAGTCTGCGTGCCATACCAGGTGTAATTCTGATTGGTGTCCACCCCGATTCCGTTGGCGTCCCTGTAAATAGTGTTGGGATTGACTTTGACTTGGATATACGGACCAGAAAATTGAAGGCCGGAAGTGGAATGGGTATTGATTCCTACCCGCTCAGGGGACGACCCGTCAACGGACAGGCCGCGGGTGGTGGAGACATTGGCCGCAGTAAAACCTGCCGCGCCCACATTGTTAACATAACCTTGAGAAGCCAAAGCCGTATCCGTGGTATAGGTTTGATTGCCGCTGTTATAGTAAAGCGTGTTAGGAATAGTCTCCTGCCCGTTTAAAATCCTGCTCATCAAAGCGATGGACGGGTAGTCGGTAATTCTGACATCAGCGTTCCTCCGGTGGGCGAAAGCCAAAGCCGAAGAAGTCGTATGTCCGGTAATGGGGTCAATTCCCCTTAAAAGTCCGGTTACCGCCGTTCCCGCGGCCGTGCCGCAGGCGTATTCGTTCTGCGCCGTGCCGCTGTCTATCGTGAAACAGTAATATCCGCTTAGAGTGTTTCCCGCCGCATCCGTTCCTGACACCAAAGTCATCGAGGTAGCGTCAGCGGTGATTGAAGACTGCAAGGAAGTTTCAAACACCGAAACCACAGTGGGTAAAACTACCCCTAATTTCTGTCCTCCCCTTAGATAGGCTTCCAAAGCCTTATTTTGCCCCGCTGTGCCGTTATAGCCCTTGATTCCGGCATGGATAGCCAAAACAGCCCTTTCTTTAATAGAAGGCAAATTCTGGCCTTGTTCCTTAAAGTAGGAATAAAGCGAAGCATTGGCTGATCCCGCCAAGAATAGGAATAGGATGATTGGTATTAGTTTTTTCATATTATTTTATCATTTCTAAATTTTCCTTTGGGGGAGTCAATTCTACAACTTTATTTTCCAAATCGGTTTTATCGTTGGTGAGCTGGTTGATAGTGGCCTGGTATTGCTCTTCTAAAGTAGTGGACTGGGTTTCTAAAGTCCCGTTAAGAATTCCTAAAGCCACAGTCAGAGCCTGGATTTTTCCGTCATTGGCCCGCTGTTCGCTGTTGTAGATGTCCAATAAACTTTGCAAAATATTCATTGCTTGTTGTGTATCCATATGTTTAGTTATTTTTAAGGACAGGTAGTGGTGGCGGAGACGACCAAGACTCCGCTGGAGAGAGTAATTCTGGAACAGCCTCCTTTGACCGTGTCTTTCATAATTATTCCCCTCGTTGAAGAAGCAATGTAGATGTCCCCATTATCAACTGTCAGTTTAGACCCTGGGGTAGAGGTGCTGATTCCGACATTCCCGTTGGATAAAATTCTCATCTGCTCGATATAATCGTTATTAGTGTAGAAGACCAAATCCCTGTAGGTGGCGATATAGCCGGTATCGGTCGCATGGGCGATATTAGTATCGCTGGTGATTCCTAAAGTCATCATATGGCCTAAATCATTGAACATCTCCAGTCCGGCGTAATCGGAGGTATCCGTGCCGTTTTCCGTCATGTCAATCTGTCCCGCTCCATTCTTAACTACTATGGAAAGCGGCCGCACCGGAGCGGTGTTGCCGATTCCCAGATAGCCTCCCAAATTATCAATATTCCTCACTGTCAGAAGTTCAATCGGAGTAAAGGTTGAATTTTCAGTCCCTAAGTTAGCTTCGCTTAGGAAATGAAACCCAGTGGCGTTGACCTGGAAAATATTGGGGCTGAAATAATTATTAGTGTAATAATAGGTAGCGGTGGCTACGGTATTAGTGGCTAAATCATAGCCCACACCGAGGTAAGCCGACCCTGATAATGGGCCGTTGTATTCGTGCTCAAAGAGCAAAGCCGCCCTTCGGTTGCCAGCTCCAGCTTCTGCCCGTGAATAAATGCCTGCGATATACCCAGAGGCTACACTGAATCCCAGATTGCCGCGGATAGTAGTCGTGCCGTTCAGATATGAAGTTCCGGCAACGCTTAGTTTATCATCAGTATCGGTCGTATTAATGGCCAGCAGTCCGTAAATCGTGGTCGTGCCACTGATATAGGCGTCCCCGTTGACGCTTAAAGTGTAATTGGGAGTGGATGAATCAATGCCAAATTTAGGCGTGTCAGCTGAATCGAAATCTGGAGCGTCAAAAGTAAAACTTTCTCTACCTTCGTAATGGTCAAGAAATCTATAAAATCCACCGACTGGAGGAATGAAATATAAAGAACTGTTGGCATCGCCGATATAACCGCCTTGAGACTGGTCAAAAGTTATGCCATAGTTGTAATTCATCCTTAAATAAGTATTGTTTAAAAACAAAGTATTAGATTGCACAGTCGTAGTCCCGATGGAAACCCCGTTAGTTCCTGGCACTAATAGACTTCTTGATACGGTCAAATCCTTGCTGACATTTGTGTAAGCGTTTAAATCAAGCGTCTGGCCTGATGGCGTGGAAGAAAAAGTCCCGTATAATAGAGCATTAGTCTTGTCTAAAGCAGAAGTCCACCTATCCTGATTGTCCACATAAAAAGAATTATCACCTGTTTCGTGCGAACCGGCATAAGCACCTAAAACCACATTATTCGAGCCATTATTCGTATGCAAAGAATAATAACCTAAAGCGGTATTATTATTTCCGACAGTGAGACTATGCATTGAATCATAACCTACACCAGTGTTGTAATCGCCAGTTTTATTTCCAGTCAAAGCATAGACTCCCAAAGCGGTGTTTCTCGTTCCGGTGGTATTCTCGAACATAGATTCATAACCGATAGCGGTGTTGCTGTTTCCTGTAGTGTTATAAAAAAGACTTGACCCGCCTAAAGCGGAATTGGCATAACCAGTAGAATTAGTGGTCAGAGCCGCTGTTCCCACCGCCACATTGTTATTAGCGGTGGTATTATCGTAAAGGGCTTCATAGCCTAAAGCCACATTTTTATCACCGGTAGTGTTGTAATCAAGAGCTTTAAAACCCAGAGCGACATTATTATCGCCGCCGGTGTTAGTGAAAAGCGACATATAACCTACTGCAGTGTTGTAAGTTCCAGTGACGTTATTGTTAAGCGACAAATAACCAAAAGCGTTGTCATAAGTAGCATCGTTAATTAAAGACATTCCATTAACCGTAGTAGGTGTAATTGCCCTTAAAGTTAAAGTAATTGCCGGAGTAGTCGTTGAACTGGAGACTGTTCCTGAAATTCCGTTTACGGTCACTACAGAGACTGAAGTCACGTAGGGCAAAGAAGCAGAAGCGGCCATAAAAACAGGGTCAGCTTCGGTTTTTACATAAGCAAGTGAAGTGGATACGGCGATAGTAAGGTAAGTATTAGCAGCAGTGGTCGTAGTCAAAAAAGTTGAAGAAACAGACAAAGGGATATAAGTCGAAGCCGCCGAGGTCGTAGTCAAATAGGGAGTCAAAGACGAAGAGGTGAGATAACCGCTGTTATTCGTCCATTGAGAGATATTGGGAGAAGCGAAATTAGAAACTGTCAAACCTGTGGAAGTGGTGAGGTAAGGTAAGGAAGTCGAAGCGGAGAGAGGCAGATAGGTAGAGGCCGCCGAAGCTACAGTCAGGTAAGAAGACGACACCGCACTCCAAATCGGGTCTGCTTCTATTTTTACATAGTTTAAAGAAGTTGAGGCCGAGAGGGGAAGATAAGTGGCTGAAGCATTAGTCTGGGTCAAATAGGTGGAAGCGGCGTTAGCTTGAGTCAGGTAAGTTGAAGCGGCTAAAGCCAAGGGCAGATAAGTCGCGGCCGCATTAGTGATAGTCAGATAAGAACCTTTTTGGGCGTTCCAGATGGGATCAACCTCTCCGGTGGCCGAACCGCAACTTAAATTTCCAGACAAATCGGTATAGATGGTCGGACAGTTAAGCAAACTGTCAATAGTCAAAGTTCCGGTATGAATCACCTGTCCGGCAAAAGCTGGAGTAGCCAAGAGTAAAAGTAAAATTGTCAATAAGTATTTTTTCATGGTTCGTATGTTTCTTTATCGTTCCATACCCCGCTTTCTCGCTTCTGGAGCTTGAAATTCTCCCCGTCCACTGTCAATTTCCAAGAACCATCAGCCACGGGCGAACCAAAAATTACCCAACGTTGCTCGTCTGTCGTGCCGAAATTTAGATCCGTTCCCAACAAGACATCCTGGCCGAAAACCACACCTGCCTGCGTCAGCAAAGTGGCATATTCGCTCTCATAGGCGGGAATCGTTCTCCGTCCCTTGTATCTGATATCCCGAAAGCCGAACTGATTGATCTGCAACGCTCCCACATTGGTGGCCACGAACTTGATAGTTACGAACTCAAAAATGTCAGAAGCAATGGGAAATTCGTGCCTGAAGTGATAGGCGTTAAAAACCGCGCCCGAACCCACCACCTGAAGCCCTACTGTGTCCGTCCCGATTAAAGTGCCGGAGCTGGTGTCCACATAAGTGCCATTGCCGTTAATTGTCCCGATTTTCACATAGTTCCCGTGATCATAGGCCGCATAGATGTCAAAACTCTGCGACTGGTTGATATACCCGTCAATTAAGAATCTGAATACCCGTTTGAGTCCTTCGCTGTCGCAGTCCGTGGCTTTGGAAATCCAGTAATTGTTGATGTTTCCCCCATCATCGTCATAGCCGGAAAACAGCTGGAAAAGATTGTTGGAAATCGTATCCCCGAAAATGAACTGCCCGTTATAGGAAGCACCGCAGGTGAATCCCGTGTCTAACTTGTCCCAGAATCCCGAAAGTTTATTGTAAAGGTAAGTGATGTTATTGACTAAGTTATTGACTCCGTTCTTGATACTCTGGCAGCTCATCAGGTAATAATTGCCCCAGGCTTCGGCCACGGGAAAATCCCAGCCGTTCTTGGTCAGATCCAGATTATCGGACAGAGCATCAGGTATCACTGAAGTCCCCAGCTGGTTAAGAGTGAGCCAGCGGATGGTAGGGTCGGTATTGTCCAAAAAATCAAGGTAAATCACCCCGTCATCTATGGCCTTTCCCGCCCGCCAGAAAGGGATGCCCACGCCGGAACGATAAGGATAATTGGTAGTCGTGGTGTCATCCGCCGGTATGGTCAAAGCCCAGGTCTTTAGAAGGTGCATGCAATACTGAATCCCATTGAAGGAAAAAATATTCTGCAAGATTCCTCCGCCGTATTGCGGCTGGATAATCCCCTGTCCCGAAGTGCGGGGATTGCTGTAAGAAAAATCCACTATGCTTTCTGTCCTGGTATCGTAATAATAAGAACAGGTGATGTTGTTGCTCCCCGCGGTCGGTGCGGTGTTGAAAGTTACGGAAACTGCGCCGGTAATATAGTTCACTGTTCCCGTCCCTCCCAAAGAACCGGCTAAGTTTCCGTTTAGATCGTCATAAAAAGTTTCCGTCCCGTCAGTTACCGACACGCTGAAAGCCGTCTGATAATCCGCACCTGGTATCTGTGCTAAAGTATGCGTGAAAGTCTTGGTTGTCCCGTCTCCTGATCCGTAATTTTCCGAAGCCACATTGGTGTATTCGCTGTAATCAACTTTGTCCACATAAGAAGCCACCGGACTATTTTTATTGGTAATTTTATTCTTATTCTTAATGTTCCAGAAAAATGAACGTGATTGATCTATTTTAAACAGTCCTCTGATGTCAGTCTGCAAGTCTAATAAATTAGCAATATTAGCTAAATTTAGCTTAAATATTGAACTATTAGGAGAAGAAAAATACATCCAAGCTCCCACGATATTGGCATAAGGCTCAATCGCTATGTCCTCGCCACTGGCCGCCGCTCCCAAAATGTCAGTCCCTATTTCGTGTGTGTCATCATCGGCAGAATCGTAATATTTAATCTTGGAAAGGTAAGTATAGAAAGGAATCTGCTTGCCGCTGTTGTCCACTCCTACATTAAGTCCAGTGATTTTTCCCAGTCCGTCAATCCTGGTCTTGCCCACCAAAGACATTCCCATTCTTAATTCGATATGGTCTTTGTTTGGGCCGGTAAGCCAGTTCAGACTGTCCTGCGCCTCGCCGTCTTTCAATGCCTTGGGGTCTTTCGTGCGGGTGTTCAAGCCTAACCATTCTCTGAAAATTTTATCTTTAATAGGCATTGATTTAATATTAAGGAGTTAAAATATCCACACTGCCGGAGTGCCAGGGTCTATCGTCCTGCGGCCCGCGGTCAACCCCGCGAAGCGCGTCCATACTCAACCTGTTGTCCCAAGCCACCATTGAATCGAAAATTGCCTGCCTGGTCTTAACATTGTCATCGGCCATCTGCCGGTTCTGCTCATCGTAATCTATGCCTCCCTTATGCAAG
>Ga0209777_10009153_pt1 | contig 10706 bp, 8 predicted proteins | sample FrelakmetHBP12HB_FD_187147 | JGI IMG/M metagenome (GOLD analysis project Ga0209777, IMG submission 187147) | Freshwater lake sediment microbial communities from the University of Notre Dame, USA, for methane emissions studies -HBP12 HB (SPAdes)... | ecosystem: Environmental > Aquatic >... | reverse complement strand
TCTGCGTAAATGCTACGCGGGCTTCCGGTAATACATCCTGGTTGCCGCGAAAAACAGCAGCAACAAATGTCATGAGTGTGTTTACGGGCACTGCCAGCGCCAACACAACCATCAGCATTCTCACATTACTATCGGATTGCCCGGTGAAAGCAAGGGTCAGCATGAACAAGACCGCAAAACCGGAGAAGAAAATCTTTACAGGCAAAACCTTGCGGGCAAGCTCCCCTGTAAGACGGACATCGCGCCCTATCTCTGTCGCAAGATAGAAGTCATACCCAAAATCGGCAATTAACAACATGATCGAGAAATACACATGCGCGAGAGAGAATTGGCCGAATGCAGCTGGTCCGTAGAACCGTGCAATTCCCACAAACAATGCCATGTTGGCTATTAAACGTAAGGCGAACGCGAGAAATGAGTACATCGAGTTGCGCCTGATAACCGCAACGATGCTCATCCATCTACTCCCATTACTTGCCCCTTGCGCTTCGCCCGATACGCAAGCCAAACCAGTCTGACCGCACATTGCGGACGAGGCCGTCGAATCGTTCAGGATTGGTTGCTTTTATCCGGGCAATTCCTTCGGCAGAAAGAATAACGAACGTTGAGAGGACGGAGGATACCACAAAAGCTAATAGTGCGTACAGTGTAACCTTGGGTTTGGCTTTACGCTCAGGAACGAGTGCGCGATCGAGAACGATGACGGATGGTGTATTGCGCTTCTCTTCTACTTTTGCCTGTTCATACAACGGCACCAGGAATTCAACAATTTTTTGCTGAATCGCTACATCACGATAACGACGGAATGACTCTACGGCAGTTTGAGGAAATGAGGCAATCTTCTTGTTTATCTCGCTCAGCTCAATTCTCAGTTGCTGTAATGTCGAGTTATTGCTTGTCACGGTCCGCTCCAAAATTCCCAATTCAATTTCTTTCTTCGCCTTCATGCCATACAATTCAGCTATGGCCGAAACACCAGATGTGCCTTGTTCCGGAGTGATCATGACTCCACTTTTCTCTTGATACTGGCGGAGAGCCTCCTCAGCGTTGCGCAAATCGACCAAATTCTGTTTGTACCGCTGCTCAATGAATTCTCTGTTTCCTCTCGCGTCCTGCGCATGAAGTTCTGCGTTGATTTCATTTAGGACTTCAACAAAGTAGTTGGCCATCGCCGCAGCACGGTTTGGGTCTCTGTCGTATACTGAAATCCAGAGATTCCCCTCATCTGCAACCTCGAATTCTGTATTGGAAAGAAGCTCTTTAATCGTTTTCTCATGAGGATAATTCGTGATTTCATACAGTTTTGTGAGGTCGAATTTGTCGACAACCTGCGTGAGTGCATTGTCGCTTTTCAGAATAGCGATATAGCGTTCTGCCTCCGTTGACCTTGTAAGAGAAGCAAGTCTACCACCGGGGCTGAATGTTTTCACAAGAGAGGAAATTCCCTCTAGCCCGGAAAATAAATCCGTCTGTTCAGCAGGAAATACCGATGCACTCGCCTTGTACCATTTTGGCAGAAACAGCGTGATAACCGTCGTGAGAACGGTCGCGCTGAGGACAAACCAGGCGATGAACCGTCGCCATTTGGTGACAACGCTCATGAAATCAAGCATCGTCTCTCCAACGGACTTTGCAGTTATCTCGGCACCGCTGGCTACTGAACCTGATTTTGCTTCATTTCGTATTTCGTCTTCTTCTCGTTTTGTCATGTTTTTCATTCTATCCCAAGTGAATTGTTAGCACGGGAATTTCTGAAGCAAACACTGTGCGAATCCGAGCCAAGATTCATCGAATCAGCGTAATGACCATAGACGATGTTCTCTTTTCTATTCCTGCCCTCGACGTCTGTTATCTCCTTATCGTCCCTATCAGAATCGCCAGCCCGATGAACGCCCCCACAAAAGACGCCATGTCCCGGGCAATTCCAGTGTAATAGATAAACGGCCGGTACGGCTCTTTTGGAACCCAAACATAATCACCCGGTTCTATGGTCGTCTTATCCGGCAACAACCATTGCTTTGTTTTCGCCTTAACAATCTTTCTATCCCCAGAGCGCGCTTCGTCTGCGAGGCCGCCTGCTTTGCGAACGTAGTAATCGACATCTTCACCCTCGACAAACGGCACATGACCTGGCGATACCACTTCACCGAAAACATAAACGGTTCTCACCCTCGACGGAACAACGATGACATCATCGGACAGAAGGGAAACATCCTGAGTAGAATCATGCTGAACAAACAGTTTTTCAAAATCGATATTAACAACTTCTCTTCTTAGCCTGAGGTTGGTCTCAAAATGGTAGTATGCGCTGTCCTCGGGCGAAACGCTGCCGCGCAAACTAATTAATTGCTCAAGCTGAATATCTTCCGGCGAAACGGAATGCCGAACAAGCTCCGCGTACCGAAGCATTGCATATCTCGTGAACCCTCCGGCACGCGTAATGAGCTCGCTCAATCGTGTCTTGTCTTTGGTTATTGGATACGTTCCAGGAAATAGAACTTCACCCGAAACTGTCACCCTGAAATCTCTCCGCATTTCCGGCCGGGCCTTCACGACGACACGATCGCCGAGATGGAGCGGAATGTTTGCCAGCTTCCCGCTGAAAATACCCGATACATCGATGATTCTCGTGGAAAGAATCGTTGCCGTCGAATCCAGATCCGATAGCTCGACGCTGTCGGGCACGGCAAAGCGAGTAAACCCATAGGCAATCCTAATTGCCTCCGTAATACTATCCCCTTCGACATACTCGAATCGACCCGGCGAGTGCACTTCCCCGTAAACCCCGATGATGTTCTTTTCGAGATTTGTCGAAGGCACAAAAATGAGATCTCCTTCGCGCAGATAAGGGTTGAAGCGGTCCTCTTTCGTCACATAGAATCTTGCCAAATCCACGTGGCACGAAGTTCCATCTTTTCGCCTGAGCTCAATATTGCGCGTCGACACCGAGCGGCGAAACGTCTGGGCTTCTGTATGAAGAAGCGGATCAGCTTTGTTGGCTTCCTGAATTGCGGTATGTACCCTGTCTGTTGCACTGAGTACAAGTGAGCCCGGGGTCAGCACATTGCCCGTGACCGTAACTACGACATGACGCGGCACGATCAACGTTACTGTCGCGGCGGCAGAAATGTATTTCTTACGAACCTCTGAGAGAACTTTTTCCTTGCCTTTCTCCAGCGTCAAATCGGCAACCTTCAGCTCGCCGACAGTAGGAACGATCAGGGTTCCCTCGGGTGTAACGGTCAGCATGAAACTCAACGGCGGGCTCGTCCAAATATTCACTGCCAGCTGATCGGACGGTCCGATAACGTACGTCTCCGGGTCAATGACAGCTTCAAGTGCAATTCCAGTCGGCTGTACAATGCTCGAAGGTATCTTCTCTTCTTCAAGGGTTGTGCTAATGTCGCCCAATCTCTTCCCCTGGCCAAAAGACAACTGCCCGAGGATAACGATTCCGGCGAGCATGGCCAGGCAAATACAACCAGCAAACTTACCTTTGTGCATACATCTTCCGATAATATTCTTGATATTCACCGCTGATAATGCGCCGCCACCACGATTCGTGCGATAAGTACCAATCGATGGTTTCACTTGTTCCCTCCTCAAATGTTACAGCCGGTCTCCACTTCAATTCTCGCATGATCTTCGAAGCATCGATTGCGTAGCGTCTATCGTGACCTGGGCGGTCTTTTACAAAAGTGATTAGCGACTCGGGTTTATTCAATTTCTTCAACAACAGTCTCACGATATCGATGTTCTTCCATTCGTTGTTACCGCCAATATTATAGATCTCTCCGACTCTGCCCTCATGCAACACAACGTCAATCGCCGCACAGTGATCCCTCACATGAAGCCAGTCGCGCACGTTGAGTCCATCGCCGTACACCGGCAATGACTTTCCATCAAGCGCATTGACAATCATCAGGGGAATCAACTTTTCAGGAAATTGATACGGTCCGTAATTGTTTGAACAGCGCGTGATGATAATCGGCGCTGCGTGCGTGTGGTAATATGCCAGCGCAAGCAGATCCGCAGCGGCCTTCGACGCGGCATAGGGACTGTTCGGATGTACCGGCGTCATCTCCGTGAACCTCCCCGACGTACCGAGCGAGCCGTAGACCTCATCAGTGGAAACCTGAATGAACCGATGGATCTTGTGTCCCATGGCAGCTTCCAGCAAGACATTTGTTCCGACGACATTTGTCTCGACAAAAGCCGCCGAACCCATGATACTTCTATCGACGTGCGTTTCGGCAGCAAAATTCACAAGGACATCGACTCCGAACTCACGCACCGCGGATTCAACTGTCTGGAGGTCACATATGTCTCCCTTGATGAAATGATAGCGCGCATCTTCTGCCACATCTTTTAGGTTTTCGATATTGCCTGCATACGTGAGCTTGTCCAGATTGACGACGGAATAATCAGGGTGCACGTTTAGAATGTAGCGCACAAAGTTGCTCCCGATGAATCCACATCCGCCTGTTACCAGAACCGTCATTCCTGCTCCTTCAAATCTTCACTCAAGCGAATAGACCCATATGGCATAACTAAGAAACATACAAAAATGAGGTCGTAAAGTCAATCGACATTACAAGCTACTTTAAGTAAAACAGCTGTTGCTATTAATTTTGAAAAGAAACCAAGGAAACGGCAGATTGCTTTGGTAGCAATTTGAGAGAAAAATTCCCTGCTTATGATTGAGGATTCATGAAAAGTTCAATCAATCTACAAAACTTTGGCAAGAAAGTCAATCCTCGGCAGTGTATCAGTTCGACATCCGGTCTATTGACGATTGACTCTTTTTCTAGTATTCTCCCCCGGGCAGGAGCCTGGTCGGGCACACCATCAAATAGCGGGTGTAGCACACTACCCGATCTTCAGATCACCTGAAACCCATCTGCCGGCATCCATCCTACTTTTCCGTCCGGTAGACGAATTTTCTTCCAACCGGCAACGCCATCCAATAGCTCGACTTTGACTCCTTCATGCAAAACAAACAGGTCGGTGCTTTGAGTGTCCGGAGCACTTTTCACCGCGACAGACTGCGAAAAAACTATCGCTTGTTGATCACTTTGCTCGATGCGGGAGCGCTGAATCATTCCAGTAAAGGAAATGACACAGACAAGGATTGAGAGAAAGGAGATTGCGAATGTCACACGCCGTAGCATGAAAGAACGCGATACAAGGAAAACTGCGCCACTCAGCACGACACCCCACAGGAGGATGATGACCAGCAGCCCCCATTCATCCGACGGCATAAGGTTGACAAAGTTGTGCCACCACTCCACAAAAAAAAGCGGCGGAATGGCGTCGATCTTATCTACGATACGAAGGTTGCACAATCGCAGATTGTACGCGATATCTTCATCTCTCGGAGCAAGTCGTTTTGCGCGTTCATAATTCAGGATTGCAGCTGGAATATTATGGAGCTTGAAGTACACATTACCGAGATTGTAGAGGAGCGGTGCATTTTCGTAGCCATTCTTCACGATTTGCTCGTACATCGAAGCCGCTTGCTGGAAATCACCGTTGCGGTACAATTGGTTCGCTTGCTCAAATTGAACCGCGACTTCATCGGCGACACAAATACTGATGAACGAAAAGAACAAGCACACGATGGCCGGCCACCTCATCTCATCTGCTCCTCAATTGATGAGATAATCGCAACAGCTTCATTGTAAACCTGGTCCATCTGCATAGAATCGGTCGATGGCGCAAAACGAGCGTACTCACATTGTTCGATTATAGTTGAGAGCTTGGAAATAACGTCGGCGGGAATCCCTCGTATCTCAAGGGACGTGCGGATGACATCCACCGAAAGGTCAGACTGAGGCAATCCCAGCTTATCGCTTACGAATCCCCACAGAGCACGCGAAACCTCAGTGTAGAAATCCTCTTTCTTCTTAGCATCCAGGAATCCTTTTGCCTCGGTCAGACGCTTCTGAGCAATTTTTCTTGCCCGACGATTGCGAAGCGCCCGCACGTCTCCCAGCACTCTCTCGCGACGCCTCACGAAAAAGACAAAACCGACAAAGGCAATAATCGGACTCACAGAAAATACGACGAACATCGGCGAGTCCATCAACCGATCGCCCCTTCGATGAAATGTGTAACTGCCACTTTTTATGAATCGAATATCCTCACCCAGCAATTTCACATCTTCTTTACTGACACCCGCCACGGGTGTCAAGCCAAGCTCCGACCCTTGTTCTACGTTCAAGCTGAACTCCGGACTTCTCAGCGTAACGTAAGTTCTCTTTTCGGTATCATAGAACGAAAATGGAAATGAAGCAATCGTTTGCTGCCCCGGATGACGCGGGATGAGAAGGTACTCGTACGTTCTGCTCCCGGAGATCTGATTTCCCTGATTCGTAATATTGTCGGAGATCTTGGGGTCATACCTGTCAAGGTCAGGAGGAACTATCACGGCAGGTGCTTCAATGAGCTTGAGGTTGCCGCGACCGCTAATTTTCACTTTCAGAGTCACAGCCTCGTTGGTTTTCGTCTGGTTCTTATCAAGCCACGCATCCATCGAATACCGACCGACAGCACCGCTGAAACCTGGAGGCACGTTTTCACCCGGTAACGGGAGTACGGCGACTTTCAATGGCTCATTACGGACCTTGTAGTTAACATTCTGAACATTACCAAAGAACGGGTCGTTGAAGAATTGATCGAAGAAATCGTTGGAGCGCCGCCGATTCTGAAGCTGGACAACGCATTCAGCTTCCATGGGATCCAGATCGAGTGTTCCGCTTCGCTGAGGAAATAGGGCGACTTTCTTCAAAACGCCGACACGGTACTGTTTTCCGTTTACCACCTCATTTGTCAGCTGGATTTGTTTCGGCACGTCGAGGTCTTCACTCCAGAACCCTGTGAGGGCCGGGACTTTGCTAACTGCATAGTTGGCAATATTGACACGCGTGTAGATTTTGTACGTTGCTGTGATCTGCTCGCCCATATAGACTCGCGCCTTATCGACGGTGACTTTCAGGAAAAGGTTGTCACCAATCTGCCTGCCAACATCCTGCGACTCAGCCTGTTGCCCGCTTGTGCGGGGTTGATTCGGACGTGCAGCCCCCTTGCTTATCTCGATAGTGATCGGCTGAGTACTGAGCTTTTTCCCTCCAACTTCGATTGTTGCCGGACCTATTGCAAACTTCCCTTCCGCGCGCGGCTGCAAGACGTAGCTATAAGAAACTGATGCCGACACCGAGCCGTTGATGAACTGCATACTTGTCGACTGGTTTGGTCCCGATTGAACAAGAAAATCATTGAATGCCGGAGGACGAAAATTATTTCCACCACTCGAACCGTTCAGGGTAAACGTAACTCCAAGCTGATCCCCTACTGCAATCTGGTTCTTGTCTACCGATGCACTAAATTCTTGAGCAAACAGATGGAAGCCCGAAAAAGCAATGGCAATTACGAAAAATAAACCGATTCTCCTCACAGTGATCTCCTCCCGAGTTCCGCTGATTTCAACAAATTCCATGGACCCGAATACAGATCGCAAGATCGGCATTCAGAATAATCGCGCACGACGAAATCTGCGTAATCTAGGATCTGCGCTCTCATCAGCGAGAAGCTGCGTGAATCTGTGAACATCTCTTCACCAATCCTTTTCGATCCTCACCCGCGCCGGGACTTTCTTTTGGAGTTTTTTTTCGACATTTTTCTCATCGTTTTTCAGCGCTTCCAGAATCCGCTCGGCATCCTGCTTTGAGATTTGCTGTTTCTTTTGCTGGGCTTGCTTCTGCTGCTCTTGCTGTTTCTGCTTCTGTTGATCCTGTTTATTCTGTTCCTGCTGCTGATTCTGCTGTTGTTTGTTCTTTTGCTGGTCTTTATCTTGTTTCTGCTTCTGTTTCTGGTTCTGCTGCTGCTGCTGTTGCTTCAGCAATGCCTTGGCGTATTCAAGATTGTATTTGGTGTCTTCATCGTTAGGACTCAATTTGAGCGATTGCTCATATGCACCAATACTCTCAGGGAGTTTTTTCCCTTTGAGCAGGGCATTCCCAAAATTGTAGAGAGTTTTCGCTTTGGAAACATTATCAAGGTTCTTCTCCGCCGCCGCCCGATACTGTTCCGCGGCTTCGTCAAACCGATCTTGCTTGTAGAGTGCATCTCCGAGATTAAAGGTTCCTTCATGCAAGTCTTTATTTTTTTCGAGAGCCTTGCGGTAATCGACTTCGGCATCGGTGAACTTATTGTCCTTGTACGCGCGATTCCCGTCACGGATCATCGAGCGCTCGGATTGCGCGCAAACATTCGCGACAAACAGTACGACGAAAAACCAAAGCAAATTGAGTCTCATCATCTTCATTGTTCGATTGTAGTTCCCTGGCGTATTGCAAACGGTGTGCTCACAAGCCTTTTTACTTTTTCCATCAGAGGATTCTTCCGTTCCGAGACGAAAAGTTCGATTGCCAGCAAGGCGAAAGCGATGACTAGAAAATACTGGAAGCGGTCTTCATACTCAGTGTAGACCTTCGCGCCAAATTCTTTTTTCTCCATCGACTGCACTTCCTTGAAGATTGCGTCCAGCTCGTTCTGTTGATTGTTTGCACGGATGTACTTCCCACTGCCTGCCTCGGCTATTTGCTGCAAACCTGCTTCATCAAGCTTGGTAATGACGACGTTGCCTTCTTCGTCCTTCTTGAATCCGACTTGAACTTCATTCTGATACACAGGAATCGGCGCCCCCTGTGAAGAACCCATTCCGATCGCGTGGACAACGATTCCTTCAGCCGCAGCCGCCTTTGCAGCCGCAATCGCATCGTCCTCATGATTCTCGCCGTCGGTGATGATGACCAGCGCTTTATGCTTCGTCTCTCCCTGGACGTACGATTTCATCGCAAGCTTGATTGCGGAGCCGATCGCAGTCCCCGGGACCGGCACAATGTCCACATCGATTGTGCTGAGAAAGAGTCGTGCTGCGTCATAATCCGTCGTCAACGGCAGCTGCAAATAACTGTTACCGGCAAAAACAATCAGGCCGATGCGGTCATTTTGAAGCTTGTCGAGTAAAAGAGAAATTTCCCGTTTGGCAGCTTCCAGACGACTTGGCTTGATATCCTCAGCTTTCATGCTGAGCGATACATCGAGCGCGATGAACAAGTCAACCCCCTCTCGCTTCACTTCCTCAAGCTTCGACCCGATCCGGGGGTTCGCAGTTCCAAGAATAAGAAACGCAACCGCTGTAATAAGCAACAGGAATTTAAGGTGAAGCCTGCGATGGCCCGCAGAGGGTGTCAGTCGCTGCAGAAGGTCAAGATTGCCGAATCGTTCCATCGACCTGTGCCGCATACGCATCGCCCAGAAGAAGAATGCAATGAGCACGGGAAGCAGCACGAAAGCGATCAGATACTCAGAATGTCCGAACGTAATCATGGGATTTTCCGGAACACAGTCTGCGATAAAAACATTTCGAACAGCAAAAAGAATCCGGCGAACATTGCAGCCGCGTAAAATTCCTCTTTATGGTGGTGAAATTCCGTTACTTCGATTTTGGTTTTCTCTAACCGGTCAATCTCATCATAGATTTCCTTCAACTTCCGGTTGTCAGTTGCCCTGAAGTATTTTCCCCCGGTCATGTCTGAAATTTTTTGAAGAAGCTGCTCGTCGAGTTCTGCCGGAATGTTTTGATACTGAATCCCGAATGGTGTTTGCACGGGATACGGAGCCATCCCGTTTGTACCGACACCGATTGTATACACACGAATTCCGAATGTCTGCGCAATTCCAGCCGCCGTAAGCGGGTCGATGGAGCCGCGATTGTTCACACCGTCGGTGAGCAAAATAGTCACACGGCTTTTCGCTTTGCTGTCCTTCAATCTGCTGACCGCAGTTGCAATGCCCATTCCTATTGCAGTGCCATCCTCGATCATTCCGCTTTTCACCTCTTTGAGGAGGTTTTTCAGAACAGCGTGGTCAAGTGTCAGGGGGCATTGCGTAAAACTCTCGCCCGAAAAGATCACCAATCCGATTCTATCGTTCGGACGGCCATCGATAAACTCCAGCGCGACATTTTTCGCGGCTTCGATTCTATTCGGATGGAAATCTTCAGCCAACATGCTACCGGAAATATCGTTCGTAATGACGATGTCGATTCCCTCGGTGCTCACGTTCTCGCCCTGTGAAGTAGATTGCGGCCGTGCCAGCGCAACCGCAAGGCACGCAAGAGCAAGAACTCGCAGAACAAACAGCATGTGCCGAAATCGTTGCCGCCATGTGCGCGGAACTGCATGAAAGACCTGTACGGTGGGAACCTGTAATTCCACAATCTGATTTTTGCTTTTCTTCCAATACCAGTATATCATTACTGGCACGAACAACAGCAACAGAAAGAACTCCGGATTCGCAAACCGAACACCCATCATACGTTAACCTCCGCGGCAACTTCTGTCTGGTCTGCTTTGACCGGCTCCTGCCATGTCAACTCCACAAATGAGATCGCATGCGGCAAACTCGCCTCATTCTCTTCCGGAAACGGTTGGAATTTGGCAAATTTCACCAGGTCCGCTCTCACCAGACCCTCCTTCAACTCCTGCTTCACATCCTTTTCGAGCATCTGGATACCATGCGAACCGAGAATTTCGTCGGTCGTCATCTCCATCGCCAGAACATCGAAGCGTTGTTCAATGTAGGTACGGACAATATCCGTCAGCTGTGAATAGTATTCTTTCACCTTCCCGCGTTGCCAT
>Ga0209777_10009152_pt1 | contig 10706 bp, 11 predicted proteins | sample FrelakmetHBP12HB_FD_187147 | JGI IMG/M metagenome (GOLD analysis project Ga0209777, IMG submission 187147) | Freshwater lake sediment microbial communities from the University of Notre Dame, USA, for methane emissions studies -HBP12 HB (SPAdes)... | ecosystem: Environmental > Aquatic >... | reverse complement strand
GGGGAACTCATCCTCCGGGAACTCTTACAGGTCGCTGATGTTGATTTCATCGCACGAGCACCACAAACCAGGGAAGTTGAGGAAATACCACAGAAACTCATCATGAAATCATTGAAAAACAAGATCCCTCGTGAACAGTACATGGATATGTACAATATCAAGATTGAAGGAAAGAACGGGGAAGAAAAACAACGCCAAGACAACGGGGAGAAACAACCACAGAGGATGAAAAAAGAGTTCTTCCAGAAGAGAAAAGAGCAACAGCCACCACGCAAGGACGAACCTGAAGACACTGCTCCGGTGGAAGAACCCGTAATTACCACAGAGAAACAAAAAACCTATGAGACAATCCTCAATGAGATTTCTGGCTCCCTGAAAGCAGTATTACTTGATGAGAATGGAAAAGAGATTCGTACGATTCCTGTTCGTGAGCTTACCGATGAAATCAAAAAAGGAGATAACGTCTCCGCGATCGTCTTTGATGGTATTGTCACCCAACGATTATTAGATATTGCTAACAATAAAAACGTCAAGGAAATCATTGGTATCAAACTCGGCAATGTCGTCAAAATGCCCAAAGCAGTCAAAGTGTTAACTAAAAACGACTTTCAATAAGTACGCGACATCCTCGCATGGTGTACGAGGTTGCAGACGAAGCAGCCGTGAAAAAATATAAAAGACGACATGGTATTATCGTCATAGGAAAGGGCAAGGACAATGCAGAAAGACGAACTCATTCAGCTTCACACTTTTTTATATCAAATCCGAAGCCAGCTCGAACAAATCTGTGAACATAACGGGTGTGACCACAGCTCATACGAAAAACTTGAGATAACACCCTATCAGATTCACAAATCGAAACGGGAGCATAAACTCGCGGTGTTTACCTTAAGTAAAGATATCGCGGGGATCCTCTCAGATAATAATGGAGACCCAGGTCTTGAGAAGATTGCGAATCGTCTTGATCAAATGGCGATACGGTTCATGACAGAGAAAGAAAAAGGGAATTTAAAATCATAAGTCTTTTCGCATCGCGTACGCATCTTCCCCATTTTGATAAAACATCGACAGTGTATGTTGAAGACTAAATCCTTGTTTTTTATAAAATGCTAATGCTTCTTGATTCGTTGTACGTACTTCGAGTTCTACCCGTGTCACCGAAAGCCGTTTCATTGATTGAAGAAATTCTTTAAGGAGAGAAGAGCCTATGCCTTGTTTTCGATATTTGTTCTGGATGGAGAGCATTAATATTCGTGCTATGGTGGGTGTTGTCTTCATGCCGATGAGAAATCCAACGAGGTGATGTCGATTAACAACAACAAGGAAACCTTCAGGGAATGATTCATAGAATTGATTAAAGATGACTGGGTTGTATCGTTCCGGTAATGTATCATATGCAAGAGAGATGACATCCATGATATCTTGTGGTTGTACACGTCGGATTTTCAGCACGCACCGGGAACATTCCATTGGGTATAAATCGTTAGCGGTATGTTTAATAATAGTCGAGAAATATGGGTCGACGCGAGGTGTTTCATATCAGTCTTGATGATATCAAAGTGACACGTATTATCTTTGAACGTTTTTCAAAAGAATTCAGTGAGAATTTTGACGTTGATGTTGCGATTGCAGGTGCTGGCCCTGCTGGTCTTACCGCTGCGAAATATTTAGGGAAGGCTGGGAAAAAGGTGGTTTTATTTGAACGGAAGCTTTCTGTCGGCGGTGGCATGTGGGGCGGTGGGATGACGTTCCCTGTCATTGTTGTCCAGGAACAATCTAAACGTATTTTAGAAGACGCAGGGATTCACATAAAAAACGAGGGAGGCGGGTACTATAGTGCTGACTCGATAGAAGTGACAACGAAGCTCTGTTCTGCTGCGATTGATGCAGGTGTCCGGATTTTCAACACGATTTCAGTCGAGGATGTATTATTTAATAAAAATCGGGTTAATGGTTTTGTGATTAATTGGAGTGCTGTAGAAATCGCTGGGCTGCATGTAGACCCGCTGTCGATTCGGGCGAAGTACTGTATTGATGCTACGGGTCATGCTGCAGAGGTCTGCCATATTGTGCGACGGAAGGTCGGGCCGCTGAACACGCCAAGTGGGGATTTGGAAAAAGAACGTTCAATGTGCGCTGAGATCGGAGAAAAAACCGTGGTGGAAAACACCAAGGAAGTCTATCCTGGCCTGCTTGTCGCAGGGATGGGTGCGAACGCAGTGTATGGCGCGCCACGCATGGGTCCTATCTTTGGTGGCATGCTTCTCTCCGGGGAGAAAGCTGCGAAATTCATTTTAAAGAAACTTAAATAATAATGAATTTCAACATAGTTTCTTTTTTTCTTTTTATGCTTTGTCATGAATTATATATAAAAATTTTATTACGAAAAAATTAAAAAGATATAAATATATTACTTCTCTTATCAAATAGTATAATATCAAGTCTGGAGGTAGAAAATGAAACAGAGAAATTTTAGAAAGAATCAGAGTGCGGATGTGTTAGGCATCCCGATGTATCTGATCATAATTATGATTGTAGCAGTCGCGGTGATTGCAGCAGTTGTTTTTATGATCCCGAAAGGAACACGTGCATTGAACGCCCAGGTCACAACTAACGCGCTTCTCGCAGAAAGCCCGGGGACTTCAGGTGGTGGATCGTTTACCTTTTCGAAAACATATACCATCTGGGTGAAAGTCACGACAAATGATCAACGTGCAGACCCTATAGCAGATGCGACGGTTACACTTGTTGGTGCAGGGGTCGCCGGTCAAGGAAAAAGCCTGTCGAATGGATCTGCGAAGATAACCGGGATTAAACCGATCCTGGATGCGAATGTTAACGAAGCATATCTGAAACTGATGGTGAAAGCCGCTGGATACGAGGATTTCACTGATACGAAAGCGGTCACGGTCATGAGATTGGGGTAGAATCTCCGTAGAATATCCAAACGAATTATTTCAGGTAAAGTTAGGAATTAATTGGGGGAATAATTAATGCTTGAGAACTTAAAAAAGGAGTCTTTTCTAAAAAAGAAAGATATCGGTGCAGATTCTTCTTCGCAGGATACCTTGCAGTCGCTTCGGAGTTGGATTCGGAAAATTGAGCAGTCGACAACAAGTGTCAGCGCACGATTGACTGCTGTTGAACAGCGATTATCTGGGGGAATGACAGAGTCTGAAGGAGGCGATATTCTTTCGATGCAGGGCCCTATAGAGACATTTGTTCGGAATGGGAAAAAGAGAAACACAGGCGAACTTGCTCATCGGCTTGATAATGAATTAGTGGTGACACATAACGAGCTGGTGAAGCAGGAACAAGAAATTCTGAGTCTGAAGGAACACCTCGCTGCTTTTGAGGAGAAACAAACTGGTCTCACAAAAGAAATTTATTCAGTGCATTCTGTGGTTTCACAAATGGATGAAAAAATAGGGTTGCATATGCAACAACTAAATCAACGAGAACTATTTGTGATGCGACTCGGTACTATGGAAATACCTATTGAATTTACTGGTATCATCGGTGGTCTTCTTGCGTTTATGGTTGCACTTCTTGTTGTAATGAATCAAAAAGAAGTGTTACTCTCGCCTGTCTTTCTCTTCATCGTTGGAATTATTCTCATTGGATCTGCGATGCTGAAAATGATTCGTACGCACTCCCGAACAACAATGCGTCCTTCGTATGCTATGCCGTTGACCACACGATCAGCCCAGATCAACCCGCTTCAATGGGAGCAAAAAGAAGGATAAAGAATCAGTGGTTCTTAATCCCTGATGCCTATTTCGCTTACAGAGAACACTGCTTCCCCCTCAGGGAGATGAGGAGAATCTATCAAGCGTGCGATCCGTTTCCCGCCCTTGCTTTTCCGGAGATAGAGTCGGAAGGTCGCGGTATGCCCTACGATGTGTCCACCGATTGGTCGGGTCGGGTCACCGAAGAATGCATCTGGTTTTGCTGCTACCTGGTTGGTGACGACAACAACACCGTTATTAAGATCACTCCATCGGAGGAGATCATGCATATGTTTGTTGAGTTTCTGCTGTCGGTCAGCAAGGGCACCCCTGCCGACATACTCTGCCCGGAACTGGCTCGTCAGAGAATCAACAATTAATAACTTAGGTGAAAATTCCTTAGAAAGCTCCATGACTTTATCGACCAGCAGCATCTGATGACTGGAGTTATATGCACGGGCAACATGAATCTTATTGAGCACCTCATCGGTATCTAAATCGAGTGCCTCTGCCATTTGGATGATACGATTAGGGCGGAACGTATTTTCCGTGTCAATATAGAACGCATGACTGTCGAGACCACCTTTTTCTTTTGGTAATTGAACATTTACACAGAGTTGATGGACAAGTTGGGTTTTCCCTGAGCCGAACTCTCCGAATAGTTCAGTGATTGCTTGGCTGTCGAACCCTTTACCGCCCATCAGTTCATCAAAGGTTTTCGATCCGGTAGTAATTGAACCAATTTTGGAACGTCGTTCCAGTAACGCAGTCCCGGTTTCAAAACTGCCGATATCTGCTTGTTTTCGTGCTGCTTGGATGATTTTTGCTGCTGTTGGTTCGCCGATTTCGCAAACTTCTGCTAATTCTTTCGGTGAGGAGACCGCAATGCTCATCATATCTGCATATCCCGCTTCAAGTAATTTATCAGCAATTGCCGGACCAACACCTGGTAAATCGCTCAGTGGAGATGCGGTGCCTTTATCTTTTCCCATAATTGCTCCCTTATGTAAGCAGAAAAGAAAAAGATGTTAATAAATATGTGGTCGAGTTAAGTGAAAGTATCGAAAACGTTCCTTAATATTATAATAAAATATATATAAATATATTAAAGATATTTTATTGAAAGAAACGGTTAAATTTGTAATAAAATGTTATATATTTTCATAAATAAAAATGTTTTAATCTTTATTTATACATTTAAGATTAAATATTGTATGATAGAACACCCATAATTATCATACGAAACGTTTAAATAAAAACACACATATAGTATATGACATAGGGGAATACCTTATGAAGAATATACTGAAGAAAAAAACATTAGTAGAGGCAGTTGTTGTATTCGCTATTGCACTGGCTTTTGTCATGCCAGTATCGGCCATGACCCCAAAAACACAATACGTTGCACGGTTATCTCAAGGACCAAAAACACTGAGTAGCTCAGAATGGATAGCACAAGTTTCTGGTTTCGCTGCAAGTCAAGGTGTACGAAGTTTAGATGCAGTAAACGCCACGATCGCATGGGCAGCTGGACGTGATGGCACAGCTTCAGATGTCCCAACAACAGAATTCACAAGAACCACCGATGGTGGGAACCAATGGATAGCTAACTTTGTTACTGATTCTACCGATCCGACCCACGGCCTTGGAAATATTTGTGCATTGAATGGATTAATTGCGTACGTATCAGTGTATAATCACGTTGGTGCTCAAGACGCAACAGATGGGCCATACAAAACCATTGATGGAGGAACGCATTGGACCCAATTAGGACATTACCCTATCTCCTTCGTAAACAATGTATTTTTCTTTAATGAAAATGAAGGCGTTGTTCTCGGTGATACAAACGGTGGATACTTCGAGGATTACTATACAAGCAATGGCGGTGTAACCTGGACGAGAGTTCCACAAGGGAACTACACTGGACCGGGGCTTCCCTCCCAAAGCGATGAAGGCGGATGGACCGGTGTGTATGATGCCTTTGGCAGCACTGTTATTTTCGGATCCAACAAAGGAAAAGTCTATATATCACAAGATAAAGGCCACACCTACTATGCAGGCAATACCCCAATCACTCCTGGTGACCCTGGCACGAATCCAGGTGTGAATGAAATTTCATTCAAAGACGCAACCCACGGAATCATTGGCCACAGTACAGATACTGGTGACTTCACCCTTTATGAAACAAGCGATGGAGGAGTCACGTGGAATACTATTACCCATACAGGAACCGCATACGATGCCGATATCGCCTATGTCCCTGGTACTGCCAATATGTATGTCAGTGTTGGCGCGAACCAAGCACTTCCTGGAGCATCCTACAGTCTCGACGGAGGACATACCTGGATAGATTACGCAGATCTAACCAGTATTCAGGTATTAGCAACAGACTTTGTCGAAAATCAAATAGGCTGGGCTGGCGCATATTCGACAGACGAAACCACTGGTGGCATGTATAAACATCTACCGTCTGGGAACCCTCAACCAGCATTTTCGATTAGCATTACTGGTGGAAAGGGTTTCACCGTGAAGGTGTCAAACATTGGAGAAGCTGACGCGACAAACGTCGTATGCAACATCTCTATTACCGGTGGTCTCTTCATAAAACCAAAAGACTTCTCCGGATCACAAGGAACCGTTATAATCGGCGGGAATTTCACCGTTATTGGTGCACCGAAAGGTATTGGCTTAGGAATTGTTTTAACGATTCCATCCATTAAAATAGATGTCACCTGCTCTGAAGGTATTCCTGCGACAAAAACAGTAACAGCAAAGATTTTCTTCTCGAAGGTAACAATCCAATAAACCACCACAACCTTCTTTTTTTTCTTTTTTTAAAAAAAAAAATTAGATATAGACTCTATTTAAATAAACAAATAGAAATATTTATATAGAGCATAAGAATAATATAGAATGGGAAGTTCTATGATAGTAAAAAATAAAATTAAAATTTGTATGAAAGCTGTTGTAGTAATAGCCATCGCGTTGGCATTTGTCGTTCCAACGTCAGCCGTCGTTACTAACCCTCTGAACATAAAACCATACCAAACACTAAAAAACCATGCGGAACAAGCTGCTCTTCATGAGTCATTACCCGTAGTCGGGACACGTGGTACGGATGTGTTGATTTCCTCAGATAACCCTGATTTAACCGATGAAACACCGAAAGCAACCATGAGTAGCGACGGAACCATCGTAGTGACCTATGAAAAAGAGGTTGATGCTCTTACCAGACTCATACCAATTGTATTTTCAAAAGACAATGGCCAAACATGGACAAAACAATTTGAATTTAACTCAGTAGATCTATCAGGATCAGGATACCTTCAAACACCAGATATTAAATACAGCGTTGCTGCGAGTCAGTTCTTTGGTCATGCGATTGACCCTCTCGCAGAACAGTATAATGAAGAATACTATTGGATCCCTGGAGACATTGAAAATGCAACATCAGCAGAAATGTACGGCATCTCCGGTCAAGGAGCTACTGATTATACAGAAGGAGCGATTACCAACGTTGGAGAATGGGCTGTTGGTTTTTCCCTTGAAACGAATTATGGTGTCATAAAAGACCCTGGCCTTGGTTATTTCTGGTGGGATGGAACAAATAGCCCGGTGCAACCTAAAGATGTGAACGCGAACTGGGCCGCTGGGTTTTACTATGATGGACAATCGATTTTAAGAACCGCCGAAGCAAGCCAACCAGAGATGGCGACCGGGAATCATCTATATGTAGTCATGCAAAGCTTCAACGGCGTCTATTCAAATATCTCGTTAAAAGCAACGGTTACCGACCTCGATTCTTCCTCACCGACATTTCTATTCACGAGTGGTGGCGGTCCAGGCGGCATGGATAAATACGCAGATATCGAAGCATGGCCAGTAAAACAATTCTATGTCGCAGTGAATGCAACAGACCCTGAGATCGGAGCAAAAGGCGACGTAGTCAGTGTTGTTTATGATCAAAGCGGTGATGTGAAATGCAGTACAAGTATAGATGGTGGAATTAATTGGACGATAACAAGCACCGTTGCAACAGGAGCAGCATACCCATCAGCGTACGTCGCTGCAAATAACATCTACTGTGCTTATGTCAAAGAAGGAAACCTCTTCTATGTCGTATCATCAGATAACGGTGCTACCTGGGGAACCCCAATACAGATAAATGATCAATCAGGAACGGTTGTTGCCCAACCAGGAACCGTTGACATCGGACCAGCAGGATTCGTCTGGACTGATAATAGAAACGATGGAAAAAAGGATATTTATTACGAATATATGGAGCTTGAGCCAGCAGTTCAAGTCCCAAAGCTTACGATTGCACCAGTAACTGGCGGCATTGGTGTATCAACAACAATTGATAACAGTGGTGAAGCATCAGCGACAAATGTTCAATGGACTATGTCAGTAACTGGCGGTATCCTTGGGAAAATCAATGTGCAAAAAACCGGCACAATCCCAACCCTTGCCGTTGGTGGATCAGAAACGATAAAATCTGGGTTAATCCTCGGATTAGGCTCCATAACCGTTGCCGTTTCTGCAACATGCGATGAGGGCGTAGCTGCTTCACAGTCAGCCACTGGGAAGGTACTGCTCTTCTTCGTAAAAATATAAACACCTTTTTTTTCTTTTTTTTATTTTTTTTTAAAAAAATATTTCTTTGCTCTTACATGATCCGTTCAATCATCTCAAGAACAAACCCGCTATCGTCGATCACGTACCGTGCAATCCCTATCTTTTTTGCGTAATTCCGCATTTTTTTCACAGAAAGATATCGCTCAAACGATGATCCTTTCTGAATCACATCCAGCTCAAGGACAGCATCGGCCAACCCTTCCATTTTCCGTTCGAATAATTCACCATGAACACCTTTCGTCATCACAATAAGAAGAGCACCTTTGTTTTTCAGGTTATTTACCTTGGCAGCATACACAGTTTTCAATACACTTTCCTGCCCATATTGGCTCAGGAAAAAATCAAGTGAGTTAATGATAATAATCCTGTTTTTTGAGACACTTTTTGTCCTGTTTGAAAATACGGCAAGAAAATCTTCATTACCGGTTTCTGTTGAAGGTACCGCTGTCGATCCCATCTCAATAAGTTCTTTTAACTTCAATTTCGAACGCTGTTCATAGATGCTGACCCGTTTCTGTTCTCCTTTCAGGACAGAAGTATAGTATTTTTCTGAGATATCAACAAAATCAATTTCTGGGACTGTCCATTTAAACCGACGAATTGTGTCCAGGATTTCATCTTTGGTTTCTTCTGTTGTGATATAGGTAACATTCCCTGTAGTCGCAATTTGTTTCACAAGGATTTCTGTGCTACTCCCTGGGCTACCTAATAAAACAACGGTAAAACCTCCAGGGATTCCGCCTTCAAGTAACCGATCTAATTTATCGATTCCTGTTCGGATGAAACCTTCTTTTTTTTGAACATTGGAATCAACAAATGCTTCTCGTGCCATTGTCTCAGGCACCGTCATCCCTTTTTAATGAAGAAAACACACGTTTCACTCGTTCACGTTCAAATCTATCCTTCGCAGATGCATGGGCTTTAAAGATGAATTCCCGCTGGTCAGCCATGCTTGTCTCATGGAAAAGCAGTTCTCCTTTAGGGAATGCACTGAGAAACAACCCTCTCATAACCCCATACGTAAAGAGTGATGCAACTGTGTCTTCTTTCAATCGGTTATTCAATGGGTCTCGATTCAGAAATGTTGTCGCGGTGTCCTCAGAAATTTTCGTAAAGGTGAACTCCGTCCCAAGAGGCTTAAATACGTCTTCCTCGGTTTTCTCAAGCCATCTGGTTATAGTCAATTCTGGTGATAGTTCTTGAACTTGTTGGGCAAACAAGCCTCTCCCGAACGCCTCACCGGTTTGCATCACTGTCTCAGCGTTGCCCTGAGTTTCTTGGAGTTTCTCGACAGCTGCATGAAAAGCGCTGTCCCTCCATTTCATGAGCTGTTCATCTTCAGATATTTTTTCTTCCCAGGAAGGCTGCACACTTTGCTTTTTGTTTGGCTCTGGTTCTTCCATACTACCGTACTCTTTAATCGATAAATGAATCGCGTAGCACAATGATTTTATCATTCAGCTGGATGAGTTTATTCGAGTCCATTTCCTCTTCGACAAGAACAGAGATCACATGAATATTCTCTGACCTGCTTTTATTAAGGACGAGTGAAATAAATTCTCTGATGATCGCAGGATCATTATAGATCATGAGGGCAGAGAGTGAATCAATAACGATGAATTTTTCTACTTCACGTTTCACTCCTTTAAAGTTGTTAAGAATCTCAAGAATCAGTTTTTCCAACATCACCGGGCTTTCGATGTAGATGCAATTGTTATACAACTCGGTAATACCTGCGGCTCGAGAGATACAATCAATGAATTTAATATTTGCATGATCCGCACTTTCTTTGTAGGTCTTCGCGAGGTAATCATAGGTTTTGCTCACGGTGACAAACGTCCAGATGTCATTGGTGTTCTTACACATGGACGTAAACACCGCCTCAAGCAAGTCGCCATGTCGATTCTCAGGAACCTGGATACCGACTGATTGATTAACTCGGATTGCAGCTGCGACCCGCTCTCTTATGCCTTCTATTACAGCATCTACCATATATTTCTCTCCTAGCGTTTCAAGAGTGATTCAAACTCAGTTGATTTCAATAACGGGACAAGCTCGATGCCTCGTTGCGCAGAGATATTCAACGCAAATTTCGTCCGTGAATGAGCAGTCCCTCGCATTTTAATCACCTGCAAGGTTCTAATCAGATCCCCTTTCCGTTCGACATCCCCAAGAAAGATGATACCATCGGAGATAAACTCCTCAATCTCGTACTGTGAGAATTTAAACGTCTGGGGCGGGACTTCCGAGGTAAGCATCGTCGTACAACTCATGACCGCAAGGGATGTCCCCAGTTTAAAGATGAAATCCCGGATCATCTCACGGGTCTGTAACCGATAACAC
>Ga0209777_10009151_pt1 | contig 10709 bp, 7 predicted proteins | sample FrelakmetHBP12HB_FD_187147 | JGI IMG/M metagenome (GOLD analysis project Ga0209777, IMG submission 187147) | Freshwater lake sediment microbial communities from the University of Notre Dame, USA, for methane emissions studies -HBP12 HB (SPAdes)... | ecosystem: Environmental > Aquatic >... | reverse complement strand
AACTTGAAGAGACGCATTGCTAATCAAACACACCAATAGCAGAACGAAGAGAACATAGCTGGATCTCACACAAACTATATCTATTAGTTTATTAACTTATTATAGATATCGGTATCTATAAAGAAACACAAGATTATTATTTTTGTTATTATTTAGCCGGAACGGCCAACTGCGTCAGTTTCAACGTGAAGTCCAGTTGGGTACGGCCATGTCTCTCCTCATGGCCTCAGAGCGGGCCTTCTTCAAGGCTTGACAAGCCTAGCATCTTGCCTCCTGGGCATCTCATGATAATGCCTTCAGGTGGCCTGCTTAAACACAAACGCCGCCTCCCCCCAAGCCTTCTCCAGCAGCCCTCGATAGTACACTGCATCAAACTTCGATGCAGTTCTTTCTGGGTCAACCTCCCATTTGCGGGCGTCTCTAATCACGTAGCCTATCTCCATCCCTGGTGCCAGAGGAATACATTGCTTAATATGAGCCTGCACAGCCGAAGCCTCGGCACATCTACGGGAATAGTTCAGCTTGCTAACCCTGCGATGGATAGCCAGCTCCTTGACATCGACTGCATCAAGCTCGTCCAGGTATCTCCTGTAGACTCCCCGAGCATTGGGCTCTATCCGTCTGAGATCTTCTAGGCTTCTCGCTTCTGCCAGGACCTCGAAGACCGCCTGTTGCATCTTGTTGACATACTCCGGCGTGTCGCCCTTGCGAGCCATCACTCCTCGGATCTTCATCTTGCCCGTGTTCAGCCGCCCGAAGTATCGGTTATAGGCCCCTGTGCCATCGCTCATGGGCAGGAAGGCGATCCAGTCGTAGGTGTCCACCTCCGTGAGTATGCCCGTCTCTCTCTCTACTACCTCTTTGAACATCGAAATAGGCTCTCCAATGACCCATAGGCAGTCCACGATGCCATGTAGGACCTCGTAGCCCCATGTTCTCGGGGGGCCCCCAGCTCCTTGATCTGCATTTGGAGTTCCCTTGAGGTCTCAGTGATCCCTCGTGGACCTGGATCTGGCCGAACTTGGCGTTTCTGTAGCCTGTGTAGCCGAAGCAAGTTACGAGCATCCACTTGAGGACCGAATCAATGCCCATGTAATCAGGGTTGGTCTTCTTCAGCCTCTTCGTTTCGATGCGTAGGTTCAACAGCGAGGAAAGAACGCTTGCTAGAAATCCGGTCTTCTCTGGGTGCTCGATTGTCTCGGGCGAGAGGTTGTACTTGACTATGATCGAAGGATAGAGGGAGGTAAAGTCTATTTGGTGGACCTTCTCGTAGACGCCAGGCTCCGGCTGGAAGATCATTCCTCCCTTGTCCGAGGCCCTCATCTCTGAGATATTCCTGATACCCTCGGCGTCTCATTTCCTGAAGGGCCTGCTACGCCTCTTCTCAGGGCCTCATAGACCTCGTAAGGGCGAGGCGAGGGCGCGTGGCGAATGTAAAAAGAGCAATATTCATGACTCTACGAACTGTCAGCCATGAGACTTGGTCTTCTCCAGCTATAGCAGATAAGTATTATAGTTACTACTTCATCTACTGGCTGAAGATGATCTGAATGGCAAAGGCCCACAAATCAGCCCTCGACCCGCTTGAACAGTACCAACATGAGAAGCAGCAGCGTCTAAATAATCCGCCCGTTGGGCTGGTCACACCCACCACTGATATAGACGGTCCATCCAAGACTTACCAGTACGATCCTCATCTTGATCCCCAGCTCATCTGGGCCGGGAAGACTGAGCACACTTCCTTTGAGGTTCCCACAGTATCTCTGCACGTCCATGAACGCATAGATCCCAAAGCCATCATAAAGGCAGTAAAGAAGAGTGGTGGCCAAATACAGACATCACTCTTCGAACTTCCCGGTGAGAACCCTCCTATGAGAACTGCCATTGAGTTCTATAGGCATCCTCACGGCTGGTCCAATCGTCTCATTGCCGGGGATTCTCTTCTGGTCATGAACTCCCTTCTGGAAAAAGAGGGCATGGCTGGCCAGGTACAGATGATCTATGTTGATCCGCCCTACAGCGTGAACTACAACTCCAACTTTCAACCATTTGTGAACAAGAGGGACGTAAAGGATGGTAAGGACGAAGATCTGACCCAGGAGCCCGAAATGATCAAAGCCTTCAGGGATACCTGGGAGTTGGGCATCCATTCCTACTTAGCCTATCTGCGGGATAGGCTGCTGCTGGCCAGAGAGTTGCTGAGTGAGAGCGGGAGCGTGTTTGTGCAGATCAGCGATGAGAACCTTCATCACGTACGAGAGTTGCTTGATGAAATATTCGGTTATGATAATTTTGTTAATATCATCATATTTTCCAAGACATCTGCATTTACATCGAAGGTTTTGAGTAGCTCATACGATTTTTTGCTATGGTACGGGAAAAACAAACCCAAGCTAAAATACAGACCCCTGTTTAAACCAAGGATGGAACGCACTGAAGGTGGTACTTACAATTGGATTGAGTTTGAAGACGGTACAAAACGACATTTATCCGCAGCTGAAGTTCGAGGGATCATACCGATTCAAACAGGCCGACGTTTCAGGGCAGATACCATAGTGAGTCCGGGGGGAACATCTACTGGACCTAAGCCAATAAATTTTGAAGGTAAGGAATTTACACCGAGTCCAAATAGCCACTGGAAAGCTACATGGGAGGGAATGAAGACACTAATAAAGGCGGATCGTGTTATTTCGGTTGGGAAAATATTGCCTATAAACGCTATGAAAATGATTTTCCACTTATGCCTTTCTCTAATGTCTGGGATGATACGATTATTGGTACATTTACAGATAAGTTATATGTTGTCCAGACATCCGTATTAGCCGTTCAACGTTGCGTCACTATGGCAACAGACCCCGGTGATCTTGTACTCGATCCCACGTGCGGCTCTGGCACCACCGCCTATGTAGCAGAGCAATGGGGCCGCCGCTGGATAACCTGCGACACCTCCCGAGTTGCCATCTCTCTGGCCAAGCAGCGGCTCATGACCGCTGTTTACGATTATTACGAGATGGCTCATCCCGAAGAAGGCATTAGCAGCGGCTTACGCTACAAGATAGTTCCCCACATCACTCTCAAGTCCATCGCAAACAATCCCGAGATCAAAGAAGGCATGACCAGAAAGGATATTGATCGAGCCGTGGCCAAGTACGCCGATCAGGAGCCGCTCTATGATCAGCCTTTTATCGATAACTCCAAGATCCGGGTCGCTGGTCCTTTCACCGTCGAGGCCGTCCCAGCTCACGTGGTGAAGCCTCTCGTAGAGGTTGAATCAGATCAACCTGCTGATGCCACAGTCGCACGATCAGGTGAAACTCTTAGGCAGAAGGAGTGGCGAGAAGAGCTTTTCAGGACGGGTATAATCACCATACAAGGCAAGAGAATCAAGTTTTCCAGAGTCGAGCCCTTGCCTGGCACCAGATATCTTCATGCTGAGGCCGAGACCGTGGAGGATGAGCCCAAAAAGGCGGTGATAAGCTTTGGTCCAGAATATGCGCCTCTTGAGCAACGCCAGGTAGCATTGGCCCTGGAGGAAGCAAACCACCTCGTTCCCTTGCCAAAGATGCTGATCTTTTCTGCCTTCCAGTTCGATCCCGAGGCTTCCAAGGATATAGACGAGACCATCTGGCCGGGAATGACATTCTTGAAGGCCCAGATGAACGGGGACCTCTTTACAGACGATCTGAAGAAGAAGAGATCCAGCAATGAGAGCTTCTGGCTCATCGGCCAGCCTGATGTGAAACTGGAGAAGATCAAGGAGGGCGACGACAAGGGCAAATGCCGGGTGAAGATCCTCGGTTTCGACTATTATAATCCCGTAAACGGTGCGGTGGAATCAGGTGGCGCAGATAAAGTCATGATGTGGATGCTGGATACAGATTACGATGGACAGAGCCTATTCCCTAGGCAAGTCTTCTTCCCCATGGCAGGCTCCAAGGAGGGATGGGCCAAGCTGGCCAGGACCTTGAAGGCCGAGATAGACGAGGACCGCATCGAAGCCTTCCGAGGCACCGTTTCCCTTCCCTTTGAGATGAAGGGCCGCGTGGCTGTGAAGATCATAGACAACCGAGGCATCGAGAGCCTGAGAATCCTGGACGAGAGATCATGCAGAAAATAGACCACCTCATCATTACCTCTCCCTACGAGGAGCCGAGAACGCACTGGTGGTACGACGAATCCAAAAAGTCCTTTGATCAGGTTGAGGGCCGCCGTCCAGCAGGCTACATCATTGCCTCCCAAGATTCTGAATCATCAGACGATCCTGGCATCTTCGTTGAGCTGCCTCTTGTTAATAGGATAAGGCCCCGGGTGAAAGCCTGGCGAGAGGGCAATAATGGCTCGGGAATACCCTACGCAGGTGCTACGAGCATCACCAAGCGTCTACTGGAGCATTGGCATGACCAGTCCGAGCGGTATCTAAAGTTTTTCTTCTGCCAGCTCGATGCCATGGAGACTCTGATATGGCTTGCCGAGGCTCCTGCCGCAGACAAAGTAGGCATCGATGTCCCATCCGATGGCGGTCCTTTCAGGCGGTACTGCTCCAAGATGGCCACGGGATCAGGCAAGACCATCGTCATGGCCATGCTCGTAGCCTGGCAGGTCCTCAACAAGGCCGCCAACTCTCAGGATGTCAGGTTCTCCAAGAACATCTTCGTTGTAGCTCCAGGGCTCACCGTGAGGGACAGGCTGAAGGTTCTGATGCCATCCGAGCCTGGCAACTACTATGATCTGTTCAATATTGTCCCTCCAGGGCTCCAGGATCTCCTGAGACAGGCCAAGGTAGTGGTCAGGAACAGGCATGTTCTGAACTGGGAGACTGATGAAAAGATCGCCAAGAAGAAAGGTGTTGATAAGCGTGGACCTAGGAGCGATCAGGTTTATGTCCGAGATGTCCTGCGAGATCTGGCCAACGCCAAGAACATCCTGATCATAAACGATGAAGCTCACCATGCTTGGAGGATACCCGCAGAGTCCAAGATAAGGGGCGTGAAGAAGGAGGATATCGAGGAGGCCACAAAATGGGTTGGAGGACTCGACAGAATCCACAGCGTCCGGGGTATCCAGGCTTGTTATGATTTCACGGCCACACCTTTTGCTCCCTCGGGCAAAACAGCCAGCGAGGAGGCACTCTTTCCCTGGATTGTCAGCGACTTCGGCCTCAGTGATGCTATTGAGTCCGGTCTGGTGAAGACTCCCAGAGTGGTCATAAGATCCGATGGAGTTCCCGATGCCAAGACCTACAAACCGAAACTCTATCATATCTACAAGTGGGTTAAGGAGAATCTGAACAGGAAGGCTGAGCCCTACGAAACCCTACCCGATCTGATCATTAACGGTTACTACCTTCTGGGCAAGGACTGGATGGAGACGGCACAGCGTTGGGAGTCAGAAGGATTTCCCACGCCTCCGGTCATGATAACGGTGGCCAACCGGACAGAGACGGCTGCTAGGATAAAGTACGCCTTCGATCATAAAAAGATTAACATCGATGAGCTTTGCGATCCAGGCCGAACTATTCACATAGACTCCAAAATCCTGGAAAAGGCCGAGGCCCAGGAAGATGCCATGCAGTTCAAGGAGGCTTCGGAAGGAGAGGACGGCAAGGAACTCTCCAAGAAGGATTCAGCCGAATACCTAAGAGAGATTGTCAATACTATCGGAGTTGAGAAAAAGCCGGGCGAGGGCTTCCAGAACGTCATCTCAGTGGGTATGCTCACTGAAGGCTGGGATGTCAAGACAGTAACTCATATCATGGGCTTGCGGGCTTTCTCCAGCCAGCTTCTATGTGAGCAGGTTGTAGGTCGCGGTCTCAGACGAACCGATTACGATATAGACGAAGAGACAGGGCTACTGACACCGGACTACGTCAACATATTCGGTGTGCCTTTTACGTTTATGCCGCATGAAACAACCGATGAACGCAAGACTCGGACTCAGGCTCCCAAGTATGTGATTGAGCCCAGACCGGAGAAGCAGCAATATGAGCTACAGTGGCCAAAAATAGCCCGCATAGAATACGAGATGAAGCCAACTCTCAGCCTGGATATGAGAAAGGTCAAGTCGTTGGAGCTAATCCTTCGGGATACCATTACCAGGGCAGACATGGCCAAGATCCTGGGCGGCAACGTCGATACTTCAGACACTACGCCCATCGATCTCAATACCATTGCCGATCAGATCCGCATGCAGAAGATCATCTTCAACACGGCAATTGAGGTTTTCGACCGATTAAAACCCAAGTGGCCGGGCAGCAAAGAGCAACTTCTATCGCAGATAATAGCCATCATAGAAGACTTCTTGGAGTCAGGTAAGATCCACATAATACCAGAGGTCGGCTATGATGAACCGAAGAGGCTCATTACACTGGTTTTGAACATGAGCAAGATAGTCGAGCACATCTGGAACGCCATCGAGCCCAATAATGCCGAGTCTACCAAGCTGGTCTTTGAGGACGACCATCGGCCCATAGGGTCCACAGGTGACATGATCCCCTGGCATACGGGAAAGCCTCGGGTTGAGGCCAAGAGGTGCCATATCAACTTCTGCGTCTGTGATAGCACCTGGGAGTCCACGGCGGCCTTTGAGCTTGATCAAAATCAAAAGGTAGCATCCTGGGTCAAGAACGATCACCTGGGCTTTGGAATACATTACATCTTCCAGGGAGAGCACCATAGGTATCGGCCCGATTTCATCATCATGCTGGCCAATGGTATTCATCTGGTGCTGGAGATCAAAGGCCAGGACACTGAACGAGACAGGGTCAAACGTGGGTTCCTGGAGGATTGGGTAAAAGCCGTCAATTATGATGGGCGGTTTGGAAAGTGGACTTGCGATGTGTCTTTCGATCCGGCAGATATACCTGGAGCAATTGGAAAGGCGTACAACTACAAAGGCTGATTTGGAACCCATTAGTTCTGCAAGTTGGGCTCATATCAGATTGGAGGAACAAAGTGGTATCGCTCACGGTCTATGATGGCGCAATGGGCATCGGTGGAAACAAGATCTATCTTGAAGATAACGGCAAAGGCGTCTTCCTGGACTTCGGCAAGAACTTCGGCAAATACGGAGTCTTCTATGAGGAGTTTCTCAAGAACAGAGACACCCGCGGCATTCATGACCTCATGTACCTTGACCTCCTGCCTAAGCTCAACATCTACCGGCCCGACCTCATCCCCGCCGACCTATCGATGAGCCAGTACCCTGCGCTCAATATCTCCGCAGTCCTTCTCAGCCATGCCCACATGGACCACTGCGGAAACATCGGAATGCTCAGAAAGGACATCCCAATAGTTGCCTCGCCTGAGAGCATCGTCATAATGAAAGGCATGCAGGATTCTGGCGTCTCATCCCTTGAGACGGATACCGCCTATTTCTCTCCCCGGCAGCCAACAGACGATCTCGGCCTTTATCTGTCATCAATAGCAGGCATGAGCTACCAGGGCAGAGATTTTTGCTGCACGGAAAAGCCTTCTGAGGCTCTTACCTCCTTTTTATCTCGGAAGCCGGGCCAGGATGGCAAGAGAGCCAAAAAGCTGGAACCTGGAAATTGTTGTTGCTACGATAACGCCGCCTTCCCCTTCGAGATCTCTGCTCATCCGGTGGACCATTCCATCTTCGGAGCCACCGCCTACATCCTGCGTGGCGATACTACAATCGCCTACACGGGTGACTTCAGGCTGCACGGCAAGAACGGCGATTCTACGCGCGAGTTCGTCAGCAAGGCCAAAGACGCCTCGGTCCTGATTACTGAAGGCACACGAGCCGGTCCAACCGAAGGGGAGAAGACCTCGGAGCAGTCCGTCTGCGATGCTTGCAGAGGGAGCGTTGAATCCTCTTCCGGCCTAGTCATAGCCGACTTCTCGCCCCGAAACTTCGAGAGGTTGGAATCCTTCCAGAAGATAGCCCAGAAGACTGGTCGGGAGCTGGTGGCTATGGCTAAGGATGTCTACTTGCTTCACAACCTGCAGTGCATTAATGGGTCATGCAGGACCGATGGTCTAAGAATCTACAGCGAGGTCATGGATAAGTCAAAAAGAAAATGGGAGCAAGAGGTTGTTCAGACAAATTATGGCGACCGATATGTCAGTCATAAAGAAATCCGTGAAAACCCTGATAACTACATCCTTTGCTTTTCCTTCTTCGACATGAAGCATCTACTGGACATAAAGCCAGAAGGCGGGAATTACATCTACTCGTCTTGCGAGGCTTTCAATGAGGAGATGGAGATCGACTTCAAGAGGCTCTGGCATTGGCTGGACCGCTTTAACATCGATTCCTGTGGGTTCTCGCTGGACAAGGATGGGGTCCCAACCTTCGAGAAATGCTATCATGCTTCGGGCCACGCATCAGGGGAGGACATCACATGGGCCATAGAGCAGATCGACCCGGATTACATAGTGCCTATCCATACCGAGGCTAGGGATTGGTTTGCCAAGAGCCTTGAGAATGTTGTCTTGGTGGAGGAGGGAAGATCATATGAGTTTTGAAATGAGAAGGGATTCGAATTTGCCGATGGAGAAGAGCAATACTCTAAAGGGAACTCTGATAAAGAATCATGATCATGGAATATTGATATGATAAAAGACAATCAATACATTTAAAGGTAATTAATGCATGAAAAAGAGAAAAAATTGACTTTATAAACTAAAATGTTGAATTAGGACTGAATATGATAGATAGATTTGATGAAGTGTTCTTACTGAAGGACGACAAACTCGATCCTATGCCATCCCATTCTATGCGTGATGGTTGGAAGGGGAAATCGCTTGAAGAGGCTCTACAGACATTTCTCGAAAATTATCCTCAGATAATTCCTGGAAACCAAATTGACCATGATGATCCCCCGCAATTTGTTCTTTTGGGGCGAGAAACGCCAATAGGGAGTTGGTCGTTAGATCATCTTTTCGTGGATCAAAATGGCATATTGACCTTGGTAGAAACCAAATTGTTCCAAAATCCCGAATCCAGAAGAGAAGTGATTGGACAAATCATCGAGTATGCTGCTAATTCGCTGGAATTCTGGTCAAGTGGCAAAGCTAGGCTTAATGCAACTAAGTTCTGGAAAAATAAAAACAAAAATCTTGATGAGATTATACTAGAAGAATTTGGTCAAGAACTAGAAATTGAAGCCTTCTGGGGCGAGGTGGAGGAGAACCTCATGATGGGTCGGCTGCGTCTTATCATTGCTACCGACGAGTTGAGGTCTGAAGTGAGAAAGATGATCGAATACCTCAATAAGGAGATGCAGAATGCGGAAGTTTTAGGCTTAGAGATCAAATTTTATGGCAAAGAGTCTGACCAGTTGGTTTTGGTCCCCCGCCTTGTTGGGACCATAAAACCCCCGCTGCCAAAATCCAAGACGTGGCCAGCCGACAAATTAAGGGAATCCTACGACGGACTTTACGACAGCGATTTAGCCAAGAGATTAACGAAATTACTGGACTTCGCAGTCGTGAATGGATTTTTTGCGGAATCCAAATCCATAAATCCAATGTTTAGTTTTTTAGGGAAGAGCGGAAAACGTGTCATTTCTTTTGGCGAATATAGTACCGATAGCATCGGCGTATTTCTTGATGAAGCTAGGTATATCGATGGAGCGGAGGAACGAGACAAGTTCGTCGGTGAGCTAAAAGCCATTCGTCTTTTCGACCAGAGTTTAGACATCAATGGAAAATATGCAAAATCTACTGAAATCGGACTCAGTGACCTGAGTAGCGAAGAGTTTGATAAGTTACTTGAGGTGCTCAGGAAATATTGTAGTTAAAAACATGAATTATACAGACTGACCAAGGAAGTGACCAAGATCGGACAATGGATATGCTTGCCAACAGTCATCAATCCTCCTGATGCTCAGAAGAAGAGAACTCTCAGCGAGATGATCGGCCAGATTATATAGAGCTGAAGCTATTTTCGATTAATAGTTGAGGTTCTGATACTCTTAAATCTGCGAATTCCTGATGAGTGAGGGCTAGTTGAAAAAATTGAGAGCGATTGGACTAAAGAGAACAAGTAATCCCTGCTCTACCGCAACAACCACCACCACAGAGGTAACAACGGAATTTCTTCATATCCCAGCATGAATGTTGGCATGGAGTATATGTATTGGGGCCACACTGAAATAAACTGTTACTAGACCTACAAGGGCAGTCGTCGATTACCAGAATGACACTGCCAAATCTTTCTGGAATAGCAGGATCTACCTCGCTCGCATGATCCTGAAGCCACCCAGATTTAAATGAATACTCCTTGAGTTGTTTAGGCGTGTACGTTAGTGTCTGAGTAGTATTGTTATATTGTGGGTTTGTCAGTTCCACTACAACCATGTCCGATGTTTCATTTTCATCGGGGAGTATTATTGCGGCATTAGGGGGGTTGCTGGCTCCAAAGTCAAATCCTTTCAGAAACTTATCCATCGGTGCAAATCCGACATCCCGTGCAGGACGATCTGCAAAGAACATTGTGTAGGGAACTACATTGTTCATGGTCAGGGTATAGTTGCCTGAGCTGTCATTTACATAGCTGCCACTAGATCCTTCCTGGATGAATATGAACGTTTCTTTTTGATTTTCGGTCACATTTGCTGAACTTGAATCGCATCCAACGCATCTAGTGGAATTATTTGCTGCATGCCCTGCGCCAGACACCGTGCCCACTAGGGCTAGGCCAAGAAGCATTGTAGCTATTAGCCATTTCATAGGAAACGCATGTCG
>Ga0209777_10009150_pt1 | contig 10709 bp, 6 predicted proteins | sample FrelakmetHBP12HB_FD_187147 | JGI IMG/M metagenome (GOLD analysis project Ga0209777, IMG submission 187147) | Freshwater lake sediment microbial communities from the University of Notre Dame, USA, for methane emissions studies -HBP12 HB (SPAdes)... | ecosystem: Environmental > Aquatic >... | reverse complement strand
TGTCCACTGCTTCGCCCGTAGCCGCCGTAATCGTAAATGAGAACGCTGAACCCGAGTTCCCGGAAGGGAATAACGGCCTCGATCCAGTCAGACAGCGCGCCGCCGTTGCCGTGAGAGAACAGGACGACGCCGCGCGCGTTGTCGTTCGCGATGAACCACGCGTTCGTCTTCTCCGACCCCACGTCGAGATAGAGATCCTCGTACGGCCAACCGAAAGGCGGCATGGAAGGCGTACGATCCGTCATCTGACCGCCGGGGAAAATGAATTTGGTCTGCGCGACCCAGACAAATGCGCAAACGGCCGCGTACAGGACGGCAACGATTCCGAAAATGGTCAGCATCAAAGTCTTTAGTCTCCTCGTGCTCCAGGGAACTTCGTTTTCTTTGCTGGGCATGATCGCGTGTGTGTATGTCCTGTTTCAATTCGAACTGCTGATGTATCGAGGAGTAGTATACGGAAAGAGAGGCGCGAAACGGACAAGAACAGCATGAGGGGAGGGTAGCCGTCTTGACAAAGGAGCAGCTTAGCCGGCGGTTCTTTCTGAAAGCCGCAACCGGCGCCGTGTTATTTCCCCAAATCATACCTTCGTCGGCGCTTGGACTTGACGGGAACGTCGCGCCCAGCAATCGCATCGCGATGGGCTTCGTCGGCCCCAACGGACGCGGAACGGGGGGCCTTGGCGCCTTCATGGCCACGCCAAACACGACGATTCTCGCATCTCGAACCAGGCGCCAAAGCCACCACATCTCGCTCGCAGATCCGACAAATGGCCCCACTTATTCTTCCACCCTATAATAGCCCCAAGACAGATTTCGCAGGTCTTTTTTCATGCCGGATGAATTTTCGGGAACCACAGGAAGAATTTTTGTCCAGATCTCCTGCCGGAAGCGTTTATGATACGGAAACGGGAGAGAAATCATGCTGGAGCATCTGCTGACGGATCGGGGGATAGTGCGCAGGGTGTTGCGGGGTCATACGGACGCTTTCAGCGTGCTTGTCGACCGCTACGGCGGGATGCTGCATGGTTTTGCATATGCGCATACGGGCAATGCTTCGGACGCCGAAGACCTTGTGCAGGAGACGTTCATACGGCTCTACCAGTGGTTGGACCGGATGACGTTGGAGTCGACAGTCGGACCGTGGCTTGTGGCCGTTGCCCGCAACCTCATAGCCGACTGGGCGCGGCGCAACGCCCGGGAAGCGGCCGCCATCGATCAAGCTGGCCGCCCCGGACGCGCCAAGCAGCCCGATGCCGCAACAGCCGAATTGCACGGGGCGCTCTGGAACGAACTGGCAAGTCTCGATCCGGACGAGCGTGAAGTCCTTATCCTTTCCTATTTCCAGGGCCGGCGCGCAAAGGATGTGGCCCTGCTGCTGGGCATCACGCCCGAAGCCGCGTGGAAACGAATTCAACGCGCCCGGGCGGAGTTGGGCCGCAGGATGCTCGATCATCTCGGGAACGACCTGGCGAAAAAGCCCGGCCGCAACCGGCGCAAACGTATCATGGCGGCGATAGCTGTCGCTCCGATCCCGTGGAAGGCCGGCGCGTCGGTGTCGCTGGCCGGGGCCATGATAGGCGGGGCGACGGCCGCGAAAACTGTTGCGGGCATCGCCGCCATTGGAATACTCGCGGCGGCGGGATATCTTTTTGTCGCCAAAGGCGGCATGTCGCTCCTGCACAGGCCGGTGGATATTACCGCATCGAGCATTTTCACGGTAGAAGATCTGCCCACGGAGACGGCCGCAAATAACGCCGCCCCCGTGATGCCTGAGGCCGAAGTCAAGCTCGCAGTAGCCACGGACAAGCAGGAGTCGGAAATGTTCCCTGAAAAAGAAGTCTCCTTCACAAAAGTGGTGCGCGGCATCGTAGTTGACGCGGAAGACCGCCCAGTGGCGGGAGCCACCGTGGGTATAGACAATCGCAATGAGGCGATGGAGAGGCGCCGGGAATGCAAGAAAAGCGGCGAGGCGGAAATGCCCATTGTGGAGCTTGCCATGTCCACGGCGACGGACGGAACCGGCAGCTTCTATTTCAAGGACGTCCCCTGCTTCATGAAGAAGCAATGGACCCGCCCGGAAGTGGTCTGGGCGGAAAGCAATGGTTTTGCGGCGGAAGCACAGGTGGAACTGGACTCTCCGGAACGCGAGCATTACGTCGAGCTGAAACTAGTCCCTTCAGGCGCACTGGGCGGCATCGTCGTGGACGCAACCGGCAAGCCGGTTGATGACGCGTCGGTGCTGGGTCCCATGGTGCTGAGTTCTCTCGGCGACCCCATGCCCCATAGTATCTTCCTTTGGACGGGTCCGGACGGGCGTTTCCTGTTCGATCATGTCCCGGCGGGGGAACACGTGCTCTCGGTAATGTGCACTGGTTTCCTGAACTTAACCACAGAGCCTCTCGCGACCGGCAGAACAGACCACGTGATCAAGCTCGACAGAGGCTGTTCCATTTCGGGCAGGGCCATTGCTCCTGATGGGGGCGCCGCCGGAGATATAACAATCATGGCGCGGAGCGTAGAAGGCGAGACATCCCCTGATGGCTATTTCTCTCCGAAAAATTCCTCCAGCGCTGACGCAGGGGAATCGGGGCAATTCACGATCTCCGGCCTGACCCCCGGCGACTATAAGTTGATACTGAGGCCAGACTATCGGAAATCGAACCCGTACTTCCTGCGCACTCCCCTGCTGGTGACGCTGCCGCCGGGCGGGCCGGCAACGGGCGTGGAACTGCGACTCGAGTTGGGAGCAACGATTTCGGGTCGTGTGACAGACGCCCAGACCGGCGAGGGCATCGACAAAGCCGGCGTGAACATACAAGAAGAGGATTTTGCCGTTGCCACGGTTACGGATGCTGACGGCGACTATCTTCTAAAGGGCGTACGCCCGGGTGCGACAAAATTGAATGCCGCCGTTTACGATGGGACGTGGATATACGAGCCGAAGAGCATCAGTCTCCCATCGAACGAATCAGGAGCGCCCCTCACGGGAATTGATTTTCAACTTGCCCACAAGAAGACGGTGGTTGGACGCGTTGTGGATTCTGCCGGACGACCCGTGCCGGGGGCGTCGGTCACAGCAGTGTTCAGTGACCCAGCGGCTAAAGTGAAGTATGCCAACGCGACGCGGAGCATCTCCGGCGCCAGTGATCAGCAAGGCAATTTTGCTCTTCCATTGGAAGGGGAGCCAAAGGAAGTCTATCTCCAGGCCATGACCGATGGCGGCATCAGCCGTTGCGTGGGGCCTGTTGCGCCCTATGGACAGACACACGAACTCCAACTTATGCGGGCGGGACGACTGGAAGTGACCGTGGAGAATACCGCGGGCGCCCCTATCCCCAATGTCACGGTTACAGTCGCGCCGAAAGATTCCTCCGCCGTCGTGATGGCGCCAAGGGGGCGTTATTACCAGTTCAGGGACACGATTTCGCTGAGCACTGGCAAATACGGCTATGCAGAATTGCCTTCTCTCATCCCGGGGGCGTACACGCTCGAGTTGCGCGGGGAAGGCGGTCCCTTGGCGGTAGCACACGCGACCGTGCCCGAAGGGCGTACGCTGCGCTCGAGGCTGGTGGTCGATACCGGTGAATTCGGAATGATTGAAGGCGTCGTCACCCGCAACGGCAGTCCACTGCAGGGGGCACAGATTGTGGCGGCAACCGACAAAGGCGGCGGAACGGAGAAATTTGGCGGGGTGGCATACATAGGCGCTGACGGCAAATATGTCTTGCCCATGGTAACGCCTGGAACAGTCACCGTGAAACTCACGTCATTAGTGTACGGGCCATCTTCAGGCACGACGCGCACGGAAATTGTTCAAGTCACGGCGGGACAGGGCACGACTTTGAACTTTGCGCTCGACCGCCAAGGGACGCTAGTGGAAGGGCAGGTGTTGGTTAACGGCAAGGCTGGAACAAACAAGCAAGTCCAATTCTACGCCGCGGGCAGCGATGCACCTGTGGCCACTTCGCGGACGAATCTGGACGGAGCGTTTTCCACGGACCAACTGCCGGAAGGGCAGTATCAGGCTGTTGTCGAAGTCTCGCTTCGCGAGTCACTGCCTGAATACACGGTGCGGCAGGTTAAAGACGTTGAAGTCAAAACGGGCGATGCGACGCGGGTGGATTTTGAACTTGCCCTCGGCGGGATAAACGCCGTTGTGAGCGGAATCAAGAAGGGAGAGCAGGGCCTGCTCGCTCTCTTTGCCGGTGTATCCACGCCCCCGGTGCTTTCGGCGGAGGTGCTGGCGAGCTTGGAGCCGTATACGGTGCGGCAGGAGGCCTTGCAGCAAGACGGGCCTCTGCTCTTCGAGGATCTGCCGCCGGGTGATTACATAGTAGGCGCGGTTGTCATACCCGCTGACGCGCAGATGGACGAATCAGCCGCCATGTCCGGGATTGCTTCCGGCCGGTACATCGCGTACGAAATCACAATTGACGCAGGACAAGTGGCCGAGATGCAATTGCCGATTCCGTAATCCGCATGGTGAAGATATCCAGCCGATGTATAAGCAATCATTAGATTGTGGTAGGCATGGGCGGCAACCGCTTACTCCGTTGGGATCCCCAGTGGGAAGAATTCAAGGACGGCCCCGAAGCGAACCGATATCTCATTTATACGATGCGTCCTCCGTGGCGACCGTGACGCATGCGTTGACTCTTACCACCCCTTTGTCCACATCTCCCCGTCTTCGTAAACCTTCTCATCATCGAGGTGAGCGTCTTCTGCATCGAGTTCGCACAACCGCGCCGGATCTGAATCCTCGAGCACCTCGCGGTAGAATTCGTGCTGGATAAGGAGGTTCATGATCTCGTTCGTGCCGGTCCAGATCTGCGCGAGCCGCGCGTCACGCACCATCCGTTCGATGGGATACACGGACGTGTAACCGATGCCGCCCATCACCTGCATCGCGATATTGCAGACGTCCCAGGCCATCTCCGTCGAGAATTTCTTGGCCTCGCTCACCAGACGCCGCATGGTCGGAACACCCTGGTCGACGGCCTTGCACGCCGCGTGACTCAGCGCGCGGGCCGCATCGAGGCGCGTGATCGCTTCGGCGATCTTGAAGCTGACGCCCTGGAAGCTGCGGATGCGCTTGCCGAAGGCGTACCGGCGGTCGCTGTAGCGAGTGGCGACGGTCAGCGCGGCGCGCGCCAATCCCAACGCGCCGCCCGCGCTCGTGAGACGCTCGGGGACCATCATGAAGTTGAAGGCGTCGGCGCCTTTGTTCAACCCGCCAATCAGATTTGACGCCGGCACTCGCACATCCTTGAAGATGATCCGGCCCGTGCCCCCGCCGCGGGTGCCCATCAAATGATACAGGTACTTCGCCTCGACGCCTTCCCGCTCTTTCTCGATGAGCAGGAGGCTGATCCGGTCATGCGGTTTGCCTTCGGGATTCGTGCAGCAATACACGAGGAAGAAATCCGCCTCCGCCGCGCCCACGACGAAACGCTTCTGTCCACGTACCGTGAAGAAGCCGTCCTTGAGTTCGGCCTTGGTGGTGGCCCCGAAGAAATCGGTCCCGCCGCGAGGTTCCGTAAGTGCTTCCGCCGCCACGATCTCACCCTTCAGCATGGGCTTCAGGAACCGCTCCTTCTGCTCTTCCGTACCGAAGCGGCACAACGCCTCTCCGACGATCGAGGGCATCGAGAAGGCGCAGCCGAGCGCCATGCCCAGCACGCCGATCTCCTCGAGTGCCGCCAGTTCCGCCGTCCAGCCCATACCGCGGCCGCCGTACTCCTTTGGGAAACGCAGTCCGAGAAGGTTCCTTGCGCCGAGCGCCTTCACGTATTCGCGAGGATACGTGATTTCATCTTTATCCATCTTTCGCAGGAGATCGGAGGGGACCTGATCTCTCACGAACGCCCTGACCTCCTGTTTCAGCGCCTTCTCTTCGCCGGTGAGCAACACGTCCTGCAGCATGGTGATGTCTCCTACCTGAATTGCGCCGCAGCATACCGCTGGAGCCGTTGAACGCGGAATTGCCTGAACCCCGTCACGAGCATAAAACCCTTTCCACGGCGTGTCAAGGCGCACTCCATCTCGACATCGAGGGGGAGCATTCCTTTGCGCGCTCGTCCTCAGAATGGATATTATGCCCCGATGTGGGAACGCATAGCCAATGCAAAAGGCGTTTATCCAGACATACGGCTGTCAGATGAACGAACACGACAGCTTCAGGATGATAGAGATCCTGTCGGCGCTCGGCTACGAGACGACCACGGACATCAACGAGGCGTCCCTCGTGCTGGTCAACACGTGTTCCGTTCGACGAAACCCTGAGAACAAGGTCTACAGCTTCCTTGGCAAGCTTCAGCCACTCAAGCAAGCCCGTCCTGAACTCATCGTCGGCGTGGCCGGGTGCGTGGCCCAGCAGGAAGGAGAGGGCATCCTCAAACGCTCCCGGGTCGTGGACATGGTCTTCGGTCCCGACAACTATTTCCGGCTGCCCGAGTTCATCAAGGCCGTGCGCGCCGGGGAACGCGTCGTGGCGACCGAATGGCTGCCGGGCAAAGGGCGCGTGCAGAATTTCATTCCGGAGGAATGGATCGAACGCGGACACGTCGACGGCTGCCGCGCATATATCGCCATCAGCAAAGGTTGCAGCAATCTGTGCAGCTTCTGCATCGTTCCCAGCGTACGCGGCCGCGAAGTGAGCCGCGAACCGGAAAGTATACTGCGCGAGGCGGAAGCCCTCATCGCAAAGGGCGCGAGAGAGATATGGCTCCTCGGGCAGAACGTAAACTCATACGAAGCCGGAGACTGGGGCTTCTACGAACTCCTCGATGCGGTATCGCGGCTTGCCCTCAAGCGCCTGCGGTTCACATCTCCCCATCCGAAGGATTGGAACAACGCCTTGTCGGACCTGATGGCCGCGCGTCCGACGATCTGCAAGCAGTTACACATGCCGCTTCAGGCCGGCGCCGATCGCATCCTCACGTTGATGAAAAGGCGCCACACGATACAAGAGTACCGCAACGAGATTGCGTACATGAAATCCGTCAACCCCGGGATCGAGATCAGCACCGATATCATCGTCGGTTTTCCAACCGAGACCGAAGCGGAATTCGAGGAGACGCTGAGCGTCCTCGATGAAGTCCGGTTCAGCCAGGTCTACTCGTTCAAGTACTCGCCGCGCCCCGGTACGCGCGCCGCGGAGATGCCCGACGACGTGCCTCGAACCGTCAAGGAGGAGCGTCTCGCGCGCTTGATCGCAGTCCAAGACAGAATCAACGCCGAACAACTGGATCGCTACGTCGGAACGACGCAGGAAGTGCTGATTGAAGGCGTGCATCCGAAACAGACGCACGTGTGGAGCGGACGCACCGACGGCTATCGCCCCGTGAGTATCCACCATGCCGAACTCGGCATCGGCGAGATGGTCAACGTCCGCATCAACGGCCACAAAGGGCACTGGCTGCTGGGCGAAGTCGTCGCTCCGCAGAACGTGACGGAGTAAGGCATAATGACAACTTCTCCTCTCACTCCTGCTCCCGCTCGTGCTCCCGTTCGTGCTCGTGCTCGTGCTCGTAATCGTGATCGTAATCGATCCCGATTCTTCTCCACAGCTATGTCTCTGCAAACCCGATCCGCCCCTCAGAACAACCTTGCGAATGAAACCGTTCTCACGCTCTGTCGTAAATCGATTACGAGCACGAGCACGAACGGGAAGGGGGCCGGGGAGTGGTGGCAGCCATGACACGCAGGCGAGCCATGATATACACCCTCGGTTGCCGGCTCAACCATGCGGAATCAGGCATCATCGCGGAGCGGCTTTCAGAAGCCGGCTATACCCTGGTATCGCCGGAAGAGCCGGCTGACGTGTGTATCATCAACACCTGCACCGTGACGAGAGAGGCCGATGCCAAGTCCCGGAAAATGATACGCGCGTTCGTTCGAAAGCATCCGGAAGCGTTTGTCGCCGTAGTGGGCTGCTATGCGGAACTGGCCGCGGAAGTGATCGCGGGTATCCCCGGTGTGGACCTCGTCCTCGGTACGCAGGATAAGCTCCAAGTGATCGAGTACATCGCTGAGAACAAGAACATTGCGCCGGTCGTAGCGCGACGGAAGATCGACGCCGCAGATTTCACGATCGCGTTATGCAATGCTGACGGTTCTGCCCGAGGACTCGCCCACCGAGCCAATCTGAAGATCCAGGATGGATGCGATCAGTGGTGCAGCTACTGCATCGTACCCGCGGCTCGCGGCCCCGCGCGCAGCCGCGATTTCGACAATCTGATGGAGGAAGCGGCGGCCCTCGCGCGACGCGGGACAAAGGAAATCGTGCTTACGGGCGTCAATGTCGGCGCGTACGCAAACAAGGGACGCACGCTGCTTGACGTCATCGACGGCATAAGCGCTCTCGAGGGCATTCGGCGCGTCCGCTGCGGTTCAATCGAACTGCTGTTGGCCGTACCCGAGGGACTGCTTGAGCGCATGGCCGACCCGGACCATGCCCTCGTGCCGTTTCTGCATATTCCGCTGCAGTCAGGCTCCGACCGCATCATCGAGAGGATGCGGAGGAACTATACGGCAAAGGCGTTTCTCGATTTCACGCGGTCGGCCGTTGCGAGAGTTCCGGAACTGTGTGTCGGCGTCGACGTACTCGTGGGATTTCCCGGCGAATCGGAGGCCGACTTCGACGAAACCTGCCGGCTTCTGCAAGAGACCCCGATCTCGTACGCGCACGTGTTCAAATACTCTGACAGGAAAGGCGCCGCGGCAGCGCTGATGGAGGGCAAAGTCGACGCGAACACGTTGCACGCGCGCAGCGAACGCGCCCGGGAGATCAGCTTACGGAAACGCCACGCGTTTCATGAGAGGCATCTCGGCGCGACAGTCGAGGTGCTCTTCGAGGAAAAGGCCGAGGGTTACTGGTGGGGCTACACGGGGAATTACATTCAGGTCGCCGCATGTTCCGATGAGTGTCTTGAAAACACACTGCGTTACGTTGTCTTATCATCGGACCGCGGCGAACATATGCAGGGACAGTTGGCGGAAGATAACTGGAGTTTTGAAAAAGGATAGGTTTGGAGCGATGACGGAAACGGTATCAGCATCGGCGCGGGAAAAGGAAGAACGGTTAAAAACTCTCTTGCGGGGCTACGGGACTCTCGCGATCGCATACTCCGGCGGAGTGGATTCGACTTATCTGGCGGACGTCGCGCACGAGACATTGGGCGCGGGCGTGCGCATGCTCTTGGCCGACTCTCCCAGTCTGCCGAGGTCCGAGCTCGAGGAAGCGCGCGAGATCGCGCGCAGTCGAAACTGGCATCTGGTCGTCATCGAGACGGAGGAGTTTTCAAACGAAACCTTTCTCAGAAACGACGGCAACCGTTGCTACATCTGCAAGGATGAGCTGTTCACGCGTATGCGCCGATACGCCGAGGAGAATCGCATTGCCGTGCTCGCGTACGGCGAGACCGCCGACGATCTCGCCGACCCGACGCGGCTCGGAAAACTTGCCGCCGGCGAGCACAAAGTGGCGGCGCCGTTGCTCGAGGCCGGACTTGTGAAAGAAGAGATCCGGCAACTCAGCAGACGGCGCGGCTTGCCCACCTGGAACAAGGCGTCCTTTGCCTGCCTGTCATCGCGGATTCCCGCGGGAACGCCGCTGACGATCGACGCGCTCAACAAAGTGGAGCGCGCGGAGGAGTTCCTCAAGACGTTGGGATTCCGCCAGTACCGCGCGCGGCACCACGGCGATCTGTGCCGCATTGAAATCGATCCGGACGACTTCGACAGGCTAATGCAGCCCGAGACGCGAAAGCGTATCGTGGAAGAGATCCGCCGCATCGGTTACCGTCACGTCACCCTGGATCTCGCGGGCTACTGCACGGGAAGCACCGCCCCACTTACGCCATCATCGTAAGGATAGAAGCGGACGCAAGGCGACTCTTATCAATTTCTTTGTCAGCAACATCTACGCGGGAAGCGTAGATGTTGCTGACAAAGAAATCACACCCTTGGCTTCGGTTGCGGCTGTGCCGCGTCAGGGGTTGGGTTGAGGCCTGGGGGGCGCGGGAGCAGGCGCAGCCTCCGGTGTAGGTGTCGTGGTTCCGGGGGCCTTGGGGGGTTCCTGACCCGGGGAAAGCGTTTCTTTGGCGGACTCTTCGGCCTGTTTCGCGGCGGCGCCGTGTAACATATGGTCGGCGCTGGGCCGTCGCGCGGTCAGTCTTCCGCCCTTCTCGGCGGCGCCCCGTGTGGCATTCTTCACGACGTAGAAAAACTTCGTGCCCTTGCCTTCGTTCAGCGTCAGATCGCCGGTGATCAGGACGGGTTCCTTGACGAGGTCCACCTTTGCGTCCTTCGCCATCTGCACGAGAACCACCTCGCGCATCGGCGGCGCCTGGCAGAAGTAACACTCGATCGGCAACGGCAGCAGAAGGAACTTCGTCATCTGACGGAACTCGTACTCGGGCACCATAAACCCGATCAGGTTGATACGCGTATCCTTCTTGACCGCCAGGTCCGAGGCAAAGGTCGGCCCCGACCACGTCGTGCCTTTGGTCTCGCGCAGCAAGCTCCACGAAAGCAGTTCGGCGCCCGTGTTGATCTGGTCGGACTCGGCTTTGCGGCGGACCTTTTCCATCTCGGTGGCCAGCGTACCGCGGCGCATATAACCATTGATGAAGACCACCGCGGCGAGGATCACGACGATCCCGACAATGGTCCCCAAATCGCGTACGACACGTCTTCTCACGACGATG
>Ga0209777_10009149_pt1 | contig 10709 bp, 12 predicted proteins | sample FrelakmetHBP12HB_FD_187147 | JGI IMG/M metagenome (GOLD analysis project Ga0209777, IMG submission 187147) | Freshwater lake sediment microbial communities from the University of Notre Dame, USA, for methane emissions studies -HBP12 HB (SPAdes)... | ecosystem: Environmental > Aquatic >... | reverse complement strand
CGTGTCCACGGTTGGACTGAATGAGAAACAAATTATAGCCTATGTAAAATGGCAAGCACATCAGGATTCAGGTCAAGCGAAGCTTGTGTTTTGAAAAGTGCCACGGGCTATGCCCGTGGGTATCTACGATCAGTCAATCAAGAATCGCCCGCAGAAGGGCGGCCAGACACATGAGCAGGGTTTAAGATGGTAAATAGGGTGTGATCCTTTTCATGGGCTTTTGTTCTGGGGGCAATTTTTATTGACATATTTCACCCCTTTTCCAAGACCGTTCTTTTTCCGCAATTCTGTGTGGGATACTGTATTTCACCAACTCAAGAAGCCATTCCTCCTTACCGTAAGGCTCAATTTGCTCTTTTACCACCCACCCAATAGAAGGAGCATACCAAAAAGTTTCTCCGCCTGCCTGAATTCTTAAAGCCTTAAAAGTGCCCGCAGGAACTGTAACCTCTTCATAAGTCCGTATATTTACCGTAATCTTTGAAGGGGAAGGGCGAAAACCTTCTGAATAATCCCGTAAAGTATAACTACTGTCCCACTTCTTGCCTACCCTTAAAGGCCACTTGAATACTCGGATGCACGGTTCAGCAGATTCCAATTCCTTGCCGTCCGCAAATGATCCAATCCAGTTCAAATTCATGTCGTATATATCAAAATAATTTCTTTCTTCTTTACTCACTTCAATCCAATACGCTGGTTTCTTATCAAATTCCTTCTTTTGTTTAACTACCATAGTGACGTTGCAAATCTTACCATTTGAAAGGTTGGCATCTTGATAAATAAACTTTGTACCCATGACGAGAACTGGGGGGTAGTTAGCCCCAGTTTTCTGGTCAATAAAAAGATTATTGAGCCGGGAATCCCCGGCACTTTGCATGCCAATATAGGCACTACCAGAACATCCTACACAAAAGGAAGTCAAAACCAGAATGACTGTTATTCTTTGCATTGTCTTCGGGGTTCTCACTTTTAATTACCCCTACACCCCCTTTCCATTTTTTCTTTCCCGTCCTCTTAATTATCCCATGTTAAAAAAGAGTCTGTAAGATCTCCACATTCATTTCAATTCTGACGTGGTTCTTTCCCTTAGTTGAAGGATGGAGCACTGTTTTTGCATTTCTATTTCCCCTCTGTCCGAATCCTCCACTTGCAGTTGTTTTCTGATAGATTTAGAAGGTCTCCTATAGAAAGAAACCCCATTTCAAGGATCAGCATCTCCTATTGATAGATCATCTTCTTATTTGGACAAGATGACGAAGTGATCCCTTCGATTCTTAGCCCATGCCTCCTCATTATGACCCGGGTCTAGAGGTCTATCCTTTCCATAGACTTTTGCATCATTTCTCTCCTGGAATTCAATGGGGCCTCATTTCAAGAAGGTTCTCTTATCCTAAAAAATGGCCGTATACTTCAAAACCACTACTCAGAAAAAAGATCGAAGGAGGCTTTAAATCAGAGAAGAAGTGGATCTCCCATGGAGAAGGTTCCTATCCATTCATAGGAAGTGAAGACGGTCTGACAAAGCCTCCCTCGCTACCTATTTCCTCAAACTCTTCTTGGCCCGAGATCTCTTGAACATTTTCATGCTTTTGAATATTGCATCCCTTCCCCCAATAAAAAAGCCGCTACCCATAATTCTATTTTGGGATAGCGGCCCGACTATCCAGCTTTTTAACCTCCAGAAATATTTTAATATTTCTGGACCCAATAAACTCCAGGATCTGATTTCAGGTGCGATGTTTAACGCAATGCGGGTTAATATCATGTTTTGTGCTTGACCAAGTATTGTTTGATGCTTTCCTCAACTTGCTGGGTAAATATTCGGGTTTCTCTTTTTTTAATGTTCCACTGGTAAGAAAAATATGAACCAGCCAAAATGATTATTACAGATAAAACCAAAGCCATCAGTTTTGTTCTTGGTGCAGGGATGGATTGAAGGAAAAAGATGCTCCAAAGCCCAATACTTATTAAAATTACAATCCCTAAGGCATAGAATAGCCAAAAGATTTCGTAGAGCATAAGGCACCCTCCCGCTAATGTTTAACTTCATCTCACTGGACCAATTCGAACTTCCACCATAGTCGTCCCATACCATTTGTCGACAATCTTAATCGTGCAGGTTTTGTCAGGCTTTGAAAAACTGAGAATGGACTCTTTTCCTTTGAAGCTGTTCACTAAATATCCGCCTTGCTTGTTTCAACATGATGTTAAGGATCTCATTTAGTTACTTGGGTTAGAACCTACGGACCCTTTCTCGTAAGAACTAATGAGAATTCGGTCATTCATATTACCTCCTCAACGGTTCTTTCCTTTGGGGAAACCATCTAATGGATCAATTCTCTTAATTCCTTGAGCTGAATAGGTTTTTCTAAAAACGCATTTGCTCTTCTTTCATGGGCTTTGGAGGTAGCCTCCCCATCCCCAAAGGCTGTAATAACAACGACTGGAGTTTCAGGTTGAATCTTCTTCAATCCCAGGAGGATATCGAATCCGCTGAAACCCGGCAACTGAATATCAGTGATAATGAGATCAAAAGAGTTTGTCATAAGTTTCCTAAAAGCGTATGTACCTTTCTCAACAGAATCCGCCTCATACCCTTCGTCTTTAATAAAATCGATTAACAACGATCGGATCTCTTGGTTGCTTTCAATGACTAATATTCGTCCTATGTTTTTGTCCATGCTTGCCTTCCTGATACAGCATGATACAGACCAAGGGGCGAATAAATCCCCGTTATTTGGACAAGATGACCATATGGTCCCTCCGGTTCTTCGCCCAGGCCTCTTCGTTATGTCCGGGATCCAGAGGCCTCTCCTTCCCGTAAGAGATAGTGGAGATACGGCTTTCCGGAATGCCGAGAGAGATGAGGTACTTCTTGGCACTGTTGGCTCGCCTCTCACCGAGAGCGAGGTTATACTCCACCGTCCCTCTTTCGTCACAGTGTCCTTCGATCTGGACCTTCACCTTGGGGTATTTCTTCAGCAAGGCCGCATTTCTATTCAGAATCTCTGCGTCCCCCGGACGAATGTTATACTTATCAAATTCGAAATGAATGTCTTTAAGAAATTTGCTTTCAAAGACCTCCCCCTCAATGCCTGGTTCCTTCTTTGCCACGAGACTCTTTTCAAATTCTTTTGCACCCGGTTCCTCTTTGGGTTTCATTTCCTTTGTTCGTTCAGCTTCTGGCTTTGCTAACGCTTCTTCTTTCTTAATGGATGGCTCTTCTTTAACGACAGTTTTCTTAGGACATCCTACCATGATCAGCCCAAGGCAGAGCATAAGGACTAAAATACTGACAATTTTCTTACCCATGGTCAACCTCCTTTTAAAAAATGATTCTGGTGCCCTTTCCTATTCAATTCGTCCACATTGATTTTCTCTTGCATGGAACCATACAACTTGCTAACCGCTACGTCTGAAAAATGGAGAAATATCAATCCTGCTCGTTTCACCCCCTTTCATTCAAATGAGCTTTAATGCGAAGGCCTGGAGAAATGAATTTCCCTTCGGGAAGGGTCTATATTAATAAAGTAACCCCCTTCATAAGTTACGTAGATTGAATCCTTAAAAACACCTCCTTTCATAGTCTGGACGGGTTTACCAAGTAGCCCGTTAAATAGGGCTGTATATTTTTTCTTATCAAAACCAGTCGGATAGAAACTAAAGGTATAATCAAAAAAAGATAATTTACCATGCTTCAGGTTTAAAACTATCTTTATGTGCTCCACCTCCTCGGATAGTTGCAAAGGAGATATTATTAGAATAGGAACTTTACAGGGATCATATGCGGTTGATCCCCCGGTTGATTCTATCCGCCTTACTTCTTCTCTGATCCGATTGGAATCCTCATATACCAGTTGTGCGGAATATGGCTTTCCCTGTTTCAGATTAAAGTACTCCGGGGTGCGCAGAATAATCTTTTTGGGTAGTCCTCCGAATTTGAGTAACTCTTCTTCTGTTGTTACCCCAATTTCCAAGTCTCTCCATGACCATCCAAAGGCATTGCTATTTAAGCCGACCAAAAGAAATGCCAATAGGGAAATTGAGAACGTTTTGTAGATTCTCATTGGGTTCAGCCCTCCTGAAAGCGACCCTTCAATATGGGGACGGTGATTCGACGACCACGCAGGAACATATCCTGTTCTCAAAGTCTCTTGGCTGATCTAAATGTAAGGGTGCCCGAATCTATTTCTTCCGTGTATTGAATATTTTCCGAAGGAACCGGACAACTCTTTATTTTGCCTACCATTTTGTATGTGTATCGATTGCAGCCTCTTTTGATTCGCTATGATCTGGAACCCTATATCAATAAGGGCTTCTGCCTCTTTCCAAAGATGCTCCCGGCTCGAACTCCCAAGAAGAGCAACAATAATTACCTCTTTCTCCCTTTCAGCTGCACATACAAAACAATGTCCAGCCCTGAAGGTGTATCCTGTCTTTCCTCCTATAAGATCTCCATCCGACCATAAAAGCTTGTTCGTATTTTTTAGAGACAAGATTTCCCCTTTGTCTGTCGAGAGTTCTACCGCAGGGGTTGCGATTATCTCTTTTAATTTGGGGTAACTCAACACACAACTCATAATTTTTGATAAGTCTAAGGCTGTGGTATATTGGTGAGGACCTGGAAGGCCAGTCGAGTTTATGAATTTAGTATCCTTTGCTCCGATTGATATGGCCTTTTGGTTCATAAGTTCGACAAAACCCTTTTCGGAACCGGCTACTGCTTCCGCAAGAGCAACAGCAGCATCGTTTGCAGATTTTATGAGTGCCGCATAAAGAAGTTTCTCTACCGTTACCTTATCCCCCTGTTTGAAGCCCGCTTTCAAAGGACGAACAAGAGAGGCATTTTTACTAATTGTTACGACATTATCAAGGTCTGCTTTCTCAATAGCCACTATTGCTGTCATCAGCTTCGTGGTGCTTGCTGGAGGAAGGCGACGCTTAGGATCTTTCGCATACAGCATTCTTCCTGTTAACACATCCATGACCACTGCTGCCCGGGAATTAATGCTTTCTGCAAACGCGCTTGAAAGAAAAACCAGGAAAATGGATGCGAAGCAAGCCAGACCATACAAAAAAACCTTTGTATGTCCCTTTTTTGAACGCATTTTAGGATATCACTCCTCCTTTGATAGTCTTCATCTGCTATTCATCTCCTACTTTCCTCACCCTACACAGCTACCCTATCATTTCTCTTTGCTCTCTCACATCCCTATCTTCATTAATACCTATTTCCGCTCCTGGTCTTGTCTCTCCAATCATTGCTTTTCCCTTCCTGTTCTCTAAGATCAGTCGATCAAGAATCGCCCGCAGAAGGGTGGCCAGACACATGAGCAGGGTTTAAGATGGTAAATAGGGTGTGATCCTTTTCATAGGCTTTTGTTCTGGGGGGCAATTTTTATTGACATATTTCACCCCTTTTCCAAGGCCGTTCTTTTTCCGCAATTCTGTGTGGGATGCTGTATTCCACCAACTCAAGAAGCCATTCCTCCTTACCGTAAGGCTCAATTTGCTCTTTTACCACCCACCCAATAGAAGGAGCATACCAAAAAGTTTCTCTGCCTGCCTGAATTCTTAAAGCCTTAAAAGTGCCCGCAGGAACTGTAACCTCTTCATAAGTCCGTATATTTACCGTAATCTTTGAAGGGGAAGGGCGAAAACCTTCTGAATAATCCCGTAAAGTATAACTACTGTCCCACTTCTTGCCTACCCTTAAAGGCCACTTGAATACTCGGATGCACGGTTCAGCAGATTCCAATTCCTTGCCGTCCGCAAATGATCCAATCCAGTTCAAATTCATGTCGTATATATCAAAATAATTTCTTTCTTCTTTACTCACTTCAATCCAATACGCTGGTTTCTTATCAAATTCCTTCTTTTGTTTAACTACCATAGTGACGTTGCAAATCTTACCATTTGAAAGGTTGGCATCTTGATAAATAAACTTTGTACCCATGACGAGAACTAGAGGATGATCAAGTTTCTCATCAATAAGATTGCTCGGACTCCCACTATTTTTTGCACCGATATAGGCACCACCAGAACATCTTAGGCAAGTGAAAGTCAAAACTAAGATTACAATCGCTCTTTGCACCTTTTCCAGGGTTCTCACCCCCATTAAATTATCCCCACCGCTCGTTTCCATTTTCCCTCCTCCTTCTATAGTATTTTCTGTTGATGTAACTTTGTTAGATATAATCCCTAACTGTGCCTTTAAGTAGAAACGACTCAACACATAAAAGGTTAATTGGGAAATGAAAGGTAATGGGGGATCACTTAACAACGGAGAATCATGGATGTTTGATTGAGAGAAAAGGTCGGATAGGAGAAGCAAGAGATGTGCTCAAAGACATTGGTTCCAAGATGAAATATGATGGAAAAGGCGCTTGAAACGAATACCTTGGACTGCTTTTGTGGATCAATCAATAGATTTTCTTTGTCCAGGCTCTCAAAACTTAGATCAGTAGAAAGCATCTTAGCTCTTTTTAAATTAGAGCAACGGAAATAGGCTGGCAATACGACAATAAAAGCAGAAATTACGATAACTAGAAAAATTAGGACAGGCTTTCTTTTCATGTAAGAATGCCAAGCTTGTTATTTTTCCCAGTCGATAGTAATTTACTCCCTGATATTTGTCCATTTATCATAATTCTCTTATCGGTGTCAACATATTTTATCGATTACCACATTATTTGAGTAATCTTAGAAAGAGATGTCGCCTTTTTATACGATAGGCCATATGCAGAACTTGCTCGGAACTCTAAGACCTCTCTCTTTAGACCTCCCACAAGTTAAACTCTGAATCCCTTTTACTAAATGATTAAATGTTCTCCTTCTCACAACATCACCTCCTTCCTTACCAACCTTACCAATCTTTCCTCCTAAAGTTCAAACTCCCAAAATAGGATTCTTGATTATTGAATACACTTTTCAAAAATTTTTCTGGCGGCTTGAACCGCCTTCGACTCTAAAGGAAGTTGAAAGGTCGGTTTGCCCTCGGAGTCATATCGGTAGACTTCTTCGTCGACCGGGAGAATCCCTCCCAATTCGAGGTTTTGTTTTTTTATTTCTTCATAGATTTCAGGCCTGGGTTCGTCCTGAACTCGATTGATAACTAATACCTCACGAACAATACGAAGATCCAGTTCATGGATCAGGTCTCGAATCCGCGAAGAGGTCAAGATCCCTCGCTGGCTGGAATCCGAGACGATGAAGAGAAGATCCACATCTCGAGTGGTCAACCGACTGAAATGTTCCATCCCTGCCTCGTTATCGATCACGATATATTGATAATTTCCGGTCAGAAGATCCAAGCATCTTCTCGCTAAGGCATTCACCGCACAATAACAACCTGGTCCTTCTGGACGTCCCATCGCAATGAGATCAAATCCTTTAGCTTCAGTCAGCGCCTCCTGAACCTTATATTCAATCCAGATGTCCTTTGTCATTCCAACAGGGACATCCTTCTTCATCATCTCACGGGCTTCGCCAATGGTGGACCTTATCTCCACGCCCAAGACCTCGTTGAGGTTCGAATTCGAATCCGCATCCACCGCCAGAATTGGACCTTTCCCTTTGTCCAAGAGAAACCGCATAATCATTCCAGCCAAGGTGGTTTTGCCCGTTCCGCCTTTTCCTGAAACCGCAATTGTGAAGCTCAAAGCTGTCCTCCTTCGAAGTTTGTCATCGTCAAGGCAATACGCACTATCCCCTTAACAATCCTCCTCCGTTTTCCGCCGAATAATGCTTTCTCTATAGTTTCTCCCACGGATAATTAGTGGCCGGGGCGAGAGAGCGCGCCTTTCCCACCTCCGGCTGAGCCAAGGTCTCATTTACGTTTTAATTCCTTGATACGTTCTTCTGCCCCTTCGAGCTCCTTTCTCAGCTGGTCTCTGTAATTCTCCAGCCATTCCTGTTCCTCCTTAGATGAAAAAAAACGTCGGAGCGGCAGACAACCGCAATTGCAATTTCTTCCACCACCCACGCCAATAAAACTTTGACTTCCTCTCGGTTGACACATTTTGAATCACCTCCTTTCAGAAATAACTTGACACTCGTAATACGGAGACTTGTTCCTGCTGTTTTCATATGCGCGCTCAATCAGGGAAACGATCACAATCCCAAATTTAGCTTGGCGATATCTTGACGAAGCCCTTCAGATGTCTTGAAGTGAAGCATAAGCCCTCGGGCGTCCCGGAAGAGGCGTTCGACCGTGTATTCGCGGCAATATCCATGTCCTCCATGGACTTGGATTGCCTTGTTAGTGACGTCTACAGCCATCTCGGAGGCGTAAAGCTTTGCCTTAAAGCCGTTGATAGCGGCGGTATCGGAGGAAGAATCGGCTCTGGCTGCGCACTCAAAGAGAAGTGCCTCTGCTGCTTCGCTTCCGAGAATCATGTCCGTGATCATGAATTGGACAGCCTGGTGAACACCAATGGGCTGCCCCGCTATTATTCTTTCTTTGGCATGTTTGATGGAAAGGTCCGTGGCAGCTTCGGCTATACCCACCGATATGGCAGCCGCTCCGAAGAAGCCCCAGCCCATAACGGTCTTTCCAAGGACCTGAGTTCCTTCGTCTTCTTTGCCCAGTAGGTTCTCAAAAGGGATTCGACAATCGTTGAAGAACATTTCCCTCGAAGAAGTACTCGTCAGACCCATTTTGTTTTCGGGACGTCCGAAAGAAAGCCCGGGGGTTTCTTTCTCAAGGAGCAGGGTACTCATCCCCTGAGGACCTTTTTCCGGATCTGTGCGAACCAGGATCATATAAATGTCTGCCTCACCCGCAGAGGTGATGAAGAATTTCGACCCATTCACTACATAGGCCTGATTGTCCTTTATGGCTCGTGTGGTAATGGCTCCTGAGTTGCAGCCGGAATCAGGTTCATGAACGGCAAAGGCTCCAAGGCCTCTCTTCTTCAATATTTCTGGTGGCCATTTTTTCTTTATTGCTTCACTGCCTGCATTTTCAATTGCCTTTTCAACAATGGAGTGGGAAACATAGACCAAAGCAGTCGAGGCACAAGCTTTGGCTATTTCTTTCACCACCGTGGCGAAGCGGACCCGGTCAAATTCCGATCCAGTTAGCCCAAAGAGGCCAGCTTTTCTCAAGTCACAAATATTTTCCCACGGAAAGCTTCGGTTTTGATCGATTTCAGCGGCACGAGGAGCCAGCTTCTTCGTGGCCACTTTCTCTGCAAGTTTTCTGATTTCTTCGACAGGTAATTTTTCCATCTTACCCCTCCCTTTGACTGGTTGTGATGATCCCAAAAAATGGGGGTAGAGTGTTTAACTCTACCCCTTGGCCAAACCTAACTTTCCTTACTTAGACTTTTTGCCCTTTTTGGGTGGCAATGGAATACATCCACACCCACATGAACTCTTCTTCTCCGCCATTTTTATCACCTCCTTTCAATGGAATTGCCGTTCTTAAGATGGTTCACAGAAACATGGACATATTAAGTATTTAAATATCTTCTTAAATAATTCTTAAAAAAATATTACTTACCCTTTTGAGATCTTATTTCTTTAATCCTTTCTCGGACAGCTCTAAGCTCACTAAGTAATTCCTTCTCATGTTTCTTTAATGATTCTGCATCCGAAACTCTCAATTCTTTGCCCGTGTATCTGCATGCATCCTTACAGCCGCACGTGCAGACTTCGGTCAATACCTCTCGGCAGTTTTCCAGGGCTTCTTCATCAATCGAATAGGGTATCCAGTATCCCTTTCTTTCGTTTCTGACAAGGCCTGCTTGTCTCAGCAATCGCAGATGTTGGGATACGGCCGCAGGGGTTATCCTGAGCTTTTCCGAGAGATACTTGGCCCCAAGCGGACCTTCAGATTTCAAAAGATCAATGATTTTGAGGCGTGTTTCTACGGCCAATACTTTAAACAGTTCGGATGGTTCGAATTTCATTTTTGTGTCCCAGATTCAGATTAAGTAGTTTAGTTACTACTAAAATAAATTAAGAGAGTCTGTTTGTCAAGAATTTTTTTCAAGATTTTTATACAAATTATAATTACCATTTAAAATCAAGCAGTTGGAAAGAGACATAAAAAATCACTCTTTCGGGAGGAATCCGTTGCTTGGCTTGACAGGTATCTGCAAGGGCATGCGCTCCAAGGTTGCCTTCGCCTTGACCTTGCTCCACAATTCTATGTCGATGTCTCTCAGGATGTAGTCCATACGTTCACTGCTTTCCGTGAGGTTTGGCCTTTTGCCTCACCGACGAAATTGGGAGCGATAGGGTACCTCTCTTTGGGAATGATGAAAGGTTTTTGTTTTCGTTAGACCAGAAGTGAGCTGAAAGGGGCTCTCCATCCAATAAAAAATTACAGGTGGAAGTATACACTACCAGGCTAGTTCGGACCCTTAACAATACGGGAGGAAGTAGAAAATGGGGTTAGCGATGAAGTATTCTATCCTGCGGATATCTTGCCAAGATGTGCTATTTCCAAAAGGCTTCGGTATGAAAAACAAATCAAAGCCCTTCATTTGTTCCGTTTATTATCACTCGAAATGTTGCATAGAAGGGTAGAAATGCAAAAACAAGATTTCCCCTGAAAATTAGTCCGTGCTTTTAGTGTCTTTTTTTAGTATGTGGATTAGCCAGTTCAGGAATTAAAAATTTCCCCTGCGTGCTCTACGGCGACATTTCTTTGTTCTTAGGACTGGCTTGGGTCAGTTTCAGGAACGGGGTCTTATACCACC
>Ga0209777_10009148_pt1 | contig 10710 bp, 9 predicted proteins | sample FrelakmetHBP12HB_FD_187147 | JGI IMG/M metagenome (GOLD analysis project Ga0209777, IMG submission 187147) | Freshwater lake sediment microbial communities from the University of Notre Dame, USA, for methane emissions studies -HBP12 HB (SPAdes)... | ecosystem: Environmental > Aquatic >... | reverse complement strand
TCCGATCTTGGGGTCTACCTTCGCCCTGGAAGCGGGCGCCGGGCGGAGGTAGACCCCATGTCGAATGCCATCTTCAGCCTTCCCGAATCGCACAGCGAGCCGATCCTGCCCTACGCGCCCGGATCGAAGGAGAGGGCTCTGTTGAAGGCCGAATTGGAGCGGCAGTACCACCAGGAGATCGAAATCCCGCTGATCATCGCCGGCAAGGAGGTCCGCACCGGCAGGACCCAGAAGGCCGTCTGCCCCCACGACCACCAACATGTGCTGGCCCGCTACCACGAAGCCGGCGAAGCCGAAGTGCGCCTGGCCATCGACGCCGCCCTGTCCGCCAAGAAGGACTGGGAGGCCACGCCCTGGGAAGACCGAGCCGCCATCTTCCACAAGATGGCCAGCCTCATCTCCTCCAAGTACCGCTACATCCTGAACGCCGCGACGATGCTGAACCAGTCCAAGAGCGCCTTCCAGGCGGAGATCGACAGCACCTGCGAAACCGCGGACTTCTTCCGCTTCAACGCGAAGTTCATGGAGGACATCTACCGGCACCAGCCCATTTCTGATCCCCACGTGTGGAACCGTGTCCACTACCGCGCCCTTGAAGGCTTCGTGCTCGCGGTGACGCCTTTCAACTTCACGGCCATCGGCGCCAACCTCGCCACCGCCCCCGCCATCATGGGCAACACCGTGGTCTGGAAGCCCGCCTCCACGTCCATCTTGTCGAACTTCTATCTCATGCAGCTTTTCAAGGAAGCCGGCCTTCCTGAAGGCGTCGTCAACTTCATCCCCGGCCGCGGCTCCATGATCGCCAGGATCGCCCTGGAGGACCCCAACTTCGCCGGTCTCCATTTCACGGGTTCCACGGGGGTCTTCAACAGCATGTGGAAGACCATCGCCGACAACCTTGGGCGCTACCGCAGCTATCCGCGCATCGTGGGCGAGACCGGCGGCAAGGATTTCATCTTCATGCACAGCTCCGGCGATGGTGCCGAAGTGGCTGCCGCCATTGTGCGCGCCGGTTTCGAGTACCAGGGGCAGAAGTGCTCGGCCTGCTCCCGGGTCTACCTTCCATCCTCGCGCTGGACCGAGCTGAAGGACCGTGTCCTGGCCCTGCTGGCCGAAGTGAAGATGGGCGACGTGCGGGACTTCCGCAACTTCTTTAACGCCGTCATCGACGAGGCCGCCTTCGACAACACCATGCAGTACATCGAGCAGGCACGGAACGCTGAGGATGCTCAAATCATTGCGGGCGGCCGGGGCGACAAGTCCGTGGGATATTTCATCGAGCCCACCGTCATCCTCACCACGAATCCCAAGTTCGTGACCATGGAGGAAGAGATCTTCGCGCCGGTGGTCACGATCTACGTCTACGACGACGAAAAGCTGGACGAAACCCTGAAGATCGTGGACGAGACTTCCCCCTATGCTCTCACCGGCTCGATCTTCGCCAAGGATCGATACGTCATCAACCACCTCACCGCGGTGCTCGCCAACTCCGCGGGCAACTTCTACATCAACGATAAGCCCACGGGCGCCGTCGTGGGCCACCAACCCTTTGGCGGGGCCCGCGCCTCCGGCACCAATGACAAAGCCGGCAGCTTTCTTAACCTGATCCGGTGGACCTCTCCACGCACCATCAAGGAGAGCTTCACCCCACCCGTTGACATCAAGTTCCCCTTCCTGGAAGCAGAGTAGTGGCGAGATGGATCTGATCTGGGAGGGCCTTCGGAAGGCGCTGGAGCTGCTGCTTGCGCTGGATCCTGAGGTGCTCAGGATCACCCTTCTCTCTCTCAAGGTGTCCGGCATCGCCACCCTGCTCAGTGTCGTGCTGGGACTCGGCCTCGCCATCCTGGTGGCCCTCAATGACTTTCCAGGCAAGCGCCTGGTCATCGCCCTGCTGAACACGGGCATGGGGATTCCCCCCGTGGTGGTGGGCCTCTTCGTGACCGTGATGCTGTGGCGGTATGGGCCCCTCGGCTTCCTGGGGATCCTCTACACACCCTCGGCCATCATCCTGGCCCAGTTGGTCATCGCCACGCCCATCATCGCCGGCCTGGGACTCGCCGCCCTCCAGCATCTGCAGCCAGGCCTGCGTCTGCAGATCCTGTCCCTGGGCGCCACCCGGGCCCAGATGGTCTGGCTGCTGTTGCGGGAAGCCCGCCTTCCCCTCCTGGCGGCGGTGATGGCGGGTTTCGGTGGCGTCATTTCCGAGGTGGGCGCATCGATCATGGTGGGTGGCAACATCAAGGGGAGCACCCGGGTGCTCACCACGGCCACGGTGATGGAGACCAGCCGCGGCAATTTCGATGTGGCCTTCGCCCTCAGCTTCATCCTGCTGGCGCTGGCCTTCTCGGTGAACGCCCTGCTCACCCACCTCCAACAGCGGAGTGGACACCGATGACCCGGGAGACGCTCCTCCAGGCCCGGAACCTCCAGGTGCACCGTGGGGGCGTCCAGGTGCTTGAGGTGCCGGTACTGGATCTGCGCGCCGGAGAAGTGCTCGCCCTCATGGGGCCCAACGGCGCCGGGAAAAGCACCCTCCTGCTGGCCCTGGCCGGCCTCCTGCCCCATTCGGCAGGTGAGCTTCGATTCAGGGGCACCTTGCTCCAGTCTCGAGGCCACAGGGAAGCCTTCCGCCGCCGAATGACCATGGTGTTCCAGGACCCATTGCTCTTAGACGCCACGGTGGCCCAGAACATCGCCTTGGGTTTAAAGCTGCGTGGTATCGCGGCGGCGGAACGAAATTCGCGAGTACGAGACTGGGCCAAAAGGCTGGGGCTCGGGGAGCTGTTGGACCGCTCGGCGCGCCACCTGTCCGGCGGTGAGGCCCAGCGCACAGCCCTGGCGCGGGCATTCGTCCTCCACCCGGAGATCCTCTTCCTGGATGAGCCCTTCTCCTCCGTGGATACCCAGACCCGGGAGGGGCTGCTCGACGACCTGGGCCACATCCTGGCAGAAACCGGCACCACCGCCGTGATCGCCACCCATGACCAGGGCGAAGCGGCCAGGCTGGCCCACCGTCTGGCCGTGATGCAGGAGGGGCGCATCGTTCAGCTGGGAGGACTGCGGGAGGTCATCAACCACCCGGAGCATCCCTTCGTTGCCACCTTCGTGGGCATGGAAACGCTGCTCAAGGGACAGGTCGTGTCCAGCCGCGAGGGCTTGATCTCCTTGCGCCTCCGGAAAGATTCTGGAGACCGGGAGGTGGTTGCGCTCGGCGAGGCCCAGCCCGGCCGAATGGTCCTGGTCGGGGTGCGGCCCGAGCATGTGGCCTTGTCTTTACAAATCGACAACACAAGCAGCGCCCGGAATGTCTTCCTCGGGGCTGTGACAAAGGTCATACCGAGGGGCCCCTTCTTCAAGATAGAACTGGACTGCGGCTTCTTCCTGGCGGCCTACGTGACCGCCCAATCCATGTCAGAACTCGGCCTTGAGCCAGGTCGCGCCGTGGTGGCCTCCTTCAAAGCCACCTCTGTCCATCTCATCCGCAAGGAGGGTCTCGACCCAGAACTGTGACTGGCGTCCATTGCGGGCCCGGGGCCCCAGGACTAGCCTCTGATGAGGGATGGCGGTGCCGTTCCCGTCAGGTTATGCGTTCCTTGAATCCCGCCCGGAGGCGCGTGCGCCATGAAACAGCTGGTGATCGATTTCACGAAGTGTGACGCAGGGCGCCACTGCGATCACGAATGTGAGCTGGAGTGCGCCGTCAAGGTCTTCAAGGTGAACGATCCCGCACAGGCGGCACTCCAGATCAAGGCCTATGAGGACGGCGGCGGCCACGCCGTGCTCTGTGACCAGTGCGGCGATTGCGTGGTCGTCTGTCCCTCTGAGGCACTGAAGCGCAACAAGCTGGGCGTCGTGATAATCGACAAGAAGGTCTGCGTGGGCTGCTACATGTGCATCGGGTTCTGCGAGAAGGAGGCCTTCATGAGGAACTCCGACTGGATCACGCCCCACAAGTGCACGTCCTGCGGCATTTGCGTGAAAGTATGCCCCCACGGGGCCCTCTCCATCGTGGATGTCCCCGAGCCTGCCCTCCGGATTATCTGAGGAGTACCCATGAGCCAGCTGGTGTTTGATCCCTCCAAGGTCATGGACATCGACTACACCAAGCGCACCGAGTACCTGGAGGGCCTCGAAGCCATCAAGGCAGCCCACATGGTGCTCAAGGAGATCACCTACACGCCCAGCCTGCCGGACCGGGGCTACAACAACCGCACGCTCTATGTGAACGTGGACTCCCTGGAGGTCACGGAAAAGCCCGTCACCCAGCAGATGAAGGATGTCTTCATCGGCGGCCGCGGCTTCGGCCTCTACCATCTGTGGAACGCGGTGCGACCCACCACCCGCTGGAATGACCCCGAGAACGAGATCGTCATCAGTCCCGGGCCCGTGTGCGGGATGACCCAGTACGCGGGCACCGGAAAGTCCCTGGTGGTGAGCCTCTCACCCCAGACCGACATCCCCATCGACTGCAACGTGGGCGGCTTCTTCGGCCCCCTGCTCAAATTCTCCGGGTTCGACGCGCTCGAACTCCAGGGGAAGTCGAACAAGGACATCATCCTGTTCATCGACGGCGTGAAGGGCATCATCCGCCTCGAGGAGGCCCCGACCGATCCAGTGGACAGCCATGTGCTCGGGGAAGTCCTGACCCATATGTACGCCGAGAACGAGGCCGACCTGCCGAACATCTCGGTGGTCTCGACCGGCGCCGCCGCCGAGCACAGCCTCATCGGCATGCTGAACTTCTCCTTCTATGACCGCCGCCGGAAGTGCGTCCGCTTCAAGCAGGCCGGGCGCGGCGGCATCGGTACGGTGTTCCGGAACAAGCGCATCCGCGCCCTGGTCATCCGTGGCCCCAAGGTCGCCGGAGACCTCAACCACCCCGCGGATCCCGAGACCATCGCCAAGACCGGCATCAAGTTCCACAAGGAGATTCGCGAGAACGATCCCCACCAGTGCATGATGCGCCGCAATGGTACGGCCCACATCGTGGAGATCATGGATGCCTACGACCTGCTGCCGGTCCACAATTTCCAGTACGGCTCACACCCGGATGTCCACAAGATCGACTCCAGCTACTGGCAGCAGCGCTGCACCCAGCTCACCGTGGATGGCTGCTGGTACGGCTGTTCCATGGCTTGTGCCAAGGGTGCCGACGGCCTCGTCCTCAAGACCGGCCCCTACAAGGGCCACATGGTCACGGTCGATGGTCCCGAGTACGAGAACACGGCGGGACTGGGCTCCAATTGCGGCGTCTTCGATCCCGACTACCTGCTGGAACTGAATTTCTACTGCGACACCTACGGCATCTGCACCATCACCTACGGCACGCTCACGGCCTTCATCATGGAGTGCTTCCAGCGTGGCATCCTCAACAAGGAACGCACCGGCGGCCTGGAGATGGCCTGGGGCAACGCCGAAGCCGACCTCGAGATGATGCACCAGATGGCCCGGGGTGAAGGCTTTGGCAGGATCGCCGGTCTGGGCGTGAAGAAGATGAAGGAGCACTTCATCAAGAACGGCTGGGGCGACCCGCAGCTCATCAACGACATCGGCATGGAGAACAAGGGACTCGAGTACTCCCAGTACATGTCCAAGGAATCCTTGGCGCAGCAGGGTGGCTACGCGCTCACCAACAAGGGGCCCCAGCACGATGAGGCCTGGCTGATCTTCATGGACATGGTGAACAAGCAGCTGCCCACGTTCGAGGACAAGGCGGAAGCGCTCTACTACTTCCCCCTCTTCCGCACCTGGTTCGGCCTCAACGGCTTCTGCAAGCTGCCCTGGAACGACGTGGTGCCCGCAAACAACAGCTCTCAGCCAGAAGCCCACAAGGTGCCCGAGCACGTGCAGAACTACGTGGATCTCTTCAGCGCCACCACCGGCATCAAGATCACCAAGGAAGACCTGATCATGCAGTCGGCACGGGTCTACAACTTTCAGCGGGTGTTCAACATCCGCATGGGCAAGGGCCTGCGCCTGCACGACGCCGCGCCCTACCGCTCCTTGGGCCCTGTCACCCGCGAGGAGTACGAGTCCCGCGCCGAACGCTATGACAAGCAGATCGTCGACGAGATGAGCCTCGATCCCACCGGTAAGAGTTCCGCGGAGAAGATGGCCCTCCACCGGGAATGGCGCACCAAGCGCTTCTCCATGCTCATGGATGCCGTATACACCCGCCGGGGCTGGACCCTGGATGGCGTGCCCACCCTGGAGCGCCTGAAGGAGCTGGGCCTGGATGCCTTCCCTGAAGTGGTAGAAGTAGTGAAGCAGCACCTCTCCTGAGAAAATTGACCGCCTTGTGGCCAATTTTCTTGGTGGAACAGACAAGACAAGGCAGGCTTCAACCATGCTACTGGTGAACGAAGAACCGCTTGAATGGCACGATGGCATGACGGTCCGGGATGTCCTCTGCGCGCGGAACTACCGCTTCCCCATGCTGATCATCCACGTGAACGACGCGCTGATCCTGAAGAAGGACTACGACACGACAACCATCCCGGATGGAGCCGTGGTGAAGGTCATCCACCTCATCAGCGGCGGTTGAACGCAAATGGGCCGGGGGGCCTTGAGGCGGCCTCCCGCTATTCGGTGAAGTGCCTGTTCAGAGCTCCAGGATGATCCCCTGGGCCAGTTCCACCTGGCCGCTGAAGTTGATGACGCTGGTCTGGCGGCGCATGTAGGCCTTCCACGCGTCGGACCCGCTTTCGCGGCCACCACCGGTCTCCTTCTCGCCACCGAAGGCTCCGCCGATCTCGGCGCCGCTGGTGCCGGTGTTCACGTTGGCGATGCCGCAGTCGCTGCCCGCCGCGGAGAGGAAGAGCTCGCTCTCCCGCTGATCATTGGTGATGATGGCGCTGGAGAGTCCCTGGGGCACTCCGTTCTGAAGGGCGATGGCCTCCTCGATCGTCTTGTAGGTCATGAAGTAGAGCAATGGGGCGAAGGTCTCCTCCTTCACGATGGGGAGGTTGCCGATCACTTCCGCGATGCAGGGGGTCACGTAGCAAGCCCCCGCAGCAGGCAGCTTCTCGCCGCCGCACAGGATCTTCCCACCCTGCGCCTTCACCGTTTCGATGGCGTCCAGCATGGTATTCATGGCCACGGCGTCCACCAGGGGGCCCATGAGGTTCTTCCCGTCCCGGGGATCGCCGATGGCCGTCCTGCTGTAGAGCTCCAGCAGCCGCGTCTTGAAGGCCTCCGCGATGGACTCATGGACGATGATGCGGCGGGTGGTGGTGCAGCGTTGGCCGGAGGTGCCGATGGCACCGAAGTAGATGGAAGGGACAGCAATGTCCAAGTCGGCCTTGTCGCTGACAATCACGGCGCCATTGCCACCTAGTTCGAGGATGTGCCGGCCGAAGCGTTCCTGCACCAGCTTCCCCACGTGGCGGCCGCCGGGCACGGAACCCGTGTAGGACACCAGGGCCACGCGGGGATCGGTGTTGATGAGGTCCCCGATGTCGCTGCCCTTGCCGATGGCCAGGCTGCAGATGGCGGGATCGAAGCCGAACTCCAGGAGCACCTTCTCGGCGATCTTCGTGCAGGCGATGGCCGTGAGTGGTGTCCTGGAAGAGGGCTTCCACAGCACCGTGTCGCCGCAGACTAACGCGAGGGCGGTGTTCCAGCTCCACACCGCCACAGGGAAGTTGAAGGCCGTAATGACCCCCACCACGCCGAGGGGATGCCACTGCTCCTGTAGGCGGTGCATCCGGCGTTCGCTGGGCATGGTGAGGCCGTAGAGCTGCCGTGAAAGACCCACGGCTAGATCGCAGATGTCGATCATCTCCTGGACCTCGCCCAGGCCCTCGCGCAGCGTCTTGCCCATCTCCAAGGTGATGAGCTCCGCCAGGGCCGCCTTGTTCCGGCGAAGCGCGTCTCCAATCTCCTTCACCACCTCCCCGCGCTTGGGGGCGGGCACCAACTTCCAGGAGGCGAAGGCCTGGTGGCATTTGACCAGGATGCCGTCGAATTCCTTGGGGGTAACGTTGACCACGGTGGCCAGCACCTCCCCGTGGATCGGGGACACGACTCTCTGGGCCTTGCCACTCCCAGCCCATTCACCCGAGAACCCGCCGGGGTTCGTCTCGAAAACACCCAACGAATTCAGGACCTGACTCACGACCCACCCCCAGGATTCATTTATATCGTTCATTGAATCAATTAAAATATTCATTTATTTCACAACAACCATGAATATAATTCATAGTCATGGATCCACGGCTCGATCTTGCCCAGCTCCGAACCTTCCATACCCTCGCCCAGGTGGGCAGCTTCACGGCCTGCGCCCGCCGGCTGAACCGGACCCAGTCCGCGATCAGCCACGCCATGACCAAGCTGGAGGGCCTCGTCGGCACGCCCCTGCTGGACCGCAGTGGGCGGGAGTTGGGTCTCACGGAAGAAGGACGGCGCCTCCACCTGGCCTGCGAGCAGGCCTTCGCCACCCTCGACGCCGCCGCGGATGACCTGCGGCGGCACCAGACGCATGCCAAGGGGCGACTCCGCTTAGGTGCCACGGTCGAGTTCGGGAGCAGCATCCTGATGCGGCACATGCAACCCTTCCTTGCCACGAACCCGGAATTGGAGATCGACTTCACCCTCAGCCAGGACCTGCTGGCTCCCCTGCTCCGGGACGACCTCGATCTGATCATCGACTGCCGGGAACACCCCCTGCCCACGCTGAAGAAGACGCTCCTGTTCCGGGAGACCTACGTGGTGGCCTGCACTCCGGCCTTCCGCAGGGCCCACCGGTTGCGCGCTCCGGCGGACCTCTCCCGCGGACCAGCGCTCTCCCTGGATAAGGCGGGTGCCTGGTGGAACCGCTTCCTCCTGGCTGTGCCGGATCACGAGCAGCCACAACTGGACCAGATCATCGCGGTGAACCACATCCGGGCCATGATCCACGCTGCCATCGAAGGCATGGGTGCCCTGCTGGTGCCTCGGTACAGCGTGCTGGAGGAACTCCGGAGTGGCGACCTCGTGGCGCTGTTCCCAGCCATCCATCTCGCGGAGGATCGCTTCTCCATCTACCAGAAGAAGTTTAAGGCCGGCCATGAGAAGCAGAGGCTGCTCACGGGGTACCTCCAGGGGTTAAGTCCGGCCGAGTTCGGGTCATAACCGGGCGGCAGTCCGCTTGCGCGGACTGCCGCTAGCCGCCAGCAAGGCTGGCAGCGGAAAACCCTTCAAATGACAAAAGGCCGCCATTCGGCGGCCTTTTGTGTCGTGCTCTAACGATCCTTACACCTGATCCTTGAGACCCTTGGCCGTCCTGACTCGGCGCTCCGCGCCTCGCCCTCCGGGCGGCAATCTGCTTCGCCGATTCCGTCCTATCCTCCCTTCGCCTTCGGCTGCGGTCGGATGATGAAGACGACTTTGCATGGCCGCAAGGTGGTCTCCCCGGAAACACAGAAGGCCGCCATTCGGCGGCCTTCTGTGTCGTGCTCTAACGATCCTTACATCTGATCCTTGAGACCCTTGGCCGTCTTGAAGACCACCTTGCGGCCGGCGGGGATCTTGATGCTTTCGCCGGTCTTGGGGTTGCGGCCCATCTTCTCCTTGGTGGCGCGCACTTCGAAGGTGCCGAGGCCGTAGAAGTTGACGCGGGAGCCGGAGAGGAGCGTATCGACGACGTGGTCACGGATGCCGTCCAGGATGGACTTGGCGCGGGCCTTGGATAGGTCCTGGGCTTCTGCGAGGTTGGCGGCGAGTTCGGCGATGCCGAGGGTTTCGGGCTTGGAATTGGCCTTGGCCATGGATGGACTCCTTGGAATGGGGTGGAGGGGATTCCCGGTGGTACGCGAATCCCGGCTTGACCGGGATCCCCCACGGGGACCGGCCGCATGGGAAATGGAATGGGACAGAGGCTACTCGGCGGCCGCGGTGGCGCTGACTTCCAGGCTGACCTTGGCATGGACTCCGCTGTAGAGGCGCACATCCACGGTGTAGGTGCCCGCATCCTTGATGTGGGGCACGGTGATGTCGCGGCGGTCGAGCGTAAAGCCCTTGGCCTTGAAGAGCTCAGCCACGTCCGCATTGGTGACGGACCCGAAGAGATGGCCATTTTCGCCGGCCTTCTTGGCCACGGCGAGGCTGGTGGCCTCCAGCTTCCCGGCCAGGCTCGTGGCATCGGCCAGTTCCTTGGCGCGGAGTTTCTCGGCGCGCACCTTCTCCAGTTCGATCTGCCGCTTGTTGCCGGCGGTGACGGGCAGGGCCATCTTGCGGGGCAGGAGAAAGTTGCGGGCGTAGCCGTCCTTGACGTTCACGACGTCGCCGCGAACACCCAGGTGGGGCACGTTTTCGATCAGAAGGATTTCCATGGGGTCTCCCGGGAGTAGGTGGTGGATAGGTCCGGCCAGCGCCATGGAGCTCGCGTTGTCCCCGCGTGGGTGAGACGGCATCCTGTGCCGTCAGGGCCGGACCTTTGGAGTCCGCCCTGTCCCCCGATGGGTTCAGGCCGATCAGAACATCCAGTCTATCCTGGGAACGGCCGATACCCAAGCAGGGATTTCTTATCTCGCGGAGCCCGAATGAGCACCTACGCTGATCGACGTGATACCCGACGCATCATCGTCGGGCCAGAGTTCGGCATTTCCTTCACCTTGAAGGGACGTGGCTACCAGGACGTACGCATCACCAATCTGAGTGCCGGGGGCTGCTTCGCCCTGGTCGGAGCCCAGGACGCCAGGCTCTTCGCCCGTGGAGTCGTAATAGAGAACC
>Ga0209777_10009147_pt1 | contig 10710 bp, 9 predicted proteins | sample FrelakmetHBP12HB_FD_187147 | JGI IMG/M metagenome (GOLD analysis project Ga0209777, IMG submission 187147) | Freshwater lake sediment microbial communities from the University of Notre Dame, USA, for methane emissions studies -HBP12 HB (SPAdes)... | ecosystem: Environmental > Aquatic >... | reverse complement strand
TGCGGCGGGGCGCCAAAGGTTTTTCGCAATCTCGGCAGCTGCGCAACTCGCCCGTCGGCTATCGCCAGGACGGGCTCAAACATGCTCGCTGTCCGAATGCTTCCGCGTTCTGATTCCCTCGCTTGCTCAAGCTGCTTTGGCTAAAACCTCCATTCGCTCGCATAATCGTCAGGAGCATTTTGAGGGGGATAGGAGGCCCCGCTCGAAATCAGTCCAAGCCACCCGCTAATACACAATTCCATTGCACACCGATAATTTTAGAGGTAAAATAAATTCATTAGACACTCAATTTTTCTAATTCAGACTATGATTAAATTGGCAGATATTTTTAGGATTAGTTTAGATGCATTAGTAGGGAGAAAATAGCATTTATAAAAGGAGAAACGATGAGCGAAATTCGTCAAATAACAGAAAAAATAAAAAAGTTTAGAGATGAGCGCGATTGGATGCAATTTCATGATCCTAAGAATATGGCTGTTTCAATCATTTTGGAAGCCTCTGAGTTACTGGAACATTTTCAATGGAAGACTACTGAGGAGGTAGAGAAATATGCAAAGCAAAATCACATAGAGATTAAAGACGAGATCGCTGATATTGCTTTGTATCTTTTTGAATTGGCTGATAATCTCGGAATTAATTTGATTGATGCGATGGAACAAAAACTCAAAAAGAATGAAACAAAATATCCTATCGAAAAAGCCAGAGGGAAGCATACAAAATATAATAAGCTATGAAACTCTACGAAGCGTCAATAAAGGAATTTTCAGCAGACGTAATACATAATCGTATTGCGGATAAATTAAGAGATAATTTTCTTGCTTATTATAGAAGAATTCCTTCGGAACCAGAATTTCGTGCTTGGCAGCAGTCACTCAATTTTCTAAATAATGCATTTACGTATTCAGCCCTAACCGATAATAAAATAATCGTAGAGTATGAATTGCCATATTCAACACGTCGCATTGATGTACTGGTATTTGGAAAGAACAATGCAGATAAAGATTCGGTTGTGCTAATGGAGTTAAAGCAATGGTCTAATGAACACGTGTATGATTGTGAAAATGAAGGGAATATAATAATAGATTTCTATGGGAAAAAGGAAGTAGCTCATCCGTGTTTGCAGGTCGAGGGTTATCATTTTGATTTACAAGATTTTTTAACCGTTTTTAATGATAACGAGTCTCTCAATTTAAGTTCTTGTGCATATTGTCATAATTATTCTAAGCAAAAAGAAAACTTACTCTCGCTTCCAAAATTTCATAAATTTACTAAGGCTTTCCCGTTGTTTCTTAAAGAAGATGTTAGAGAATTGGGTCTTTATTTGCAGGAGAGACTAAAGAATAGCAATGGACTAGAAGTCTTTAATCGCTTTATAACTAGTCCTGTTCGACCTTCTAAAAGGCTTTTGGATCATACTGGCGATATGATTCATAAGCAGCAAATATTTACGCTTATTGATGATCAGATCGCTGCTTATAATGCAATTATGAGTAAAGCTAAGCAACTAAGTAAGACTAGTACAAAGTCTATTATTGTTGTCAAAGGTGGTCCGGGGACTGGGAAGTCAGTAATTGCATTAGAAGTTATGGGCGAGCTCATGCGCCAGGGTAAGGTTGTATATCATGCTACTGGGTCATCCGCATTTACAAATACATTAAGAAAAATTGTTGGACACAGGGCGTCAAATCTCTTTAAATTCTTTTTTAACTTTACGCAGCATAAGGAGAATGAAATCGACGTTTTGATATGTGATGAGGCCCATAGGATTAGGAGGGATAGCAATGATTATGGAGTTCCCTCAAAGTTTCGATCAAAAAACCCTCAAGTAGATGATCTGATAAGACCAGCCAAGCTGGCAATTTTCTTTATAGATGAGTTTCAGATTGTTCGTCCGAAAGAGATCGGAAGCGTTGAATTGATAAAAAGTTCTGCCGCTAAATTTGGTGCAAAGGATAACAATATTGCAGAATTTGAACTTAAAACTCAATTTCGTTGTTCCGGTTCGGACGCATATTTACAGTGGTTAGACAAACTGCTAGAGATTAGAGAATCCGATATAGATGTTTTTGATGCAAAAATGGAGTTTAGAATTTTTGATACTTCCCTAGATTTAAAGAAAGCAATTGATGAGAAAAATAGACATAAGGAGAATTCAGCTAGAATTGTTGCTGGTTTTTGTTGGAAATGGAGCGAGCCGAATCGAGATGGTTCATTAGTAAAGGATGTTCAAATAGGTGACTTTCAAATGCCCTGGGAGAAGAAGGATGAATTTTGGAAATGGGCTACAGATAAAAGTGGTATGGAGCAGGTCGGTACAGTCTATACAGCTCAAGGTTTTGAATTTGACTATATAGGTGTTATTTTTGGAGATGACCTTGTTTGGCGTAAAGACAAAGGTTGGGTCAGTATTCCTGATAATTCTTTTGATAGCCAAGTCTTAAGAGGAAATCAAAAGTTAACTGACCATCTTAAACATGTTTATAGGGTGTTAATGTCGCGTGCTCATAAGGGGGTTTATTTGTATTTTATGGATAAAGAAACAGAAATGTTTTTTAGATCTAAGATCGAAAGTAGAGATGGCGCTTTGATGTTCTCTGATATTGTTAAGGAGGATGAAAAACAGTCTAAAGAGCTAGTGCCAACGGTCCCAGAGAATCTGCAGTTTAGAGATTATCTACCTGTTTTATCGCTTGAAGCAGTTGCGACGTCGTTCGGTAAAGAAACACAGGTAGAGCAAGAACCGATTGGTTGGGTCAGGGCCGATATTCCTAGAACTTTGAATAAAGATATGTTTGTCGCAAAAGTGGTTGGTAAATCAATGGAACCGACTATTCCTGATGGGAGTTATTGTGTATTTCGTTTTGATAAGGGGGGAACCAGAAATGGATTAGTTGTCCTTGCAGAATGCCGTTTAGTTTCAGATCCTGAGACGACGAGACAATTTACAATAAAGCGGTATAAAAGCGAAAAGGAATATTTTGATGATGGGACATGGAGACATAAGAAAATAATCCTTTCTCCCGATAACAATGACTTTAAAGATATCGTTTTAGAAGATGTCCCAGCGGTCGAATTCCGTATCGTCGCAGAATTCGTAGCAATTTTATAGACTAGAGGAAGGGTGAAATTATGGAAGATATTATTTGTTCTCAATGTAACAATGTTATTAAGCCCAAGGACGATTGGGATTTTATCGATGGCGAAAAGCATAAAATAACTTGTTCTTGTGGGCATCAATTTGGAGTTATCATAGAGCGGCCAATTGAATATTACATACTAGAACCGGCGTAAGGGGAAATAGCCACTTCTAATCTTTGAAAAATAGAAACGTTGTCCCGAATTTATTTATGGAGGAAAAAATGCAAAAAAGAAAAGCCATCGGAGTAATTGGGTGTGTTTTTGTTTTGATGGTTATGTTGATAAGCGGGTGCGTTACCTCACCTTTGGAGCAACAGGCTAAATCTAGCTTTTCCGACGTCCAAAGTGTACTCCAATACGGAATGAAACGGTATTGGTACCAGCCGGAGATGCTATCAAGCGCGGAAGAGGCAATGGGAACCTTGAGAAATCTCCAACAGAATTTTAGTGAACTTCTTGCTAAACATAATTTTAAGACATTTGATCTGGATAAATATGGTTTGCGCACTTCGTGGGAGTGGACCGAGACCACAGAGTCTACCCAATACGTTCCTTCCACCGGAGGAGGTTTAGTCAATGGGTATTATGTGTCTTACTATGGTGGGTCTTACCAGCCACGCGCTGATACTAGCCAGTATTCAGGGCAGTTTGTGATTCCTTTTGCCGAGGTTTCCGGATTGAGTATAACTTATTTTCCTTCTTTTGCCGAGGGTCGCAAGTGGTGCCTTTACGTTCTTCTGGATAATAAAGAGCCTATTAAGCTTGGTGCTCCTGATGAGAAAACAGTGAGACAATTAGGTAATGCTATTGCTACCTTAAGTAGAGAGCAAGGTCGTATCGTAAACGAAAAATTTTCGAAACTCGGCGTGGAAGCTATCCCACTAACGCCAGAACAGTCAGCAGAACTTGCGCTCCAGCCGGGAACCGGTCTTTTAGTCTATTTTGTAGCTGTAAGTGGCCCTGCAGAAAAGGTTGGTTTGCGTTCTCTGGATGTAATTTTGGAAGTAGACAGTCAGCCTGTAAAAGATCCTAATGAATTAATTGACCTGGGCAAGAATAAGAAAAGCGTAAATTTAAAAATCTTGCGTTGGGAAAAGATCACTGATGCCGCAAGAAATACAAGCCTACAAAAGACAGAGTTATCTCTTCCTGTAAATCTGGAATAATAGAAAGATAGGGGGCTAATTCAATGGACAAATGGAGTGATGAAAATATAAAAAACCTGACTACTTATTTACAACAATATATGCCGAGATCAATCCTGTAAAAAGAAATTTGACAACAAACCCCATATAAAAGGCAGGCTTAGAAAATATTATATTACCCTACCGAATATTTCTTAGTATCCCGAATTAAATCTCATCTATACTATTTACAAAGAATTTTTCTATCGTGCCATATTTCTGGGCCGCCTCATGGGAGTCACCTCTCAAATTCCGTAAGACCTGTTTACAGAGAGGCCGTCCCCTTGTCGAATATTACTGCCCGTCCTCACGGGAGTCATCTTAAAATTTATTGAAAAGTTTTCTTGTTAGTAGTAAAATATATCCTAGGAGGTGAATAGCAACTAGCCGAGATATTTTGATGAAAACTGACCAGAAGAAAACATTGCAATATCTTTACCCTAAGCGGATTGATATATTAATATTGATCATAGCTTCCGCTGTATTGCTTTTTATCGGCCTGCGCCTGCCTGTCCTTACCGTTCGCAAATTATGGGAGAGAAATACCTTTTCTATAATATCGGGGATAATAAATCTCTGGGAAGGTAAGTATTATATTCTTTCGTTTATTATTTTCTTTTTTTCTGTTATTTTTCCGATCGCAAAATTGGTGACACTCTTTGTGATTTGGTCCGTAAGGTTAAGGGATCATCAAAGAAAATGGCTTCTCCACGGCCTGAGCTTTCTGGGGAAATGGTCAATGCTGGATGTCTTTGTGACAGCTATTATTATTGTGTCCATAAAATTGGGCGTCTTGGCAAGCGCTAAGGCTGAAATAGGCATTTATTACTTCGGGATATCGATCCTTTTGGCCATGCTTGTTACCAATTTACAGAGTAATTTAGTAAATCGCACAGACAAGGCACAGGTAGGTTAAGTAGGGGACGTTTCCCATTAAAGAAAGGAGGGAACATGGTTAAAAAACTAGTGAAAACGTTATATGTTTTAGTCTGCGCTGTTTTAATTGTTCAGTTGGCAGGGTGTGGAACCCTTATGTATCCTGAACGCAAAGGACAAAGAGGCGGGAGGATTGATGCAGGGGTTGCAGTTTTAGACGGAATTGGTTTATTGTTTTTTATAATTCCGGGTGTCATTGCTTACGCTGTTGACTTTTCCAATGGGACGATTTACCTGCCGGGTACATATCGGGGTTCCCTAGATCTAAAAGATATAAAACAGGTAAAATTTGATCCTAAGCATTATACTAATGCAACTATTGAAAAAATCATTAAAGATGAAACCGGGTATGTGGTAAAGCTAAACCAAGGTAACATGAAAATTTCTAGATTAGAGTCTATTGATGAGATGATGATGCGTTTTGCCGAGGTTTTGCCAGGAATAAAAAATAATCGTATTGCTTTAAGCATGAGATAAAGGGCTTAAGGCACTCTGGCTTCTGATTGCTGGATTAGTCGCTGGCATAGTCGGGTTTTTAGGTTTAATTCGAAAGTAAGAGGGGTTCTATTTAAGGTAGAATGAGCGGGATGGGGAGGGGCTTATGAAGAAGATTGCGTTTATAATTGCAATTTTATTTCTGTTCGCCAATACAGGTTATACTTGGCAAAAGCAGGAAAGAGAATTAAAAAGGGAAAAAGAATTAAAAGAATTACAAGGCCGCTTTGAATGGTGGCCGACAGACGCTATGCCCGGGCCGGTTAAGGATTCCGAGCGAAGCGGCTACTGGTGGTGGCCTACAGAGCCGGGTCAAAAAAAACCGTGGGGAAACCGCGGGTATGTGTATCTATATAAGATTATCTTTGATTATAAAGAAGAAGAGCTGCCGCCTCCGAAACCAAAAGAACTACGCCCTTCCTTACTGATCAAGAAAATTATCAAGAACGTCAAAGTTTACTTTGATTATAATAGCGCAGTTTTAAGAGATGATGTGCGTAAAATTCTTTCTGATGCAGTAGGGACGTTAAAGCGCAATCCCGAAACAAGCATTCTGATTACCGGAAACTGCGATATCAGAGGTTCAGAGGCATACAACGAGAAGCTGGGCAGACAGCGCGGAGATTCCGTGAAGAAATTCATGCTTGAGAATGGCATTGAAGAAGAAAGGATCCGTATCATCAGTAGGGGTAAGCTTGATGCGGCGGCTTTCCTCCCTGATCTTGTTGGTATGCAGAAAGACAGGAACGCTCAATTTGTGATCGCTGAGGCGGAAGAAGTAATGCTTCCGTATCCCGGAGAATCAGAGATTCCTGAGGAGGCAAAGAAAATTGAAGAAGGGAAGTTTCTTGTGGAGGAAAAGAAAGATATAGAAAGCTCGGTACAAGTTGAAACAAAGGAGTATGTGATTAAAAAGGGAGATACGCTATCTAAGATTGCGCAGGAACAGCTCGGCAAAGCCCATCGCTGGAAATATCTATACGAATTGAATAAAGATGTGATTAAGAATCCCAGTAAGCTCAAGCCCGGTAAGAAAATAATAATTCCGGTTGAATAAACTGTAACGGGAACGCCCCCCCATACACCCATTGACTTATCAGGATAAGTTTATCTTTTAGTGGTAGTGTCCACCAAAACTAGGCGGACATTCCATAATGCCATTATTAGCTAATAGTTACGCAATTTCCAGCCAAAAAATAGCGGACAAAACGGACAAATTACACGAGGAAATAATCTCTCTAAATCCAAAAAATCCTTGATATTATAAAGTATTACGCCTATAATTTACCGTGTAAATTAAGAGAGGTTTCCCTCATGAAACATGAGAGGGACCCCATATCTTCATTCGTCGTTTCGGCGGCGATTTTGAACGCAGAAGTATAACAAACTAATAGAGTTTTGTTAAAAAGTTCCAGGTTCGATACAGCCCGACGAAATAAATGTTTGTCTTTTCATGAAGCGTTAAAACAAGATCCTGGTCAGGCGGACAACCTTAATAAGGAAATAGAGCAATTGAGTAAAAAATAAAGATTTAGGAAGGCGTAGACATGAAGATAAAAAATATTGTTTTAGTTGTTTTAATTTTAGGCATAATAATTGGCTATTTCAATAGTACAGTCGCCTTAGCCCAAAACAGCGAACTCCAGGGTGATGAAGCTTTAAAAAATGGAGATCCAAGAGAGGCTTTTGATCAATATATGAAAACCCTTCAGCAAGCGCCGGAAGGATGCTCTTGCGAAAAAAATCTAGAGGAAAAAATAATCTCTGTTGTTGCGAAACTTAGCCCAAAGCCCACCATTCCCGAAGAGTCCATCATGTTTGAAGGCAGGGCTGAGGCAGCGTTGAAAAGCGCAAAAACTGAAGAAGATTTTTTAAGCGCAGCAAAGGAGTATCGAAAGGCATTGCGTTTGGCTCCTTGGAACCCTACCTTGTATTATAATCTTGGCGTGGTGTATGAAAAGGCCCAAAGACCGCAAGATGCTGTTGGAAGTTTGAAGATGTATCTTATGGCGCAACCAGCTGCTACGGATGTGATAGTTGTTAAGAAGAAGATAGCGGGTTTGGAATACGATATGGAAAAAGCTAAAAAGGATAAGCAGGAGCAGCAACAACAGGAGCAGAATGACTTCGATACAGGTGTGCGGCTGGCAGGAAATTGGCAAGAGAAGCCTGTGCAGGTGCAGGGCACAGGAAATATCATGTACGGCTTCAGGATGACCATAGAGACAACTGGAACAGAAGCGACAACTGGGACTCATCTCACAGCAACAGTTTTTGAGGTTCCTAGCCTCAAAGATGCTACCAACTACCAATTTTTCTATAAGAAACAAACGCTCCCTTATTTCGACTTGTATATAAAAAATAACCAATTCACTGGTACATTCACATGGCTTACTCCAAGTAACACCCTGGGATATTATGAAGTGCAATGCACAAATCCGGTAACATCAGTTGAGATATCGGATGAGTTTGAGACCATCACGCTTAATTACCAAACGCCACAAGGGGAAAGCGCCAAGCAGGTGCTGGTACGGATGCATTGAAGAAGTCCTTGGCAAAAGAGATCCTATGAACTCTGTTAGAGCAGGAAGCGTTTTGTGTGTTCGATTGCGCAATTTTTTTGCCTACGCGATTTTTTTTAGTTTTTTTGCAGTCGTCGGGTTTCCCCTAGGCTCATGCGAGAGAGACCCCAAAAATTTCCCACCATTATATTTCTAAGATTTAATCCGAGCCCGTTGCCAATTTATTAGATATATGGCAAGGGCGAGGAGCTAGAGGAAAAGATGAGTAAGAAATATATAGTAATTTTATATTTAGCAATAAGTCTATTTTTGACAGAACGCGCTGGGGCGGAATGCAACTGTTATTTTAACTGGTTTTGTTCAGGCTGTTCTAAAATTGGGGCGCGCACCACCGGAGAAGAAGGGCCTTTTGCAACGATGAGCGACTGCGAGAGTGCAGCTCGGGCCATGAGAAGCAATATGGACAGTATGGGTGGAGGATTGGATTTTACGCCAACGTGCAGTTGTAGCTCTAACTGTGGTACTTCGTCTACGCCATCTGCAGGAGGAGGGGGTTATCAGGGTGGGCGAACAACTCAACCTTCATATCAGTCTCCCCCGCAGTATGATTATCTTCAGAACCAGCGCCAAGAGGAGGCCCGACGCAAAGAGGAAGCTGACAAAAAAGCCCAAGAGGCAAAGCGCAGGCAGGAAGTTTTCGAAAGGAATAAGCAGGAACTCCTTAATAGTATGAAGGGTACCACTGGTAATGAGCTTGGATTGAAGGGAACAGTTACTGCGAGCGGTCTTGGATTGAAGGGAACCGGAACAACTGGCTCCGGAGATCTTAAGCTCAAAACAGTTTCTGAAAAGCTGGATGTCGAGGAAGAACGCGCAAGAATGGTTGCGCAGGACTTAAAATCATACAAGAGCCAGCTTCAGCAACTTATGAAAGAAATAGGCCATACAAAGGAGGTGCCTGCGCCATCGACAGGAAATTATATCCGGGAAGGTATTATGCTTGGATTATTTAGTCCCGACGAGAGCGCTTTCATTGGGGTCGATAGTCCCTTTATCGCAGGCAGAAAATACAAGGAGGGTGAAGTATTTGCCACTACGAATGTAGGCTATAACAGCGAATATATAAGAGGCCTGGTGGATAGTAATTTCGCAGGGTTGTATACTCTTATGACTCCTTATGGCCGTCAACTCATAGAAAGATTACGGGGGAAGAAATTTGGCCGGCTGATCGCTCATAGCAATGGCGCTACGATTGCCGAGGCCTTGATAAGGATGGGGATCATTGAAGTTGATGAGTTATATGTGGTAGGCGCAGATCGTTCCTATATTAACAAGGCCGGATTGCAGGAGTTGATTGACTCAAAAAGAGTCAATAATGTAGTAGCATGGAATAATCCAGCCGACATCGTACCAAAGGGGAGCTCTTGGGTGTTGCCGCCAACGCCTGTGAAGCCAAGCTACTCGATTCCAATTAGAACTGTCACTGAGCGCGCCTTACGATGGGTGATGAATGCGGGATACTCTCCGACAAAAGTTGAGTATGTTGATCTTAAGGGTTCTCAATACACAAAAGGACAAATAGGCCAGGAGACACCTGCTGATTCGAATTATTTCGACGAGAATCATGGGCTATTAACATCGTATTTCGTTAACTTTAGAACACGTATTGGCCCAAATAAGGAAAAAAGATGAAGGGAGGCGAGCTATGGATTCTATTTGGATAAGGAGATTATTAATAGTTATAGCGGTTTTAGCCTTTTTTATAGGAACTCCTGCAGTTTTTGCCGCTGATGAAGAACAAACAGCGCAAAAAGCCGAACAGGCTGGTGATTTCAGGCAGGCACTGACGCAGTACACGGCAGCCTTGCAGTCAGCCCCTGAAAATAGCGAAAAGGAGCAGCAGCTACGGGAGAAAATTATCAGCATTGCCCAGAAGATAAAGCCTGCGCTGGCTACTCCCAATGAAGTAATAAAATATGAGGGTCGTGCTGAAGCCGCGGTGGAGCTTGCAAAAACCCCGTCTGATTTTCTGGATGCAGCAAAGGAATACAAGAAGGTCTTACTCGTTGCCCCCTGGCTGGCAAAGGGTTATTTCAATCTTGCCTTAGTGCTAGAAAAGGCAGAAAGACCAAAAGAGGCTATCCGAAATTTTAACTTATATCTTTTGGCTGCCCCTGGCGCTTCTGACAAACAAGAAGTGGAGAAAAAAATTGGTGGATTAGAGTATCAAATGGAGAAATCCGGACGTGAACGGCGACAGGCTGAAATTGCAAAGCAAAAAGAAGAGGATATTAAAAACCTGGAAGGTACCTGGATAAGAAAGTGGCTCACGGATGGGGTATGGAGATATTCGGTGGAGATTGACGGTAACAATATTAAGATTAAATGGACTTCGAATAGGCCTAAACTCGCTGAATCTCACTGGTTTGAAGGCA
>Ga0209777_10009146_pt1 | contig 10710 bp, 9 predicted proteins | sample FrelakmetHBP12HB_FD_187147 | JGI IMG/M metagenome (GOLD analysis project Ga0209777, IMG submission 187147) | Freshwater lake sediment microbial communities from the University of Notre Dame, USA, for methane emissions studies -HBP12 HB (SPAdes)... | ecosystem: Environmental > Aquatic >... | reverse complement strand
CATGTGCATGACCCATTCCGAGCAGATTCACGTCGGCCTGTGCGACAACGCCACGACGCACGGGATATTCCTGTCCAATGTCAATCCGTGGTGCACGTGGTCCACGCCGGTGACATTCGAGGACACGGTGCCCATCCCGCAGTTCCCGACCTATATCTGCACCGGCTCCAAGACGAGCACCAAGGCCGTGATGAGCTGGGTAGATGTGAATGCTGCCGGGCCGTACACGGGCTACTACCGCCAGACTCTTGATGACGGCGCGACCTGGGACCCGGTGGTGCCGATTCCGTTCCCCCCGGCCTATACTCCGGGCAGCGAGTCGATGCCCTCGTTCCATTTCTCGGGGATTTACCCGTTCCTGGATGACGGCGACAACCTGCACGTTGTTGCCACCGTTGGTTGGTTCGACGCCAACCTCACTGCCGGTATGTACATCACCCCGGCCGAAATCTGGCACTGGTACCAGCCGACCGGAGCCTGGAGCAAGGTTGCGCGCTGGGGCGAGGATACCCTGTCCTACATCAACGGGGGCTTTGCCGTCGGCTATAACTCCATCTTCTGCGGCCGGCCCACTCTTTGCCAGAGCGGAGCCAACGAATTCGAGTGCTGCTGGGAAGGTTTTGACTCGCTGAACGGCGAGGGCACGTCCGGGTTCCTGCGGTCCGAGATTTTCGCCAATCGCTCGACCGATAACGGCGCGACCTGGGGTCCGTCCGTCATGCTGACCGACATCGATTCGACCAGCAAACGATTCCCCTCGATTGCGACCAAGACCTGGAACGACACCTGCTACGTTCGCTACCTGGATGACCTGATTGCCGGCTACGGGATTGCGCCCGACAACCAGGGCGCGATGACCAACAACCCGATTATCGTCCAGCGGTTCTGGAAGGATGTGCTGCCGCCCGGCACCGGGGCAGTCGCGGAAGGCAAGCCCTTGACCCCGACCAGTCTGACCAGTTCGGCCTGGCCGAATCCGTTCCGCGGCAAGACCATAATCAGCTACAGTCTGCCCAGGGCAGGCAACGTAAACGTGACGGTCTTTGACGTCGCGGGCCGGCCGGTCAAGACGCTGGTCAATAGCCGGGCCAACCCGGGCAATTTCAGTGCGACCTGGGACGGCAAGGCTGCCAACGGCGCGCCGGTTGCGGCTGGTGTGTACTTCTATGCGCTCGTTACCGACAACTCGAAACTCACCAGAAAGCTGACGCTGCTTCAGTAGGTTTTTCGATTCTGTATCCGGAGGGCGAGTCGCAAGGCTCGCCCTCTTGCGTCTGCCCTCCGCTCCGAATGACGCTTCTGGTCAATCCCCTTGACTTACTCCATCCATTTGGACATGATGTTGACTGGAATCAATCTGGAGGTAATGAATGTCAGCACGGACTTTCAGCGCCGTGATTCACCGTGAAGACGGCATCTTCGTCGCCGATTGTCCCGAAGTCGGTACGGTCAGTCAAGGCGGCTCGGTCGACGAAGCTCTGGTCAACTTGAAGGAAGCGACCGAACTCCATCTGGAGGAATCTCCTCAACCCGGGTCAGCGCATCCGCTGACCCGCGTGACCACATGAGGAAGGAGGACGTTCTCGCCTGCCTGGAGTACGCCCATCGAATCGAGATATGAACTCTGGTATGGGGTCAAAGGAAACCGCCGCGAAGTTCCCGGTGCAACACATCATCGAGAGCCGAATAGTCATTCTGCGCGGCCATCGGGTGATTCTGAGTTCGGACTTGGCCCAACTCTACGGCGTGGAAACAAGAGCGCTGGTCCAGGCCGTGAAGCGCAACATCGAGCGATTCCCGGATGACTTCGCGTTCCAGCTCGATGAGAAAGAGCACGCCATCTTGAAGTCACAGATTGTGACTTCAAGTTGGGGCGGTGCACGTCGCGCGCCGCCCTATGCCTTCACCGAGCAGGGTGTGGCAATGCTCTCCAGCGTGCTCCATAGTCGTCGAGCCGTGCTGGTCAACATCGAAATCATGCGCGCCTTTGTCCGTCTGCGTCGAATCCTCGCGGCCAATGCCGACTTGGCCCGCAAGCTGGAAGAACTGGAGCGCAAGTACGACGTCCAGTTCAAAGTCGTCTTTGACGCCATCCGCAAGCTCATGGAGAAGTCCGAGCCCTACCCGAAGCCGCCTCGCCAAATCGGCTTTCGCGTCAGCGACCGCCCAGCGAAACACACCGCCGGCTCGCGGCCAAAGAACGCCTGACGGCGTTCTTCTTCATCCACCGATTACATCGATTCCACAGATTCTGGTCCGGGTTCGGTCTTGATTCGGATTTTGAGCTTCGGATTTGGGTATTTGCGTTAGGCTTCTTTCACTCTTCCCAATTCTCTATTCTCAATTCCTCTTCGCCCTTCGCCTTCATCCCTTCTTCCTCATCCCTCTTCCCTTCCCCGGCTGACCCTCGCCCTCTTCGAGTCAATAACATGGGCCTGGAAATACTCGAACAGCCCGAGCCACTGTTCAAAGGTCAGTTGTGAAGGAGTCGCCCTGATTGGAAAGCGAAGGTTCTGCGAGAGCCGCTTCCACTGTTCATACGTGAAGACCCGCTGGTAGGTTGTCTTCAGGTTTCTCTTCCTTGCCTGGAAACCGAACCGCACGAACTCCTGGTAGCTTCGGGCGTCGTCCGGGGAGACCAGCGGTTGTTGCCGTCTCACGATGTGAAGAAGTACGACATCAACGCCGGGCGCGGGCTCGAAGTCCGTTCTTTGAAAGGCGCGCAGCACGCTGATTGCGAACCCTGGCTTGGCCAGGACCGAAACCTCGGTTTCGTTCGGGCAGCCCGAGAATTTTCCGGCCGCTTCCTTCTGGAGAACGAGATGGGCCTCGCGCGGCGGGTTCGCTCCGAAGAGAATTCCTTTCACGACTTCGGCCGTGATATTGAACGGGATATTCGAGAACACGCGGTATTCCGGCTCGCGGATGCCGTGCCTCAGGAAATCGCCGGCGCAGACCCGCACGTTCCGCGCACTGCGGAAGCGCTCGCGAAGTCGGGCCGCGAGCGCGGCGTCCTTCTCAATCGCAACAACCCGACCGGCGCGCCCGGCCAGTTCCCGGGTGATGATTCCTTCGCCCGGGCCAATCTCGTAGACCACGTCGTTCTTCCCAAGAGAGCTGCCTGCCACCAGCGACGCAACCAGCCCCGGGTCCCGGAAGAAGTTCTGAGCCAACCGTATTCGTCTTCTAACCATGATTCCCTCAACAAGATAGCCTTCATACTGGAACTCCTGATGAACTTGATTTGAGAGTAAGGCGGGATACCGGACGTTTCCGGTATTGGTGTTAGATGAGCAACACGGTTGTCTATATTTCCTTTTCCGGCTCTATGATAATCCGACCCCCAGGCAATGTCAAGTGAGCTTTGACTTGGAGCGTCGCCTTTCTCTTTTCTCCTTTCACCCCTCCCAATTCACTATTCTCAATTCCTATCTCCCTTCCTCCTTGACTTATCCGGAACGTTCAACTATCCTCATCCCATATGAGCAGCCGGCCAGGCCCGACAAATAGTACAAAACGGGCGTCAGTCTCCCACCGCGGCCGAACGCGCCGTGTTCCAACCTACAGCGAGACTCGGCAGATCCTGGCGAAGTTGATGCCGGTCCTGCGCAAGGACTACGGCGTTCGTGAATTGAGCATCTTCGGTTCCTTCGTCCGCGATGAACAGAACCGCCGCAGCGACCTCGACGTCCTGGTTGATTTCGACGTTACGCCGGACCTGCTGGAGTTCATCCGGCTGGAGAATTACCTGAGCGATGCGCTCGGGGTCAAGGTTGACCTCGTTATGAGAGACGCGCTCAAACCGCGCATTCGTGACGGAGTGCTGCGGGAGGCGCGGGCGCTGTGACTCGGGACTATCAGCTCTATCTCGACGACATCGTTCAGGCCATCGAGAAGGTCGAGACCTACGTTCGAGGCCTGACGCTGGCTCAATTCCGGCGCGACGGGCGCACGATTGATGCGGTTGTTCGCAACCTTGAGGTCATCGGCGAGGCGGCGAAGGCAATTCCGACTTCGCTGCGACGCAAACATCCCGAGATTCCCTGGCGGGAACTGGCCGGGATGCGCGACAAACTAATCCACGGATATTTCGGAGTCAACCTCGATCTGGTCTGGGCAGCGGTCACGGCGCGTCTGCCGGTGGTAAAGACGCAGGTCAAGCAGATGCAGAAGGGTGCGAATCGCCAACTCCGACTCGACACCTGAAGCAAGACACGTTTCCGTCTCGCATTTGACCCTGGTCTGCCACTCTTGCCTTTTGAGTTTTGACCTTTGACTTCTGAGTTGTCCGTCTCTCCTCTTTGCTCCCTGATCTCGGCTACGACTTTTGACTTTTGAGTTTTGACCTTTGACTTGGAATCACCTTTTCCTTTCGCCTCTACTTCTGACCTTTGCCTTTTGACTTTTGAGCTTTGACTTGTAGCCGCCGTTCTTCTTCCGCCAACTCACTACTTACTACTCTCTACTCACTATTTCATGCCTATTGACTTCTTCCCGTTCCGTTCTATATTCTGACCGTGCCGCAGGCGTGGACGATGAAAGAAACGAACTTGGCGAGAATAAGGCGGCGTTCCCAGTATCCGCCCGAAATCCCGGGCATTGAATAAGGCATGAAACAGACTGACTCGCGGGCCGACAAGAGCGCGGAGCGGTTCTTCGGCGCTTTGCGGGACGTGTTCGTTGGGGCGCCGGTCGAGGGGCAGTCGGGTTTCATCAACCTGATGCGCATCAAGTCGCGCTACTACACCGAAGGCGTGTTCCCCAGACTCCAGAAGGACATCGAGGCCAAGCTCAAGCCGTTCCCGGGCTTCAAGCAGGAGTTGTTCGACAAGCTCTACGACTTCTTCCACCGCTACTTCAGTCCGAGCGGCTCAATCTACTTCCAGCACACCCCGGCCCACAAGAACATCTACGAGAAGGTCTATACCGACGACCGGGACGTGGTGCTGTTCTGGAAGACCCACATGCTCTACTACGTCAAGACCGACCGGCTGTTCAACAGCCTGGAAGTGGAAGTTGACGACCGCAAGTTCTTCTTTGACGCCTCGACGCTCGAGCACAAGCGGGCTAACGAGAAGCGGGAACTGGTCTATGAGTTCACCGGAAAGCGCGAGGACGGCGCTCTAGTCTTCGCGACGGCCTACTCTGAGAAGGGCAGAAAGACCAAGCTCGACGACATCCTGCGGCAACTCCACAAGCTCGGCGTCGAGGTGAGGGAGGAAGCGGTCGAACGCGCCTTCGGGGTGTTCGAGCGGCAGAGCGAAGTTGACTACTTCATCAACAAGAACGCCAAGGCCTTCCTGCGCGAGCAGTTCGACCTGTGGCTGTATCAGTACGTCTTCTCAGGCGAGAGCGAGTGGACCGAGCAGCGCATCAAGCAGTTGCAGGTACTGAAGGACATCGCACTCAAGGTCATTGACTTCATCAGCCAGTTCGAGGATGAACTGGTGCGAATCTGGAACAAGCCGAAGTTCGTGCTCAACTCGAACTACGTCATTACTCTCGACCGCATCGCGGGCAAAGATATGGCCCTGGTCGAACGCCTGCTGAAACACGAAGGCATGAAGGCGCAGATTCAGGAATGGCGCGACCTTGGCATCGTCGGCGATGACTTCCGCAAGGCTCAGATTCTGGAGTCAACGCTGCAAGGAAAGGAACCGGCCAAGCAATGGCGATTCCTGCCGTTCGATACGAAGCTTTTCAAGGACTTGGAGCTTGAGATACTCGGCCTGTTCGACCATCTTGACGACGAACTCGACGGCTGGCTCATTAAGAGCGAGAACTACCAAGCGCTGAGGACCCTTGAGCGCAAACTGGCAGGCCAAGTGAAGTGCATCTACATTGACCCGCCGTACAATTCCGACGCAACGTCCATCGACTACGTGAATGGTTACAAGGCATCCAGTTGGGTGTCTATGGTCAAGGACCGCACCGAGGCCGGCAGGCGGCTGCTATCCGACGATGGCGTGTTCATTGCCGCGATTGACGACGAACAGCAACGGGAGATGAGCTTCATCCTGTCGGATGTCTTCTCTGGTCGGCTGCTTGGCACCATCTGTGTGCGGGCCAATCCCTCCGGGCGCCCAACAAAGACGGGATATGCGGTTTCCCACGACTACCTGCTTTTTGCAGGCCAATCTGATAGGTCGTGCATCGGAAGGATGCAGCCGACCCCCGAACAGATGGCCAGATTCTCGGAGCGAGACAAGGACGGTCTGTTTGAATGGCGGAACCTCCGGCGTGAGGGCTCCAATTCCGACCGGGCCGCGAGACGGGCTCTGTACTATCCCATCTACATTCGCGGGGCCAAGCTGCGAGTGCCGAAGTTGGCTTGGGATGATGCAGGCGAGCAATGGCGGGTTCTGGAAAAGCCGAAACCCGGTGAGCAAGAGGTCTGGCCGGACAATGATGCCGGTGAACAGAAGACGTGGCGCTGGGAATGGCAGACCGTCATATCCTCGGCTGCCCAGTTGTCCGTGAGGCCCGACCGATCCGGACGGGACTACGTCTACCACAAGCGACGGCCTCACGAGGGGGGAGTCGTGTCGGTTTCCTCTTGGTTCGATGCGAAGTACTCGGCCACGGAACACGGCACTGCGTTGCTCAAAGACCTTTTCGGGCGTTCGCCGTTCTCGTACCCGAAGTCAATATACGCCGTCGAAGACGCAATCTATGTAGGTGGGGCCGCGCGCCCTGGAGCGTTGGTGGTAGACCCTTTTGGCGGGTCCGGCACGACAGCACATGCAGTCGTGAATCTCAATCGGCAGAACCCTGGAAAGCGCAAGTACATTCTGATCGACATGGCCGATTACTTTGATACGACGATTCTGCCGCGCGTCAAGAAAGTCGTCTTCTGCAAGGACTGGAAGGACGGCAAAGCGGCAGGTGGTGCGGGAGTCAGCCATTTCGCGAAGTATTTCCAGCTTGAGCAGTACGAGGATTGTCTGCGCCGGGCGAAGTACGAGGAAGCCGACCTGTTTGACGACCCGAATCAGGACCCTTACAACCAGTACGTCTTCCTGCGCGACCCGAAGCTGCTGGACGCCGTTGACGTGGACACGAAGAAGAACAAGGTGCAGGTTGACCTGTCGCGGCTGTACAAGGGCATTGACTTGCCCGAGACGTTATCGAACCTGACCGGCAAGCGCATCCGGCGCATCGGCCCCGGCTTCGTGCACTTCGAGGGTGATGATGAGCCGCTTGACCTGACGAAGCTCGATTTCGAGTTCTTCAAGACGATCAAGCCGATGGTGTGGTGGTAGAAGCAGTGAACGATCAGTTGACCATGGTGACATTGACACAGGTGTCAATTGTCAAGAGTCGAGATTGGACCCCGATCCGTAGATTTGTACTGACAAAGGAGGACTAGTCAATGATGGAGCAACGGCCGCATATACAGGAGTTAAGGCCAGAAGATCTCCTGATTGATTTGCAGAACCCGAGGTACGACCCGAGGAATAGCCAACGCGAGGCGCTTCAGACGATGGTGAACGAGCAAGGCTCCAAGCTCGTCAACTTGGCCGACGATATCGTGACGAAGGGACTGGACCCCTCGGTGCTTCCCCTCGTAACGCCTGCCGGCGACGGGAAGAGATTCATAGTCCTTGAGGGCAACCGGCGCATTGCGGCGCTGAAGCTTCTTGCATCAAGGAGCCTTCGTACATCCCTAACTCTGTCATCTGGTCTTTCACGACGTCTTCGCGACATTTCAGAGAATGCAGCAGATCTTCCCGAGACTATTCCATGCGTCGTCACATCGCGCGAGGATGCAAACCACTGGATACTACTGAGACACACGGGCGAGAATGGAGGGGTCGGAGTAATCGCCTGGGACGGAAAAGCAACTCATCGTTTTCGTGGCTCATCTCCCGCGCTGCAGGCAATTGAAATGGTGGATAAGGGGAACTTTCTTGACGACGAAATCAGGGCTCTGCTGCCCAAGATAGCAATTACCAACATAGAGAGGATACTGGGTACCCCTGCTGCGCGTGCTCTTCTGGGCGTCGATGTCAAAGACGGTGTGCTCTCGCTCGTTGCTATGCGAGATGAGGCTCTAGGTCGCCTTGCTTCCGTAGTCATTGACGTGGCCCGGCGGGCAATCAGGGTCACCGATCTAGATTCGAAGGAACAACGAATAGGCTACGCACGCGATGTTGCTGGGCGCCCACTGGCCAAGCCGCTACAGGAAGGCGCTCACGGCAAGAAGACTGCGGCAGATGATTCATCTAGGTCAGCTGCCCGGCCACGTCGGGTTTCTACAGAGCGCAGGACGCTCATTCCCCGGGGCTGCAGCTTGAGTATCCGACAAAGTCGGATCAACAAGATCTACGGCGAGCTGTTGAAATTGGATGTCCATCGTTTTGTGAATTCGTGCGCAGTTCTCCTGCGCGTTTTCGTCGAGATGTGCACTGAGGACTATGCCCGTCGTCACGGAATTTCACTTAGGTCCTCGGGAAAGCCCATTTTAGGTGGAGGGCCGCCTGGACCAGCCAAGGAGCTGAGCTTACGAAAGAAGCTGATCGCGGTATCAGATCATCTGGAGAACACCAAGGCATGTGACAAGCAAGAGCTCTACGGGATTAGGGCCGCGATTAGAGGTCAAGATTACTTGCTGTCGGTGGAGAACTGGCATGCCTACGTTCACAACCTGCACTACAGCCCGAGCCCAGACGACCTGAAGACATGCTGGGATAGCATCGAGGCGTTCATAAGGGGTCTTTGTGCGCCGTAGAAAGCCACATCCCAAGATCCTGTTCCCGCACGGCTTCGCAAGTCCGTTGAGATACCCAGGGGGCAAGGGAGCATTGGCCGACTTCATGAAGCTGGTCATGCTCAAGAATGGCCTCTTGGATGGGCATTACGTAGAGATATACGCGGGTGGTGCAGGAATCGCCTGGATGCTGCTGTTCGAGGAGTATGCGAGCCACGTGCATATCAATGATCTGAGCAAGCCGATCTACTCGTTTTGGCACTCAGTTTTGTTCAATACTGAGGAACTTTGCAGGCGCATCCGAGATACTCGTGTTACCATGACAGAATGGCATCGACAGAAGGCAGTCCAGGCGAGCCTTGGGAGTCATTCGTTGCTCGACTTGGGGTTCAGCACGTTCTTTCTGAACAGGACAAATCGTTCAGGCATCATCACAGGCGGTGCAATCGGAGGGAAGGCGCAAGGCGGCAACTGGAAGCTGGACGTGCGCTTCAACAAACCCGACTTGATCGCGAGGATCGAGCGAATTGCACGGTATGCCTCTCGTATCAGTCTTCATAACCTCGATGCATCCGAGTATATTAGTGATGTGCTTCCTCTCCTACCCGACAAGGCATTGGTTTATATGGACCCGCCTTACTACGCGAGGGGCGAAGACCTGTACGAGAGTAGCTACTGTCCAGCCGATCATGCCAAGATCTCTCAACTAGTCAAGCAGACCATCAGACAGCCTTGGATTGTCAGCTACGATTCATCCGTCGATGTAGCGCGCCTCTACACTGGACTTCGGTGTCTGCGATATGACCTGAGTTATAGCGCCCAAGCACGCTACTCAGGCTCTGAAGTCATGTTCTTCAGCAAACGCCTGCTAGTACCGCGTATCTTGAAGCCTGTCTCGGTTAGAAAGGCTGATCTTGTCGAAGCGGCCTGACCAAACGCGCAGGCAGCGTGATATCGGGCCTACGCCGGCTGAGGCAAGGCGGGGGCCATCTTGATGACAGCCGACCTTTCGCGGTTGTATGAGGGAATCGACCTGCCCGAGACCTTGTCGAACCTGACCGGCAAGCGCATCCGGCGCATTAAGCCTGATTCGGTGGAGTTCGAGGATGGCGCGGTCATTGACCTGACGAAACAGGACTTCGAGTTCTCTAAGATGATTAAGCCGGTGATATGGTGGTAGAGGTGCCGAAAGACCCTGAACAGGGTGGTCAAGAGCAGGATGGCGTGGCGTCCCAATTCCAACCAGCAGCCGCCACTTCCGAGAAGGCATACCTCGCCATGCTGGACACAATCCCAGTGGGGTTCTACACGGTACGGCTTCAGGAGGGCAGGAGTGTAATCCGGCACTGCAACAGGCAGTTCGCGGTGATGTTCGGATTCGAGAACGAGGATGAAGCAGTTGGCTTCGATGTAGAGTCCCTGTATTCGCGTCAAGCAGAACGCGAGAAGCTCTTGTCTGCCATGGTGAGCCAAGATGAAGCACAGGAGTCCATCGTAGGCTACCCTCTTCGTGTGAAGACGAGAACAGGTCTTGAGAAAGTCTTCGAGGTTAGCAGCCGCGTGGTGCAGGATCAGCATGGTTTCATCACGGGGCGTGTAGGGGTCGTGCGCGACATAACGTCGGAAGCAGCGCTCAGAGATTTCCTAGACGCAATCCGAGCCGACATGGGCGGTCTGCTGCACAGTCTCTCGTCGACGCTATTCGGTGTCCATCTATCGTTTAGGGTACTGGCTGCGTCGCTGGGCCGCGATCCCTTCGAAGGCACTGCCGAACTGCCGTACGAGCGGATGCTCGTGGCTCTGGAAAGGCCAGTCAGGGCGCTGACGAGTTCGCTGTCTACGCTGCTAGGAGAAACGCCCCCTGGCGCGCCAGCGGTTCTGGCAGAGGTGAGCCGAGCCGAGTTGGTCCGCGTTCAGGGTTTGCTGAGCAGCGTGACGGAAGCGCGCGATGGAGAGTTTCGGCCGATTGTTGCCCGAGGGGCGTCGCTCAGTGTCCTGGA
>Ga0209777_10009145_pt1 | contig 10711 bp, 17 predicted proteins | sample FrelakmetHBP12HB_FD_187147 | JGI IMG/M metagenome (GOLD analysis project Ga0209777, IMG submission 187147) | Freshwater lake sediment microbial communities from the University of Notre Dame, USA, for methane emissions studies -HBP12 HB (SPAdes)... | ecosystem: Environmental > Aquatic >... | reverse complement strand
TAATTTAAGATTTGGTTATCCCACTTAAGTAAAGAAGTAATGAGAATTTTTAACTGTAATCTGGCTTAATCGCCCGATTGCCTCACTCCTCCGGCTAAAGCCGGAGGTCTCTGGGAGAGAAAGATGACTGTACGTGACGCTAAGTGCAATACGTGTGGCAAGAGCTACGAAGGATCTGACAGCTCTGCACCCGGGGGTAGCCCGGTAGCTTTACCATCGCGGCAACCGATATCGACTACCGCTGTTCCACCAAGGTGCCTGCCCTATTGATCCTGGCGCGGGGCCGGTACGAATATGGCGGCTGCGCTGGTAACACTAGCGTCTGCGACGATTGGAAATAATTTCAAGGCAACTTCCATTAACGGCAGAATACATTCTGACGACTAATTTTGGAGAATAAGAATTGTGAAATGACTGATCTAATATCAATAATTTCAAGGCAACTTCCATTAACGGCAGAATACATTCTGACGACTAATGTAAAGTCCTCCATTAAAATACTAGGTGTAGCGGCAGCGCAGATCCGCGATAGTAAAAAAGATCCTTGGCGACATGGTTATTTTTGTTTTTATGAAGAAGGCGGTAGTACCAAGAAAGCCGAGATTAACGAAGAACTGTATATGGCAATTCATTTAGTGTTTACAACCCTAAGTGATAACAATTCTTTTAATGCTTTTATGATTGGGGGGGAATAATGAAAAAGTTATTTGTATTTGTTGCTTTGTTTTTAACATTTGCTGTTTATGGTCGCGGTGGTGGGGGAGGAGGCGGTGGTGGGCATGGCTTTTCTTCTGGAGGAGGTCACTCTTTTTCATCCGGTAGTAGTAGTCATTCTTTTTCATCGGGAAGCAGCAAATCCTTCTCATCTTCATCGGGGAAAAGTTACGGCAGTGGGAAGGCTACACCAGCGTCCGCATCTTCTTCTAAGTCATCATTCGGTAGTGCAGAGAAGGCACAAGCAAAAGCGGATAGTAAGACAAGCTATACAAAATTCAATGCAAGCAAACAAAGCTATGATTATTTAAAAACACAACCCAAAGAAGTTTATGCAACGAGAGCAACTAGGCAGCAAACTGTTTTTAAAACTTATTATGTAAATCGTACTCCTGCGCCAGTATTCGTTTATCATGATACGAGTTGGAATCCTTACTTCTGGATGTGGCTGATGGATCACCATGACCGCCAAGCGGATTGGGTATATAATCACCGCGATCAAATTAGTGATGAACGCTACCGCGATCTCGTAGCTAAGAATAAGGATTTGGCTGCGCAGGTTAAAGTGTTAGAAGATAAGAAAGTTGCTAAGAATCCTAATTATGCGCCAGATGGGGTTGATAAGGATCTCATGTACTCAGATGAGTATGCAAAACAGGTACAGCAAGATAATGAGCCTAAAGTGGATGTGGTAGCGGCTGATGACGGCTTTTCTTGGCTTTCTTGTATACTCGCAACACTTGGCGTAATTGGTTTTGGTTGGATTATATACGCCATTTTTATTAAAGAGCGGAGTTACTAAGTATGGGACAAACACTTTGGCAGCACTGGGTGCAAAAAGAAGCTAAGAAAGAAGAGGTTGAAAAGGATGCTATTTATAACGAGTTAGGTATTAAACCTGGGCAGATCTTATCTTTCGATATCTTAGATTATCGAGGAAAAGACTATAAAGTGAAGACGGTGGAAGAATGTTGTCGTAAGATTAATGGAGTTTACTTCAAGGCAACGAACTATATTCTTACAGAAGAAGCAAATGATCCTGCCCTAGAGGTTAGAGTATGGGATATGAAGTGCTGGCTGTTTCAATTGTATGATGAATTTGCTTTTAATGAGCAATTTTGGGATGTAGTAAATGATGCGATGAGATCTAGTTTCAATCTTGATGAAGAATCTGCGGTTTTTACTCCAGTTGGAAATTCAACTACGCCAGCCCTGCTATCCCTTACTAACAATCTCCATGAGAAAAGTATGATAAAGCGTTGGCAGTTTGAACGTACCGCCAAGGATGAAGCAGGGCAGGACTATTTAGAATTGCTTTATGTGGAACAAGATGATGAAACAGGTTGGTTTAGCATATGGCGCGGAACAGAAGTGCCTATGGATCGTATATTAATTATTTAATAGAGGACTTTATTATGATTTCAAACATTATTGGTTTTGTTGTGCTTGGTCTTGTTGCTATTCTTATTTTTAATTTTCGCGCCTTTAAGAGTCTTCTTGGCGTAGGTAAAGCGCAGGCTGGGAAGCTAGCTAGAGCGGCTGAAGGGCTTGATCCTGTCGCTATGTACAAAGAAAAGATTGACGAGGCTACCGACAATCTCAGGACAGCTAAAGAGAGCCTGATCCGCGTCAAGGGATTGATTGCCAGTGTAGAGAGGCAAGTCACCGAAGGTAAGTCAGAATCTGCACGACTAGATGCTAGGATCAAATTGGCGCTTCAGGAAAGCAATGAAGCCAAAGCGGCAGACTACGTTTTGCAATTTCAAAGTGTGCAAGAGCATCTTAGGGAAAATGAATCACAGCTTACATCGCATAATAACAGCTACCAAGCCTTCTTGAAGCAAGTCCAGGCAGCGCAAACTAAGATATTGAATGCCAAGCGTGAAGCCGAGAAGCTAGGGACGCAGCTTGAGATATCAAAGGCTGAAGCCGAGATCGGTGAGATCAACCAACGCTTTTCCCATACCGCAGATCCACTCGATGATGCACAGAAGTTTAAAGGCGATATCCAAAAGAAGATCGACCAGAACAGAGCGCGTGGACAAGTATCCGCTGATGTTAATTCTGACTTGGTTAAGGAAGATGAAGAAGATAAGAAGGTGAAGGAACTGGAAGCCAAAGCTATTTTGGAAAAGTATAAAAAGGATATGCAGCCAAGTCAATAACCCCGCACTAAAGGGCGGGGCTTGAAGTAGTCAAAAGCTACTTTAGGTTCAAGTGTTCTTGAGTATATTGATTAGAGAACTTACAAGGAGGTTAAAAATGTAAGTAGCAGGTATATCTTCAGTAAACATCGTTAGAATACTTCCCTAGTTCTAAAGTGTTGAAGATGCCAATCTCGGAGGGATTATTAGTTATCCTCAATAACTAGATAGTAGTGGTAGAAGATGTGAAGTTTGATCATGCACATAGTAAATATGGTAAATTTTATTCTTTATGCGAAATAGGAAAAACGAAGCTTTATAAATGGCTTGAAGATAAATTTAAAATTCAGCTAGTAGATTCGAGTTTGACATACTTATTAAGGCGAGAGATCTTCGGAGAAGAATTAAAAAGCAAGAAATTACAGAAATCTTTTTACTCTCACTGCATCGATTCTTACTCTATAATTAAAGGGTATTATGCATGTTCAGTAAATACCAAAGTCAGATATATAACAAAAATATGGATGTCTAAACGAGAACTTTATAGGGAAAAAAATAAAATAAAAGATTCCTGTAGGTATTTTAAATACAAAAAAGGAGGAGAAAACGTCTTCTTCGATAAATTTTCCAAAGTAAAAAAACTCAGAACAAAAGTAACCGAAGAAAAATCGAATCATGGTCCTTGGACTTATGCATTGACTGAAGCAGCTCAATGCTTTAAAAAGTTTAAAACAAGATATGGTGGAACCATTAAAAATGGTAATTCTAGATCAGATGCTCCAGAAGGAAAATCTAAATATGCAAAGTTTAAAAATAATATATTAGTAGGTTATCAACACAGAAATGTAGAGGTGTTTTATGCCTGAACTGTTGCCTTTTCTCCCCGCCCTGAAGGGCGGAGTCTCTGGGAGGGAAGATGATGCGACAAAGCAAAAGAGGTAGAGGTCTATGATACCAATATCTTATTTTGTACCCATTATAAGTCGAGTAGTTACCAAGAAATTTATGGAAGTTCTGTTTTTGGATTTTGATGGTGTTTTAGTGACCGAGCAATCTTATTTTTATTGGGAACGACAAAAAGATAGAAAAAGAAGTGAATTGAATGCTGCGCGTTGCTGCCCAGTTGCAATTTCTAATCTGAACTATCTTTGCACAGAGCTACCAGATCTGCGAATTGTGATCTCTAGCACTTGGCGTAGATACCACTCACTTAAAGATTTACAAACAATCCTTGAAGAAGATGGGTTCACACATAAAGATCGTATTATCGATGTAACTCCCAGGCGAAGATTGGATGGTGAGGGCAGAGGTACTGAAATCGCAGCATGGCTTGATGGGCATAAAAAAGTAACTGATTGGGTAGCGATTGATGACCATCAAGATAATATCCCAGAAGATCATATTATTTTGACTAGGCAAGAAGTGGGATTCATGATCGATGATGCCTATCAGATAATCGAAAGGTTTAAAAAGAAGTGGAAACGACCACTATTTTTGATGTAGGTGGAAATAGTCAACGTCTCTGGGAGAGAAAGATGAAACTTGATAGTAACGGGCTTATAATCATTTGTATGATCTGCGTGGGGGTTGGAACACTTGTAGGGTTTATCGCAGCAACCTTCGGTTTTAAACGCAGCATAGATAAGGTGAAGCATGAAGCACAAGAAAAAAATTAAGGCAGATATTAAACAGATATTAGCTGATTCAGGCGTGGATAAGCATTTGTGGGAAAAGTGTTTAGCACGTTTAGTCAACTACACGGACAAAGTTAGGACTGAACACTTAGTGGGTGAAGTCTTACGGTACGAGGATAATCTACCAAATTGAAAAGGGTCAAGGGTGAGTAACCTTTTCATAACAGGTGATTGTCACGGTAATTTTAGTCGCTTTTCCAACACAAACTGGCCGGTAAGCACTTACTTAACTAGGGATGATTATATTATCATTACTGGTGATTGTGGTCTTCTGTATTACCCTACGCCAACTCCCGAAGAAATCTGGTGGACTAAATGGCTTACAAAAAAGCCCTGGACACTCTTATATGTGGATGGCAACCATGAAAACCATCCCAAACTGGCGGCACTACCCCAAGAGCAGATGTTTGGGGGGACGGTCGGTAAGGTAGCCGAGAATATTTTTCATCTGCGGCGCGGTGAGATATATGAGATCGCAGGTAAGAAGATCCTAACCTTTGGCGGTGCAGCTAGCACTGATAAAGCCTACAGGATTGAATATGTAAGTTGGTGGCCAGAAGAAATTCCTAACTATGCGGAGATGGAACACTGTCGCGATTCGATAGAGAAACATAACTATCGAGTGGACTACATCATTGCCCATACCTGCCCGCAAGCCCTCGCGCCAATCCTAGCAGCAAGGCGCGGTCTTGCCCTAATTGATGATCCAACCCAAAGGATGCTCGATCACATTACATCAGCATGCCGATTTGACCATTACTTTTGCGGTCATTTTCATGAAGATGTGGATTATGGGCAGTTCCATTTTTTGTACACTCATATCCTGAATACTGGGGAGCTAACAGATGTAGTTGTTCACTCCGAGTGATCGGCTTAATTCTTGCAGTTAGAATGCGGCTGGGATGTAACCTACCAAGGAACAACCGGAGTAGCAGGAGTTACCGGAGTTCAAGGTGTTCAGGGTGACACTGGAGTTCAGGGCATTCAAGGAGCTACCGGAGTTCAAGGTATCCAAGGTGATACCGGAGTTCAGGGCGTTCAAGGTGACACCGGAGTTCAGGGATGCAGATAGTTCAGGTAGCATTGAAGCTAATCAGGTACTATCAACACAACGGGCTAATAGCGTAGCATCTTATTTACGAAGTGAAGCCTCCCCGCCCTAAAGGGCGGGGCTTCTTAGATTGCTCTAAGCGATTCGCTTCCGAATCGGATACTTTTTAGTTGGTACTAAATTTCTCTTATTTGATTACTTAAAGTAAAGTAGTCAAAGCTATTTCATAATAAGCATCCCGCGACAAAGGTCATGCTAAGATGCCATAGTAGAAAGTCTTAAGTCTTTAGTTCCCTTAAGTTTTTACTCACTAAAAGGATTTGATTAGTGAAACCCATACTTAACTTTTCAAAGAACAGGACAAAAGCTACTTCTTTTCTAGAATAGAATTAAGTATGATGCAACAACAAATATTTTATTGGTGCCTTATATCCCCGCCCTTACGAAGTAGGGCGGGGTTTTACAGCACGGAGGATAAAGTCTATACGTGATCCCTGCTTAACGATTTGACAGTGTAATGTCCTCTGAGTGTCCCCTCCACATCGCCACATACACGGTTACTAAGTGGAAAGAAAGCTCCTTTAGAACAAAAGGGGCTTTCTTTTTTTCAAAGGGAATATTAAAATAGCACCTTCTTAGGATTAAGAGAGCCTAGTTAGAAAATAAGAATTGAATTCATTGTAACTATTGATTTTATTAGGAATATTAAAGTTTTCTCTCGATAAGTACGATAAGAATACAAGAAAGAAGGGTTTATGCAATTTTTAAATAAAATAGAAGCAATGTCGCGTGGCTCTCTGATTTTGGATGAGAATGTAAATTTTCTTGCACCTGAACTGGCGAAAAGGAATATCCGTTCTGCTCTACCGATGCCAGGGATGACTGATGAACAGATTGCAGAAAAAATGGCGATGCATAAACTCTTTGTAACAAATAACTCTAAGCATTTTTTACAGCTAGCCTTAGAATATGAGATAGGTCTCATAGCAATTGAGAATTTATCAAAAGATCCAAAATTACTTGCTAATATCATTTCAAGTGCGATCACTAGCCTTGGTCTTTGGTCAGTAACAAAACCATTCATTGTCACGTTTAAAGATAACAAACCGGAATTAAAACATCTGCATGATTAACTTAGCCTTCCAGGGAGGAAAGGTATGCGATTAAAGTGGACAAATTGGCAGGATTTCCAGCAATTGGCTCAAAATGATTTTCAACAAGTTGATGGGCGCATTTCAAAGTTTATCCTTAAGTGTGGCTTTAGCTGGTCACCAGCGCAAGCACCAAGTCAACCGATTCTCTTAACGTCTATCGGGGGTAAACTTAATGTTAAACCGCTCCTTGAAATTGGCTTTAAATTAGAAGATGCCAAAATAGAAGAACCGTCTTCCGAGAATGGATTTGACTACACAGGTTACTTATCATCGGCTTGGGGAAGTTTAGGAGTTAAGAGATCTTATTTAGAAAAGAAGTGATGGAGTGCTGGAATTAGTTTCCAGCACCCATTTTGTCACCCCACAGGAGTCGGCTCTGGCGGTAATACTGGCGGCTCTGCATTTAACAAAGTAGCGAAGTCACTTTGAAGTGTGCTACTTGCGACTAACTCCAACTGACGTACAACCCACAGAGTAGGATCATACGTTCCTTGAACTGAACTAAGAACTGCAACAGGATCCTCGCCAACAGCAAAAACTTCTTCAAGATCCTTAGAATCATCTTCCAAATCAACTAAATACATTCTGTAAAGATACATACACTCACCTCTCTTAAAATATGGATAATAGAAATGAGATTACTGGAAAGCGTAACTTTTGTCCATTAAATCCTTCACCCGATGAATAAGATTTAGTGACGGATACTGTCTTTTCCTTTTGCATGGGGGGACTGACTTATCGTACTATCTCAACTAGCCAAGATCGCAAATACCATTTCACAAGATAATTTTGATATCCTGTGTGGGTTAGCTGAAGCATATGAGTTGGGGGAGCAGATGAAGATGACGAAAGAGATGTTAGTAGAGTTTTTGAGACAAAATTTGAGAATACAAGTGGACATTGGACCAGATAACAAACTGCATATAGAATTGCTATTGGAAAATGAAGTCATTTCGCAAGATAAAGTTTCTTTGCCGAATAGGGAATAGTTATATGAGTTGGGATATTACTGTTACGCCGCCAGAAGGTTATCCAGATGTCCATGAACATATTATATCATGTTCTAACTGCTCTGGAAATTTTTATATGTGTGTTCTTGAGATGAAAGATAAGCAGCTTCGCGAGATGACTAAGGATGACGCTATAGCTGCTCTCAAGGAGGTCATTGCTGAGATTGATAAAGGCAATGAAGGAAGATTCTCTAATAGCTATGCAGTTGAAGCAGATCAAAAGTGGTCTGGTGGAAAAGAGATGGGAACTGAGTGGGATAAGGTTAAGGATTATATTAGCAGTTATAACCCAGCCCATTTACCGTACACCAACTACGAAGAATTTTGCGGCTATAATCTACGATGCAACTTGCGTGAAGATGCTGTAAGGTTTTTTCTTTACTATCTGTCTGGATATCAAATCGAATATATGTGGTAATTAATCGATAATTTCTTTGTATGTTGCTTTATTTGATAAGCTAAGAGTAACCAAAAATCCATGTTTTTTTGACCATAGAGCATATTGAGAGATTGCATCACTGATCATTTTAGCTGCGTTTACAGGATCAGCCATAGCAGCCATAGGGACTTCGATGATACCATACTCAAAAGAAGAAGCATCGGAAGTAAAATGTCGGACATTATTTGTAATAAAAATACGATAGGGAAGTAGTTTTTCTATGATTTGGTTATCGGGCATACCAGCAGGTGGAATAACTACGCGAATATTGCGTTTTTGTAACGCTGATTCTAATGATTCGATATTATTGTCTAATACCACGATTCCCCTACTCATGGATTCTACTTTTTGGATAAACGTCATATCAATTCCTCCCATAATAGTATCGGTATTTTTAACAAAAAACATTAATATAAGCAAAGTAATAAAATAATTGTGTTATTTTAATGTATTAGGAGAGATCATGTTCTTATATAAAGTCGAAGCTGCAGTATCGGTTATGCATGTTGAAGAATCAATAAAAAAATTACTGGATCGATTCTTCAAAGAGTATAACCTACCGATGCCGAGAATTAAGATAGTCAATCAAATAACATCAAATTGGTTTGGCAGAACTTCTTATAATCCCAGAATAGACAAAAACAACACGACTATTGAAATTCAAAAGCGTGTTACAGCGGATGAGAAATCTCTGGATCGAGTAATTGCACACGAACTGATCCATCATTGGGGTTTCATAACGAGGTATGGTCATCCTGAAGTCGGGGAAGCTGCTTGGCAGGAGATGCAAGCCCGTCATAAATTGGGTTTTAAAGAAGCAGAGCATGGCAAAGAGTTTCATGAGTGGGCGGAAAAGATTAATGCAGTGATGGGTAAAGATTACGTCACTGAAAAGTCTGATATGTCATATGTGACAGAGTTAGATAAAGAATTCTATATCATTATTCTTCCCGCCAATAAAGCAACGCATGAGTATAGCTATGCTTGGATGGTAAGACCATCTGGGGATCAGCGCGAGGCTGCGCAACAAATGATGTTAAGAGGCGCAAAACTATTCATGACTAAGGATGAGAGATTTACGCATGGAGTGAAGATTAAGAAGTATGGACCTACATCTATTCCCAAGGATAAGGAAACACAAGAAAAGCTGAAGCAGATGTACGAATCCGGCAAAGGATTAACACCAAATTGGACTAAGCTAATTACACATGTTTCAGATTTTCATAATAAAATGACTACTCATTATGGCAAAGAGATGGAAAATATTCTTAAACATGATCCCTTGGGAGTGCTAAAGTAGAGCAAGCAAGATTCACTTCGAGAATAATTCACTAGAAGGAGATATTTACCATGAAATTACGAAAAGCATTGATGGCAATCGCTCTATGTTTTCTCGCGGCTACCGCATTTAGTGACAGTTTCTTGCCGCACGGTGGCGGTCACGGTGGCGGTGGTCATGGTGGCGGTGGTGGTCATGGTGGTGGACATTATCCTCCTCCACATGGCGGTGGCCATCATCCTCCCCCTCCCCCACATCCAGCTCCAGCGCCAAATCCCAATTACCCCTACTGTGTAGCTCAAGATGCCAGTGGTGCCCAGTGGACAGGAAGTGGATACAATCAGCAGCAGGCGGCAAATAATGCATTGAACTATTGTTACCAATATAGCTATCAAAACAACACCTGCCGGGTTGTATACTGTCGTCGTTGAAGATCGCCAAGTTAGAAGATAAAGGATTACATAATGAAGTTTATTCAATCTCTACTACAAAAATATAATATCATCATTGCAAAGACTAAATATCTGGAAGAACAAGTAGAAGAAATGAAGAAAAAATTGGAAGCCTTCAAAAAAGCCAAGCCAAAGTTACTAGCAGATGTAACAAAAAATGATAAATTGCAGGCTAATGAAAAAGAAAAAGAGAGGACTAAAATAGCGCAGGTAGAAAGTTTTCTAACTATGAGTATCTCTGATCTAAAAGACGCGATTAAATGGCGCGATAAGACAGGAACAGATATTGATTCTGCTAAGGATTTGAGTTTGGCTCCTAGTGGTAAGAAACTTCAAGAGCATAAAATCCCATCCTTCAGTATTTTACCTGGAGTTACCTGTCCAAATAAAAAAGAATGCTTCGGTTGGTGCTATGCAATGGGAGGTCATCCTATGGCATGGAAAGCAAAGTCATCTCCAGCACGAGCAATGCAAACCCGCTACTTGGGTATATCGGAACGTGATGACTTTGTTGACATGATGAATAAAAGACTAGCAAAGACAAAGAAGGATCAACCGTTTAGAATTCATGTAACGGGCGATTTTCACTCACCCGATTATGTTAAAAAATGGATTGAAATTGTTAAAGCTAATCCAGATCGTAAATTTTATGCTTATACCAAATCACATCAAATGGAAGGGATAAAAGAACTGGAGAAGCTTCCTAATATGACGGTTAGGCAATCTGTGGGTGGCACAGATGATGACAAGTTAGATTATAAAAAGCCACACTGT
>Ga0209777_10009144_pt1 | contig 10711 bp, 9 predicted proteins | sample FrelakmetHBP12HB_FD_187147 | JGI IMG/M metagenome (GOLD analysis project Ga0209777, IMG submission 187147) | Freshwater lake sediment microbial communities from the University of Notre Dame, USA, for methane emissions studies -HBP12 HB (SPAdes)... | ecosystem: Environmental > Aquatic >... | reverse complement strand
AATTAAAAATATATATTTAAGTTAATTTTTTGATACAACAATATGTATAAAAATTTAAAGTCTAAATCTTTGAGCTAAATATCCTGCTGATGTTCTGCCAACCATTCCATATGCGCTATGAGGCTTATAAATATAATTTTTGCTATATGTATAACATAAAGAATTTTTACAATTATTATATGGGAGATTATAAGGTAAAAGAACTGTATCAAATAAAGATTTATAATTGGTTGATTTATGTAATTCATTTGTAGGATAAACATGTGTGAATGATTGAGAACTCATTTTATAATATATATTTATATATTAAATAATAAAGTAGATTATAAAATGAAGATAATTATTTACCACAAGAACCACAACCAGGTCTAGATAAATGAACGCGTGTTATCATAGATGAATTTAAAGGTGCTGATTTTGTAATATTTGGAACAACTCTTTGATTTGAATTTAAAATTTGTCTTGTTTGAAAAGCAATATTAGAATTAGTTAAATTCATATTAATTTTAGCAGGCATAATATAAATATTACAAATATTTTAATTTAAATTTTAACTGCTAAATTATAAAGTTTTAAAATAATAAAAATAATAAAAATAATAAAAATAATAAAAATATTGAAATATTAAATTAAATATTTTAAAAAATAATTGTTTCAGGATCGCATTGTGTTCCGTATATACTAGATTGAAAATCTGCTATAGAATTAAATGCGTCAGCAGGTATTTCACCACAATTACAAGGGAAATATATTTTCAATTGATTAGCATTTTGTTGTTCTATTGTTCCATCATCAAATTGAATTGTATATTCACCACCATTAATAGCAATAATTACTGCTTTTGAATAATAATTATTATTATTTTCTATAGCATAAACATTATCTCCAACTCCAAATCTAAATACAACATCATTAATATCTTGAAATAATGGATTATTATATATTTGTAAGTCATTAGTTTTATCAGTGATAGGACAATCACAACCACTAACAATACTTGTTTTAGTTGTTTTACCGCCATAAACAGGAAAAGCAGGATTAAATGGTATGACAGGTGTTCCAAAATTAGGAGGAATAATTCCTCTTCTTAAAGCACTTTTTCCTTTTAATCTATTTAAATATCTATCATAAGAATTATGTTTAATATCACATCCAACTCCTCCTGGTGTTTGTGAACCAGGTTTACTTGATGTTACAGAGTATTTTTTATTATTTAATGAATTATGAAAACCTGTTGGTACAGTTGCTTTTTGTACGCTTGGAATAGGTCTATCACTCATTTGATTCCAACAAACATTATGTGTTTGAGATGTTGGTTTAGAATATGCTGTTAATGAGCCTAAATTCATTGTATAAAGTGAGGAAGGAACTCTAACTGTATTTTGAATAAGTTTTAATCTTTGGTATTGATTTGCAGGTGTATTTGATGTTAAATTAGTGTCACAATTTCTGCATCTATAATAAAATTCACTTTTATATTTATTATATGCTAGTGATTCTGATGGGCTAAGAATGACGAGTGATGTTCTTGCATACATTTATAATATATGAAGTTATTTTTATATTAAAAATGTAAAAAATGAAAATAAAAATGAAAATAAAAATAAAATAGAAATAATTTTTGTTTATTAAAAATAAAAATTGATTATTATTTTGATAAATATTATAATTATATAAAAATATATGAATCAAATTTCAAATATAACTATAAACAATTTAAATTTAATAAAGCAACCAAAGCAATGTTGCGTATATTGTGGAAAAAGCTATAAAATAAAAGCAAATTTGAATAAACATATTATATTTTGTGAAATAATTGAAAAAACAAAAAGGAAAAAAAATATTTTGATTGATGAAGAAGAAAATGAATTACCATCACAAAGACAAATGTATAATATGATTGTTGAATTAACATTGAAATGTGATAAATTAGAACAAAAAGTTGAGAGAATGAATAGATTTGTTGATAAAAAAATAAAGAAAATAAATGTTATAGATTGGTTGAATACAAATAAATATCCTGAGTATAAATTTGATAATTTAATAAATAAAATAAATCTGAATCAGGAAGATATCAATATAATATTTGATAAAAATATATTTGATATTATAAGTATTTTATTATCAAGAGAATTATTTGATAATGAAATAATAAACAATGCGCCGATCTATGCTGCTATTCAAAAAAATAATTATATATATATTTATCAAAATCTAGATAAAAATCAAAACAATCAAAATAATTCAGTTTGGTGTGAATTATCCAGAGAAATATTAATATTATTTATGAATAAATTTCAGAATAAAATCATAAAAATATTATCAGATTGGAAGAAAAATAATCAAAATAATATGAATGGTTCAGATAAATTATGCGAACAATATAACAAAAGTTTAATGAAAATAATAGCAATTGATTTTAAAAATGATATAATTTATAATAAAATGAGATCATTATTTTATAATAAATTGAAGACAGATATGAAGACGATGATAGAATATGAATTTGAATTTTAAAGAATAATTGAATAAAAAATTTAATTTTAATTTTTAACTTCCACTAATTCTTTTTTAGAATTGTATATCCATATTTCATATTTATATCCTAATTCTTTTGCTGCTGCTTGTTTAAGATAAACATTATCTTTTTTCTTTTCAATAGTCCAAGTAGATTTTACTTCTATACAGCGATTTTGACTTGAAATAAAAATATCGACATAATGCCTATGTTTTTTACCGTCTTCATCATAATACCAAATTTGTGGAACATTTTTACAACCAGTTATAATATCATTCTCACAAATATTGTCTTCCTTTATTAATTTATCAAGAGCAAATGGTTCATAACCTTGACAATTAATCTGATTACCGGATGGGAATGTATATGTTTTACGATTAAAAGAGTTTTTTTCCATTTTTTCTGAAATATTCAAATATTGAGATGGATTTTCAACATTATATTTTTGTAAACAGGTATCTATAAATTTTTGCTTACCTAATGTTGTTTTTAAATAATATTCATTTCCGTATTTATCAATCATTATTTTTTTACGATTATTAATAACATTTGGAAGTAACAATGTTGATTTTAAACCATATTTTTCATAGCATCTTATATTTTTTTGTTGTTGTATTTCATTTGAATAATTTGGATTTATTACACCATATTTTTCAAGATTTGTCTGTTTTATTTTTTCTTTTATAATATCAGACTGAAAAGGATTTTCAAAACCATATTTCATAAGACACGTTTGTTTTGATTTATTTTTTTTGTTTATTAATATACAATCAGGACAATATGCGCCATACTTAATAAAATTACGATATATTTTATTAAAATTATTATCACAATTATCCTTTTTACATTTACCTATTATGATTGTATCTCTTGTAACTTTTGTATTTATGTAATCTTTTAATAATATTATTTTATTTTCAGAGCAATATTCAATTAAATTATTATAATTATAGCTGCCTTTAGTCATAAATAATATTATTTAATTATATTTATATTATTTTGAATTATTTTTACATAAATTTTTAAACTGATAAAAAGCTTGGCTCAGCTGCTATTCCGCAAATTCCAATATCATTTGTCGAAGATGATTTAGCAACACGAAAATAACCTTGCTCTCCCCATGAACTGGACCAAGAATTACGAACAATCCAATAATCCTTTCCATTTTCAGAACCATATCCAACAATTTCCACAGCATGATCTAAATTTGTATTGCATGCTGCTGAATCTAAAATACCTCCTGAATAAGATTGAAAATATCTTGTATCGGCTTCGATGGCAACAACAACAGGTTGTTTTGCAACAGCAGCAGCGAGAGACAATTGATCGTTTGGTTTCACATCAGAACAACTTGAAAAAGAAACAGGAGCAGCAGTACATTTTTGACATGTTCCAGCAGTTTTAGTTGTTCCAGCCTTATAAGGATAAGAAGATTCAGAACATTGACCATTATTAATCATATATTTAAATGCTGAATCAGGTTGTCCACCATTACATCCCATATTAAAATAACCAACACCTGATGCACAGTCAACTAAAAATTCCTCAGATAAATCGAGCAATTTACCAGAAGAAATTGCCCAAACAGATTCAGCATTGGCAGTTGTAGCAAAAGCCCAACAAGATCCACACTGTCCTTGATCTCTTACAGGATTAACGACACCCTTTGTTCTCCAATCGACAGAAGAAGGAAGTCCATTTCCTGCTGAGGTAAATGACTTACAGCCAAATGAACCTAAGTTATCTCTTCTTCCATTTACATAAAGAGTCTTGAATTCTTCAGCAGTTAAATCAGAGAAATGGTTTACTCCCATGGTGAAGTTTTGATTAACATCAAGATTATGTTGAATAATATGGCGAAGATTTTCTACGAAAACTTGAAATCTATATTCCAATTCTACAAGACTTTCATATTTTTTGCTAAATCTTTCTTGAAAATGAGAAAATTGTTTCCATTCTTCATTTTCCGTTAAGATTCTTGATAAAGAAGAACCACGAAGATTAGAGTCAGCAGAGCTCACAATAAAAAAAGAACAAACGAGTAGAAGTGTCTTAAACATTCTTATAATATTATACAATAATTTTATCTTTTTATTATGTTTTGAAATATATTGTAAATACAAATATAAAAACTATTTATTTTGAGATTTTTATTAAAATTATAAATATTTATTTTTGAACTCTTCATATGTGAAAATAGGAATTTCCATTTTTTTCGCTTCGGATGCCTTTCCAGTATCTTCATCTTTATTTTTTACAATAACAAGAAATGTATTTTTTGATACACTTGAACCTAATTTTGCTCCAAATCCTTTTAAAATATCATCTAATTGTTTATCACGAAAGCCAGTAATGACAATCGTTTTTCCGGATAATGGATGATCTTCAATTAAAACCTTTTTGCCTTTTATGACATCTTCTGTTAATTTATTCATCAATTCTGCTTCTTTCATAAAATTAATAAAATCAGGTATTTTTTCAACAAATGCTTCAGCACTTTTTGATGCCATTCCTTTTATTGATGAAATTTTAGAAATCTTTGCCATATTGCTTTCATTTGATAATAAAACATTTGGATATGAATCCATAATTAATTCAATCTTCTTTTCACTAAAACCTCTACCAAATAAATTAGATGATGACATTAATGAGACCAATGATGCCTCATCTATTTTATTTTTAATTCCATCATGAATTTTTTGTGCTGTTTTTATCTTGAATCCTTCAACTTGAAGCAAATCATCAACCGTCATTTTTAATATAGCAGGAACTGAATCATATCCAGCTTGAATAATTCGATTAATATTTCCACTACTTAAACCTTCTACACCAATACCTCTGAAAAATCCTGTTATATTTTTTTCTTTTACAGTCTCATCTAATCCTACATCTTCAATTAAAACATCAACATGAGTTTCATTCCATTTATAAGGAACAGATGGCATTTTCGGTTTTTCAGCGGCTGACGTAACCTTTATAATTTTTGGAATAACATCTCCACTTCTTATAAGTTCAATAATTGCTCCAACACCAATTTTATTATTTTCAATAAAGGCAGCATTATTTCCAGTAGCAAATTCAATTTTTACCCCTCCTAATTGTATAGGTTCAATTTGTACTCGTGGTTTTAAATATCCATCTTTACTTGGAGTCCAAATAACATCAACAACTTTTGCCTCTGCAATTTGATCGGATAAAACCATTTTAAAAGCAAAAGCATGTTCTGGATTTCCAGATTTTCTCTCATATATTCTATCATCTGTAACAATAATACCATCAATTTCATAAATATATTCTTTTCTCCAGTTTACCAATATATTAGAAAGCAATTCATTTGACAAATTATTTTCAATCTTATATAAAACTCTTTCGACATCTAATGTTCCAATAAATTTCATTTGCTCTGATGGTTTTTTAATTGGTTCAATCAATTCATAAGCGACAAAATGAAGATCTTTAACTGATTCACTGATTGTTTTATGATTTACAATACCAGAAACCATATTTCTTGGGTTAGCGAATTTAGTCTTATATTTATCTTCAAATACTTTCTTTGGAATGATAAATTCACCACGAATAACAATATTTTTGGTTTTAGGTAAACGTAGATGGGGAATCAAATGACTTATATCTTGTCCGACTTTACCATCACCTCTTGTATATAATTTAGGAATATCTCCCTCTGTTGTATATAATCCACTTACTCCATCTAATTTACAAGATATGACATAAGGTCCATTAAATTTTTGCGTCCATTTTTCGAGAGCATTAGTATCAGGTTTGATTTTATCCATTGATGCCATTTCATAAGGTAATTTTACTTTATTTCTCTCTATTGGAGCTCCAATCTCTTTGATTGCTTTATTTGTTGGATATTTAGCTTCAATAAAATCCTTTACAATATCATATTCATTGTCAGTCATAATTGTCAATTCATTATAGTATGCTTTATTTGCCTCTCTTAAAATAGAAGATAATTGATTTTCATTTAAACTTTCAAGAACTTTAATGCCATTTTTTTTAAAATCATCAATAAGATCTTTCACATATGAATCAATTGATTTTTTTTCAATCATTTTTTCAACTTCAGATTCATCATCACTTTCAATGATTAGTTTTGTTGATTCTTTTTTAGTTTTTTTCTTTCCTAAAGCAAAGCTAGTTTCTTTTTTTTTCAAAGTTTTAGAAGAAGGTTTTGATTTAGGTTTGATTTCAATTTCTTCCTCACTATCAGACTCGATAATAAGAGATGGTTTTAGTTTTTCTTCTTTTTGTTTTTCTTCTTTTTGTTTTTCTTCTTTTTTGACTATAACTGCTCTTCCATCAATACGCTCGATTGGTGATTTGTATTCAAGATTCAAATAATCAAAAATATCCTTTTCATCTTTGAAAACATGATCTACTTTTTCACCTTTCTTTTTTCCCTCCATCTTGTAGAGACCATGTTCGTTCATGGTTAGCCCCATTGTAAGCGCTTGATGTCTCATAACAGTATTGAAAATTTTACTTCCTGTGAAGTATAGAATAGCAAAAGGAAATTCTTCAGGACTTGTATAAAGAAAATCAACACGACGATAAGAATCCGAAGATGGAATTTTGGCAATAACGAGACATTTTGTTGGTCCTCTAGAGAGAACATGTAATATAATTTTTTCTTTTATCAAATTATCAATAAAATTTGTAAATACTGATGGTGATTTTGATGTAATGATAATATCAATATCTCCTGAACTTTGAGCTCCTCTTCTATATGAACCTACAATTTCCATTTTACCATCAGTATCTATTGGAAAAGACTTTTCAAAAATAATTTTATATTCTTCAATTTCAGAGCGTGGAATACGCTTTAAAATATCTTCATAATATTTAAGACCAACCTTTTGAATTTCATTTAAATATTTATCTTGATTTTCTCTTAATTGTTGAATAGAAGTTACACCTGCATCAACTAATTCTTTTGCTTTTTTTGGTCCAATTCCATATACTTCTCCAAGTATATTTACTGGATTATTTTTTTCTCTCTCAAGTACCTTCAATGTTCCTGTTTGAGTGAATTCATTTAATTTTTCCATTATTGTTGGTCCAATTCCAGGCTTACCTTTTAAATCATTTGGGCCTAATATATCTCCTGAAAAAGACATAATTGTTTCAAGTGCTTTTTGATATGCTCTTGCTCTAAATGGTTCTCCTTGCTTTAACATAATATCAGCAAGTTTTTCCATTAATTCAATATATTTCTCATTCATTCTCTCCTCAGACATTTTTCTTGATTCTATATCTTCAGATATCTTTAAATCTTTTTGATTGTTCGCTATTTTTTCAGAAAAAAAAGATTCAATTTTTTCTTTTTCGGATGGAACGTGGACAGAAGAAGATGATGTTGATTCAATTATTAAAGGTTTTGAAGAAATTTTTTTTTTAAGTGATTTTGAACTATTTTTTGATAAAGATGATGATGATTTCAAAATTAATAATTTTTTTTTCATTGTTTTTGGTTCATTTCTTTTCACAATTTGATCTTCTTGATTCAATTTCCATTGTTGAAATAGAAGTGGATTTTTCTTTTTCGTTTTTGTTTTTGATTTTTTTTTTACCTCTGACATATGAATTATTGAGAGAAAAAATAAAAAAGATATCGACCAATTGGTCTCACTTTTCTAAACAAATTATGTATTTACATTTTTTTCATTTTTTCGATCAATTTGCTGCTTGTTCTCTTGAAAAGTTGGAAATGATGATTCTCATTTCTCCAAAAATCTTGTCATCTGCTGCTTCACAATCATCTGATTCGTTTTCATATTCCTCATGATTCAGCAATAATACCTTGACCAAATCTTCAAGAGTGATTCCTTTCTGAGTCAATTTTTCAGCTATGAAAGCGACAGATGGCTTTGGAACAGCTGGAACAGGTTCTTCTTCCTCAGCTTGTGTCTCCTCTTCTTCCTCCTCAATATCATCTTCAGCTATTTCATCACCTTCAGCGCGAATCATCATCCAGCGTGCGCCATTGAGAGCACGATCATCAAAAGGCTCACCTTCTTCATCATTGTCAGAAACTTCAGACCATTCTGACTCTTCATCTGCTTCAGGCTCTTCAGCCATTTTGGTTCGGCAATAAGGGCATCCAAACCCATTATGAGCTACATTTTGCATAAGACAATTTGTGTGAAAACAATGTCCGCATTCAGTAGTAGTACAATTCTTTGTAATTTCAATAGCATCCATACAAATAGGGCATTCGATATTCATGTTTGAGTTCATTTTCAGTTCAAAGACTAACTTGATGTATTCAGGCTTACAAAACCATAATAAGTATTTTATATTTCAATTTTTTTTTATAATCACTTATTTATGTATTTACTAAAAATTTATATATATCACCTTTTGATAGTTTAAAGACCTTCAATTTTTTTAAATGTGAGTAATAAAAATATATTTTGACTTAAAAGCAATTGAATAAATTTTTAGTAAATACATAAATAAGTATTTATTAAAAAAATTGAAATAGAATTGAGTAGCTTAAGATTTTTAAGCCTGAATCCTGTATAGACCCGATCAAATCAAAAATGAGTGAAATTTCCAACAACAGATGCATGAGTTTATATATCTCATATGTTTATTCTTATTCACATATTGAACAAATCAGATGTGATATGATGAATGCCATTGAAAAATTTTATGGATTGGGAAAGGTAAGTTATATCGATTTAATATTAAAAATGGATCAAAATTCACGTCATTTCTATCAAGCTTACATTCATTTCGAATTTTGGAATGACACTGAGATCGCTAGAAAATGGCAATTTGAATTAAACTCAAAACCCGAACAACCTCAAATTTTGTATTATTGTATTGGATATGAGGTCAATTCGGTGAGACAATATCACTGGAAAGTGATGAAAAATTTATCAAAAAAACATGTTTCTGGTGAGAGAAAACTTTCATTAAATATTGAAGAAAATAAAGAAAAACAAGAAATCAGTGTTGAACCAACAACACCACAAAAGCAAATGACAAACAAGGATTTTTCGGATTTAATGAATGCGCCAATTAAAAAACAAGAAAAAGAAATGGTTGAATCGTTAGAAAATTGCTCTAAAAGATTAGATTTTGATGAAGATGAAGAATTTAATCAACAGATAGATGAATTTTATAATGAATTAGAAAAAGAGAATATGAAACTAGTCAGTTCTGATTATGCAGATAAACTTGAAAATAGAGTTAATTATTTGACTTCTGAAGCAAATCTTTTGTATGAGGAAAAGATGAATCTTTTGGAAGAGATTGAAAGACTTAAATGTGAAATTAAAATGAGAGATAATAGATTGTCATGGTATAATTTACAATTTAATAAATTAAATAATTAATTTTATGAAGTGAAACCACTTGGTTGATATCTTCATTTTTTCATTTTTTTTCATTTTTATCTATTGAATTCTGTTCCAATTCATTCATATTTTCAGAAATGACAAGAGGAACATAAATCTCTTCATGTTCGAACATGGATTGTTGATAAGTTGTTAATGACTCATAAAAATCCTTAACTTTTTTATTTATTTTTATTTTAGAAACATCAAATGATTTCAGATATAATCCTTCCAGTGATTTGACTCTAGAAAGAGCCACATAAGTCTGTCCGCATTCAAAAATACCAGAACCAACATCAATTTCAGCTACATCTAATGTAGAACCTTGAGATTTATGGATGGTTAAAGCCCAAGCCAAAATGAGTGGTATTTGAGATACACCTATTCCAGGTATTTTATCGCTCGTCCAAATATGCCTATTCATTGTCATAATGATTCCATTATTGAATTTCACAATTGGATTTCCAGTTATTTCACAAAACCCTTTTACGATTCCTTGGCTTCCATTACAAATTTCTAATCCTCGGTCTGATTGTATATTGATTATACACATCACTTGACAACCGATCTTTATTCTAACGACATTATCACATAATAGGTTAGATGCCAAAAAATCAAGCTCATTTTTAATGTCAAATGTAGAGAAATGGTTTCTATTTTGTTTATCAGATTTTGACATTTCAATATCATAAATATATTTAATTTCATATTCACGCATTTCAGAGTCAAGTGATTGCATTTTTGAATTATTTATATTTTCAACTTTATTTTTAGTTGGATATAATTTTGTCGGTTCAACTATGAGATTTTTATCAGCAGATAAATC
>Ga0209777_10009143_pt1 | contig 10712 bp, 18 predicted proteins | sample FrelakmetHBP12HB_FD_187147 | JGI IMG/M metagenome (GOLD analysis project Ga0209777, IMG submission 187147) | Freshwater lake sediment microbial communities from the University of Notre Dame, USA, for methane emissions studies -HBP12 HB (SPAdes)... | ecosystem: Environmental > Aquatic >... | reverse complement strand
ATCGTGCGGGCGGCAATGATAAGGCCCACTTCGGCCAGATCATCATCCCCGGTGCAGGAGACGGAGGCCGTCATGTTCAGGGCACCCATGTTCAGATCCGATACGGGAAAGTGGAACTCGATGCGCTTGATAAGGAAATCCTGCTTGCGATATCCAACGACGCCAGGTTCAGCTATATGGAAATCGGGAAAAAACTCGGGGCGAACCCGAAAACCATACAGAAGCGCATAAAGAGCATGGAGGATGCCGGAGTCATCACTGGTTACGTGGTGCACCCGAACCTGAATATAATCGGGGTGGGTTTCTACAAGGTCTGCATCTACCTGATGGATTACCACCAGAAATACAAGGGGTTCGTGGAATACTGCCTCCAGCTTCCGAATGTCGTGCATGTGATTGAAACGCTAGGGCCCTGGGACGTGGAGCTTGAGATGGAGACGGAGAGCGTCGAGGAATTCTATGATATCGTGAAAGAGATAAGGAACAAGTTCTCGGATATAATCAAGAAGACCGAATTCGTGATAATCACGGATGAAGCGAGGCTGGAACTGGTACCTCAGATATTGCTGGAAAAGGAAAGCGGAAAGAAGAAATCCCAGACGATGGAAAAATGACCTCCTGAAAGGAGTCAGTCATCCACTCATCCCTTTTTGCCCCATCCCATCTGGTTCATGAAACCATCTGTCATTCTGTCATGCGCACCTTGCGAATCATACGTCGGACCCGTGCGATAATTTCGGGCATAATTTTCATCGGCTCCTGCCCTTATGAGTATCCGTTGTATGTCCAAATGATTAGCCTCACATAATGGAGTCCTGTCATATTGATCCATCGGATCAGGATCTGCGCCAGCCCTAAGAAGTTGTACCACTTTATTTGCATCCCCCTCACGGACAGCATCAAAAAGTTTGGCGTTCAGCCTATTCTTCTCTTCCCTACTCAGAACTCTATCGGCAATCGGCTCTGCCCGATGCTTTGGAGCATCCAATTTCGATGGTTTCCCATTCTGTCCTTGTACTTCTATTTGTTTTTTTCCAACCATTTTTCTTCCCTCCGTATCTTCGTTTTCTCTGGTCCAGGCTGGCTATACGCTCGCTTATTAGAAATCGGCCCCCCAGAATCCCTTATTGCGTAAATTCCTTGGTTTCTTCAGACTGCCTTTTTGCGAGGAACCAAATCCTGCAACTCTCTGTTGACATAAATCTCCTGCAAAGCACCACTGCGCCATTGGCCGACGATTTCAATCACGATTCCGGATTTTTTGTCATCTGCTTTGGGCGCAGGTTTATCCAGCTTCTTCGCTGCCTGCTCACCAAAGGACTTCATGTCCCTGGTTTTTTGCGCTATATCGTTCCCAGGTGCGTTGCCCACTTTCTTCTGAATAACTGCTCCTGCCATTTTCCGTCACCTTCCTGCTGAATTATTCCTTTTATTTAAGCCTATTATAACATAAGAGCTTAATATAATCTATGCCAAGATTTTTGGTCAAAACCAGGTATTTTTATAAATTATACTATATAATGACCAATTCATGCAAAACAACCCTGAAATCAGGAAGCTCGACCTCCTGGATCGCAAGATACTCCTTGAACTTGATATGAATTCGCGGATGAGCCTCGCTGAAGTGGGGAAGAACCTGCGCATAGGGAAGAACAATGTGCAATATCGCCTTGCCCGCATGATGGAGGACGGCGTGATAAAACGGTTTTCCACGATGGTATCGAATGCCAAATTGGGATTCTTCCTGGGGAAATTCTACCTTCAGATGTCCGGGTTCGCGAGCAGGGCCGAGGAAGAGGCGTTCTACAAGGAAATCATGGAAAACAAGAATATCGGGTGGATTGCCAGATGCGAGGGCAGATGGGACCTGATGCTCGGCATCTATGCCACAGATATATCCCAATTGAACGATTTCAAACTGGACCTGTTCATGAAGCACGAGGAGCACATCAACAGCTATGATCTGGTTTTCACGGCAGAAGGCGCTGTGGCCCAGCGCTCTTACCTGGTGCACAAGGAAAGGAAGCTGATAGTTCCAAAGAAGAAGGTGGGGGAATTCATAGGCAAGGGCAAAGCGCAACTGGATGAGATAGATAAAAGGATATTGCTGGCGATAGCCAACGACGCGAGATACAACTATGTCCAGCTGGGGAAAGTGCTTAGGCTGAACCCCATGACAGTCCAGAAGAGGATAACGAAGATGGAGCGGGATGGAGTGATAAACGGTTACGTGGCGTTCCTGGACTATAATAAGATAGGGGTCGGGTTCTACAAGGTCTGCTTCTACCTGAAGGATTACAAGGAAAAGTACAAGGAATTCCTGGATTACTGCCTGCAATTGCCGAATGTGATTCACCATATGGAGACCCTGGGAACATGGGAGGTCGAGCTGGAGCTGGAGACTGAAAGCGTGCAGGAGTTCTATGACGTAGTGAAAGAGATACGGGACAGGTTCTCGGACATAATAAAGAAGACCGAATTCGCGATAATCACAGATGAGATGAAGCTTGAATTGGTGCCCCAGATGCTTCTTGAGAAAGATGAGGCGAAAGGAACTCACCCCAACCCGACCAAATTAAAACCATTATCCACCCCAATCAATCCTGTATGATAACCCGCGATAACCTGCTCTATTCAACCTTCATCGGCCTTACGGTCGAGATCGCGAACTCATCACAACGAGAAATGGTCGGGTTGAAAGGGATTGTCGTTGACGAGACGAAAAATCTTATCGTGATCGAGACAACGGATAATAAAAAAAATATCCAAAAGGAAGTCAAAATCCCGAAAGTCTCGTCCGTCTTCCGCTTCACTCTCGACGACGGCTCGAAAATGGATGTGGATGGGAAAGATATCGCGTTCCGCCCGCACGAACGGGCGAAGAAGGTCTAGCTAAAATCTATTTTAATCAGAATAAGAAGAAAAAAGCGGTGGCATCAAAAATGCCTCGTTGAACCCTCCACCGCCCACAAGACCAATTCTGTCTGGGAAAACTTGATTTTCAGCGCGGGTCTTGTGTTCCCTCCCAACTATTTGGCAACTTTTTTGTGTGCACAAATGTTTTTAAAGGATGATTCTAAAATGTGAAAAAATCGAATTTAACACAAATAATACATGAAAACACACAATTGCAGTTACCAACCAAGCATCCGACGCTATCGCGGCCTGTCCGAGCAGGTTCATCCAGCCTCGAGATTCCATTTATAAATATTTGTATCTTTAATCAACCTGCTACATTGTTACACCGAACCAGCCCGGTATCCGGCTGGGGCAGGCGGACACCCGGTCCAAGAAACTCCGGATCTTCCTGTTCTGAGATGATCGTCTTCTTGGGGAAATCCCTAAGAAAACGTGAGCATAGGCAGGCTAATGATGCAAGATACCAGCATGCATGAACGCTGGGAATGGTGATACTGATGGCGAAAAAAGAGACGGAAAGCCACGAGCAGAAAGGCTCTGCGGAAAGCATGTACAAGAAGATCGACGGCATCTCCAGCCGCGGCGAGATACTGACAGGCACGGTCGTGAGCGACAAGATGAAGCACACTGTCATCGTCGCACGCGACGTGATAAAGTACATCCCGAAATACAAGAAATACGCTCGCGCCCATTCGAGGATAGTCGCTCACAACCCGCCTTCGATAAACGCGAAAGTGGGTGACATCGTGACTATAGCCGAGACAAGGAAGCTCAGCAAGACCAAAGCCTGGATGGTAGTCGAAGTCACAGGGAAAGAAGGTGTATCGGCATGAAAGGCCTGACAAGCAACATAGTGAAGACGCTCACGACCGCGAGCATGATCCCGGTTTCCGACAACAGCGGCGCGAAGATGATCTACGTCATCGGCGCGCTGCGCTACAAGGGTTCGCGCTCGATCTATCCGAAGGTAGGGATTGGCGACATCGTTATCGCATCGATCAAGAAGGGCAAACCCGACATGGTGAAGAAGGTCGTGAAAGCCCTCATCGTGCGCCAGAAGAAGGAATACCGCAGGGCCAACGGCATGAGGATATTCTTCGAGGACAACGCAGCGGTCCTGGTGAACGACGACTTCCTCCCGGTAGGGACCGAGATCAAAGGCGTCGTGGCAAGGGAGATAGCCGAGCGATTCCCGAAAGTCGCGGCCATCTCAGCGGGGGTAGTGTAGATGAAATCCGACACAGAGAGGAGGATATTCCACAACGAGAAGTTGCACGAGAAGAAGAACAGGATGCATGTGCACCTGTCCAAGGACCTCAGGGCGAAGCTGAAAAGCAAGAAGCGCTCCATCATGGTCCGCAAAGACGACAAGGTCAAGGTCATGCGCGGCGACCACAAGGGCAAGGAAGTGAAAGTCAGCCGTGTGAGCGTCCTGCGGAGAAAAGTCTTCTTAGAGGGCATCGCGAACAAGAACGCAAAAGGCAAGGAATTCCCGATACCGATGGATCCATCCAACCTCCTGCTTATCGCAATAGAATCGAGCAAGGAGAGGAAGGAGCTCTTCAACGACGCGGCCTTCAAGGCGAAAACGGAGGCGAAGAAAGAGGAGAAGCCGCTTCAGCCCGCGCCGAAACCAGAGGCCAAGGCCGAAGCGAAACAGGAGGGGGGCGCGCAGAAAAGCGCAACTGAGCACAAGCCCGAGCACACGGAGCATGTGAGCAGCGCTCAGCACGCGCCCAAAGGCGTGTCACAGGATACCGCTAGAAAAGTAAGGTGATGTTTTTATGTCGAAACAAGGTGGAACGAAACATGTGAAGAGGATCGCGGCAGCCAAGGCGATCCCGCTCACGGACAAGAAAGCGAGCAAATTCATGCTCAGGCCGTTCCCGGGTCCGCACCCGAGGAAACTGTCCATGCCGCTCGGCGTCCTGCTGCGCGACCTGCTGAAAGTCGCTGAGACCGCCAGGGAGATCAAGAAGATCCTCTCGGCAAAGCTCATCGAGGTCGACGGAAAGGCGAGGACCGAAGAGAAGTTCCCGGTGGGTCTGATGGACGTCATCTCGATGCCAAAAGCAGGGAAATACTTCCGCATGGTCGTCGACTGGAAAGGCAGGATCGTCCCGGTGGAGATAACCAAGGAGGGGGCTGGCGCCAAGATCCTGAAAGTGACCGGCAAGCACACGATACCGGGCGGGAAGCTGAACGCCACATTCCACGACGGAAGGAACCTGGTCGTCGACAACAACATAAAGGTCGGCGACAGCGTGGTCGTCGCGCTTCCGAAGGCCTCATTGAAGGGCCACCTGAAGATGCACGCCGGCGCCCGATGCCTCGTGAGGGAAGGCAAGCACGCAGGGAACATCGTCACGCTGAAGGAGATAATCATGAGGAAAGGCGGAAAGCCGAACGAGGCCCTGGTCAAGGGCGAGCAGGGCGAATTCATCACGGTCGCGAAATACCTGTTCGTCGTGGATGACGGCTTCAAGATGAAGGCAGGGTGAATGGAATGGATGAAAAACTCAACCCTATGCGCAAGATCAGGATCGAAAAGGTCACAGTGAATATAGGCGTGGGCCAGCCGGGAGACCGCCTGGAGAACGCGAAAGACCTCATGAGCAAGCTGGCCGGCGGAGCGACGCCTGTCGAGACAAAGGCCCGCAGGAGGGATCCGGTCTTCAAGCTGAGGAAAGGGCTCCCGATCGGGGTCAAGGTCACGCTCAGAGGCAAAAACGCGTTCGCTTTCCTGGACAAGGCGCTGATCGCCCGCAGGAGGGTGCTCAAGGAATCGAATTTCGACAAGCAGGGGAACCTGTCGTTCGGGATAGCAGAATACATCGACTTCCCGGGCGCGAAATATGATCCATCTATCGGCATGTTCGGTTTCGATGTCTGCGTCTCGCTCTCGAGGGCTGGAAAGCGCGTGCAGTCCCGCAGGATAAGGTCCAGCGCGGTCGGGAAGTCGCACCGCATTACGAAACCCGAGGCCGTGGAATTCGCGAAAGCCACATTGAACGTGAAACTTGAGTGATGCTTATGAAAATGTCAATGGAAGAGAGATTCAAGGGGAAAGGTAAACGCTTATGCCGGAACTGCGGCAACTCCAGGGCCCTCATCAGGAAATACGGGCTCTTCGTTTGCAGGAGATGCTTCAGGGAGATGGCGGAGAGCATCGGATTCAGGAAATACGGAGGTTGATTGCATGACTGATCATCTTGCTGACGCGCTCAACACGCTTAAGACGCACGAGATAGTGGGGCAGGGCAAGTGCACTGTGAAGGCCACGAAACTCATCGAAGAGGTTCTGAAGCTTCTATCGGAGCACAAGTACCTGAAGGGCTATAACCTGCTCGATAACGGCCGCGGAGGCCTCTACGAGGTCACCCTGGATGGGAGGATAAACGATTGCGGTGTGATAAAGCCGAGGATGCCGGTGAAGCGGAGCGAATGGGCTGAGAGGGAACAGCAGTTCATCCCAGCCTTCGGTGTCGGGCTCCTGATAGTCTCCACACCGCAGGGCGTCATGACGAATGCCGAGGCCGAGAAACGGCGCATCGGCGGAAGGCTCATAGCCTACGTATATTAGCGGTGTTGATTATGGTCGAGATACCTAGCAACGTGAACATTCATGTGGACGGGCACACGGTCGTGGCCAAGGGGCCGGCCGGCGAAGTCCGCAAGACGTTCCACAAAGAGGTCGAGATAAAGCTAGAGGGCAACAAGATCCAGGTGATAGCCCGGACCAAAGCCCTCCAGGGGACCAGCGATTCGATCCTCGCGAGCATGGTGAACGGAGCCAAGGACGGCTACAAGAAGAATATGAAGCTCCTCTACGCCCACTTCCCGATATCTGTAGAGGTCAAAGGCAAGGATATCATGATAAAGAATTTCCTGGGCGAGAAGATGGCGCGCAAGGCCAGGCTCATCGGCGCCACGAAAGTCGAGGCGAAAGGCCAGAGCGTTATGATCAGCGGCCCGGACAAGGTGGATGTCGGCCAGACGCTTGCGAACATGAAGACGGCTATGAAGATAAAGGATAAGGACGGCCGTGTGTTCCAGGACGGGATATTCAACGCGGAGTGAAGGTGTTTGTCATGATACAGAAAAAAAAGAAACCGGCATTCAAGGTGCCCAACCTCGGGTTCTTCAAGGCCATCAAGGCACGGTGGAGGAAACCGAGAGGGACTGCCAACAAGAAAAGGATGAAGTACAGGTTCATGGGCTGTCTCCCGAAGGTCGGCTACAGGAACGCGGCGCAGATACGCGGGAACCACCCTTCCGGGATGAAGGAAGCATTCATCTCGAACATGGGCGATCTTGATGCCCAGAAAGGCGTCACGGATGTCGTCCTCAGGTTCGCCTCAGGTATAGGCATGCGCAAGAGGAAGCTGATGGAGGAGAAGGCGAAATCCATGAACCTCCACGTGCTCAACATATGCGGAACGCCGGAAGAGAAAGCGAAAGCGTATGAGAAAAAGCAGGCGTTCATGAAAGCGAAATCAGGATCCGAGAAGAAGAAGGCGCCGCAGCAGATGGCGCCTGCCCAGGCAGCGCCCAAGATGGGGACTGCCCAGAGCAAGCCCAAGGCGCAATTCCAGCCGCCGCGGAGCAAAGGAGGGCCGGTGACGGCGACGAAGTAGGTGTTTGCATATGGCTATATCGACAGTAAGAAGGCTCGCGGCTGATATCTTCGGCGTCGGCGAGCGCAAGATCAGGTTCGCTCCGGAATCCATAAAAGAGATCGAAGGGGCCATGACAAGGGACGATGTCCGGGGACTCATAGAGAAAGGCCTGGTCAAGAAGCTCCCGGTGAAAGGCAGGGCCAGTTCGAAGCGCACAGTGCGCCGCGGGCCGGGGCACAGGCGCGGACCGCTTTTCGATTCGAAAGATGTCTGGATGCAGAAAGTCCGCTCGCAACGCGCGTTCCTAAAGATGCTCATCGCAAGCGGTGCTCTCAAGAAAGAGACGAAGCGCGGGCTCTACGGCAAGATAAAGAGCGGGATACTGAGGAACAAGAAGGCGTTCCTGCTGTACCTGAAGGAGAACAAGATGATCGCGGAATCATACGAGCCACCGAAAATCGAGAGGAGGAGGCCTGAGCAAAAGGCCCCGGCGCAGAAACAAACGAAGCCGGGCGTCTCGAGCCAAGCGTCGCAATCAAAACCGCAAGCGTTCGCCCAGAAAACGCAGCCGCAGACGGGCGCGCAGAAAACGCAGCCGCAACAGGCGCAGCCGAGCGCTAACCGAGCGCCTCAGCAGAACCCGCAACAGCGGCCGGTCCAGCAGCAACAGAAGCCTGCGACGGACGCTCCGGCAGAGAAGAGGCACGAGCAAAGGAAAGGTGAGAGCTGATGACACGCGCAAAAAATCCAAGCTTCAGGGTATCATTCAGGAGAAGGAACGAGGGCAGGACCAACTTCGCGAAAAGGCTGGCGCTGGTGAAAAGCAGGCTGCCCCGCATGGTCGTGCGCCGGAGCAACAAGAACGTCACGGTGCAGTTCATCGAGTTCGACCCGAAAGGGGACCGGACGCTGGTGACAGTGACAGGCAAGCACCTGGCAAAAACGTTCAAATGGCCATCCAAACGCAACGTCTGGACAGCATATCTTGCCGGCCTGATGGCAGGCGCTGCGGCCAAGAAGAAAGGAGTCAGCGATTTCGTCCTCGATGCAGGACTATACACGCCTTCGAAAGGTTCCCTCCTGTTCGCGGCCCTCAAGGGCGCCGCTGACGCTGGGCTGAAGACGTCGTTCGAACCGTCTATGGTTCCTGAAAGCAAGCTCAGCAATCCGCCGGAAGCGATCAAAGCCGCCTTCGGGCATGCCAAGAGCAAGATAGCGAGCGGGTGATATTGATGCCAGAGAAAGTACGTTCTATCGACAAGGAAGCATGGACGCCCAAGACATACCTGGGCAAGAAGGCGAAAGCCGGCGAGATCACGAGCCTCGAAGAGGTCATCGATTCAGGCAGGCCGATACTCGAACCGGAGATCGTCGATGTCCTGATCCCGGAGCTCGAATCCGAGACCCTCCAGATCAAGACGACCCAGAGGGTCACAGACTCGGGAAAGAGGACGAAGTTCCGCGTAGTCACGGTCATCGGCGACCACAAAGGCCACGTCGGCCTCGGCGTGGGAAAAAGCGACGAGCTCAAACCGGCTATGGACTATGCCATACGCGATGCCAAGAAGCACATGATCGCGATAGGGATGGGCTGCGGGAGCTGGGAGTGCAAATGCCAGATAAAGCATTCAGTCACCTCCAGAAGCGAAGGCAAGATGGGCAGCACGATAGTACGGCTCAAACCCGCACCGCGCGGCCTCGGCCTCGCAGCGAACGACGTCGTGAAGAAGGTGCTGGGAATGGCAGGGGTCAAGGATATCTGGAGCTCGGCCCAAGGCGGGAAGAACGTCTATAATATGGCTGTCGCCACCATGAAGGCCCTGGACCGCCTCAACACATTGAGGCCGAGGGCAGTCGAAGAGAGGGGTGCTTGATCATGAAGCTCGCTATTTTGCGTATCAGAGGGAAGAGGAACGTGGACCCGAGGATAAGGCGCACGCTGGAGATGCTCCGCCTGAACCGGCCGAACCACTGCGTGGTGATTGAGGATTCGCCTCAGAACCTGGGCATGCTGAACATCGTCAAGGACTACGTGGCTTTCGGCCCGATAGACGAGACGACGCTGTATTCGCTCCTTTGCAAACGCGGGATGAAAGGCTCGAAACGGCTGCGCACCGTGCTCAATGAACAGAAGCTCAAGGAGGCTGCGGGCGCGATACTATCGGGAAAGAAGACGATCGATTTCGCGAACCCTGTTTTCCGGCTGAGCCCGCCATCCAAAGGTTACAAGGACATAAAAAGGCCCTACCCGGAAGGTGACCTCGGAAAGAGGGAAGACATATCGGCCCTTCTCAGGAAGATGATGTGAATCGGGTCGAGGATGCGATGATATCCATTTTATTCATATGATAAAAAAACCAGCGATGTTGTGATGATTATGGTCTCAAGAAGGAAACCAAGGCAGAAAAGCGAATACCTGGGTCATCGGACCCACGGTCGGGGCAACTGCAAGAACCGCAGAGGCAGCGGCAACCGCGGAGGGCGCGGCATGGCCGGCATATGCAAGCACCGATGGAGCTGGGCGGCGAAGAACGCGCCGGACTATTTCGGAAAGACTGGTTTCACCAATCCGAACGCTCCTGAAGATGTCAAAACCATCAACCTGTTCCAGATAAACCAATATGCAGTGACGAACCGCATAGAGAAGAAAGGCGGGAAGTTTCACTTCGATTTCGAAGGCAAAATACTGGGGACAGGGGATGTCACGGTGCCGCTCATCATCCGTGCATCGGCCTGGAGCAGGAATGTCGAGAAGAAGCTCAAGGAAACCGGCGGCTCGATATCCAAATTCGAGGAGAAAGGCGTCGCGTCCTGAGCAGGCTATTGACCGATAATTTATAAAGATTCTTCAAGAATACGCAGAAGCGGAGGGCCTTGGTATGATCTGTCTGTCGCAGACAGACCCCTAGGTCCCAAGAAAGATATGATGGCTTGAACCGGGGTTGACCGATGATAATTGATTTCCTTCATAACCTTGCGAAGTACCTTCCTGAAGTGAAGGCGCCTGAAGTGGCTCCATCCACCAAAGACAGGCTTGTTTGGACCGGGATCGCCCTCATCCTCTATTTCATGATGTATGAGACGACGGCCTTCGGCGTCAACATGAGCACCGCCGGTGTCGATTTCCTGCAGACTATAACAGCCAGCCGCACCGGGAGCATCCTGACAGCAGAT
>Ga0209777_10009142_pt1 | contig 10712 bp, 11 predicted proteins | sample FrelakmetHBP12HB_FD_187147 | JGI IMG/M metagenome (GOLD analysis project Ga0209777, IMG submission 187147) | Freshwater lake sediment microbial communities from the University of Notre Dame, USA, for methane emissions studies -HBP12 HB (SPAdes)... | ecosystem: Environmental > Aquatic >... | reverse complement strand
CCGCCGCTATCGCTACCCCTTTACCAACTGCACCAACTGCGGCCCGCGCTTCACCATCATCAGCGATATTCCTTACGACCGACCCAATACCACCATGCGGGACTTTACCATGTGCCCGGACTGCCGTGAGGAATATGAAAATCCTCTTAACCGCCGCTTTCATGCCCAGCCTAACGCCTGCCCGGTCTGCGGTCCGCAACTTGAACTGGTTGACGCCAAAGGTTGTCCCGTAACCTGCGACTATGTTATCCGTGAAGCCGCAATACTCTTGAAAGACGGCAAAATCGTGGCGGTAAAAGGGCTGGGGGGCTTTCTCCTCGCCTGCGATGCCACGAGCACCATCGCCGTTAACCGCTTACGTAAGCGTAAAAACCGCCCCGCCAAGCCCCTGGCAGTTATGGTTGCCTCTTTAGTCGAAGCCAAACGACACTGCGAAATAAATAATGCAGAAGCCAAACTGCTGGCTTCTCCCGGCAGCCCCATCGTCCTGGTGAAATGGCGGCCGGACTCTAGTTTATCTAAAGCGGTGGCGCCCGGGCTGAAATACCTCGGTATAATGCTCCCCTATACCCCTCTCCACCACCTGCTGCTCAGGGAGACCGGGCTGCCGCTGGTGATGACCTCCGGCAACCTTAGCGAAGAGCCCATCGCCCGCGACAACGACGAGACTCTAATGCGACTCGGTAATATCGCCGACTTCTTTCTAATGCATAATCGTGATATTTACGCCCGCTATGATGATAGTGTCATGATAGTGGAGCGGGAGACTCCGCGCTTCGTAAGGCGTGCGCGCGGTTATGCCCCTTATCCCGTCCGCCTCCCCGTTCAAATTAAGCAAATCCTGGGCTGCGGGGCGGAGGAAAAGAATACTTTTTGTCTGACGCGGGATAACTATGCTTTCGTCAGTCAGCATATCGGGGATATGGAGAATCTGGAGACGCTGGAACATTATGTCAACACAGTTTCTCTCTATCAAAAGCTGTTCCGTATCGAGCCGCAAATCATCGCCCACGATATGCACCCGGAATACCTCCCTACCAAGTATGCTAAGGAACAAGCGGCAAAAGAAAATGTAAAACTCGTTCCGGTGCAGCACCACCACGCGCACATCGCCGCCTGCCTGGCGGAAAACGGCGTTACCGGCCCGGTTATCGGCGTCGCTTTAGACGGCACCGGCTACGGCACGGACGGGCATATCTGGGGCGGGGAATTTATGGTGGCGGACTATAAAAAATTCACCCGGGTGGCGCATTTAGAGTATCTCCCTCTGGCGGGAGGTGATACAGCGATAAAGAAACCCTACCGCACCGCCCTCGGTTACCTTCTATCACTGGGTATTACTATAGGTAAAAACCTCCCTCTTTTAGAATACCCCAACGACGGAGAACTGGATATTATCCGCGACCAGGTAAAGAAAAACATTAACGCGCCGCTGACCTCCAGCATGGGCAGGTTGTTCGATGCGGTGGCGACGCTAATCGGACTGCGGGGGGTTATCGACTACGAAGCCCAGGCCGCCATCGACCTTGAGATGCTGGCCTATGATGCCCCCGGTGAGACCGGTCTTTACCCATTTTCATTAGAAGAACAAAATAACACCGGCATCATTAAAATCCGTGATTTACTAACCGCTATCATTATGGATTTACGCCGTCGCGCCCCCAAAGCCGTTATCGCCGCCCGCTTTCATAACACGGTAGCTCAAATGATACTGGTAACGTGCCGTGATATTTCCACTAAGACGGGACTAAAGCAGGCGGCTTTAAGCGGCGGTGTCTTTCAGAACCACCTGTTGCTTAACAAATCCATTATCTTGCTTGAATCGGCCAGCTTTGAGGTATATACTCACCGTCAGGTGCCCTGCAACGATGGCGGCATTTCTCTAGGACAGGTTGCCATCGCCAATTTTTACGAGGAGTAATTTATGACTAAAAAAACGTTCGGTCCCCAGCCCTGGCTTTTCCCCAACCCCACCGTATTAGTCGGTACCACTTTTAACGGCAAAGCTAATTTTGCCCCTTTCGCCTGGTGCGGTATCACCGGCGGCGAGCCCCCCACCATTTCCGTGGGCATACGCCACCAGCGGCACACCCTGAAAGGCATTTATCAAAACCTTACCTTCTCGGTCAATGTCCCGTCCATCGACCTGCTTAAAGAGACCGACTACTGCGGATTGGTCTCCGGTGCTGACGCCGATAAAGTTAAGACCTGCAAATTTAAAGTATTTTACGGGACTTTAGTTACCGCTCCGCTCATCGAGCAATGCCCGGTCAACCTGGAATGTGAAGTCATCCATGTATTAAACCTGGGTATTCACGCCCTCGTCGTTGGTAAAATCGTCCAGACGCATATCACCGAGGATTGCCTTACCAATGACCAACCGGATATCATGAAGATAAAGCCGTTTGTCTATAGCCGCGGTCCCACCGCCCGCTATAACGCCGTCGGCGCGGTGCTCGGGCAGGCTTACGATGTTGGCAAAGCGCTGAAAAAATAGTATCAAGGAGATGTAATTCCATGACTAAAAAGAAATTTGGCCCCCAGCCGATGGTCTGGCCCCACCCCACGGTGCTCGTCGGCGCGAACGTGGACGGCAAGCCGGACTTTGCCGCTGTAGCCTGGACGGGCGTGGCCGCCCACAATCCGCCAACCATCACCATCGGGCTGCAGCCCCAGCGCTACAGCTTGAAAGGCATCTACCAGAACCGGACATTTTCCGTCAATGTCCCCTCCGTCGACCTCGTGAAAGAGACGGATTACTGCGGCATGGTATCCGGCGCGGACACCGATAAGGTCAAGGATTGTAAATTCAAGGTCTTTTACGGCAACCTGAAGACCGTTCCCATGATTGAGCAATGCCCTATTAACATGGAATGCGAGGTCCTGCATATCCTTAACCTGGGCAGCCACCACCTTGTCGTCGGTAAAATAATCGAGACATATTTTTCTGAAGACTGTTTGACCGATAACCGGCCGGATATGGAAAAGGTGAAGCCTTTCGCCTTCGGGCCCGGTAAATACTACGCCATCGGCGAGGCTTTCGCCGATGCCTTTAAAGTCGGTTGGAAAATCAAACCGAAACCCAAGAAAGTGTCTACGTAAGAGGTAATACTATGTGTTTAGCGATACCCGCCCTGATAAAATCGATTAACGGTCAGCAAGCCGTGGCGGACATCGAAGGCGTAACGCGGGACATCAGCCTCCAGTTAACGCCCGAGGCGAAGGTGGGCGACTACGTTCTGCTGCATACCGGCTACGCTATCAGCGTCATTGACCCCGCCGAGGCGGAAGAAACGCTTAAGCTTTTACGGGAAATGGCGGAGGCGGAGTGAAAAGAATGGTAATGAGTAAATTTAGACTCATTTTCATATCCATAACCGTGTTATTATTAGTGATAGCACCATTTTCTGGCTGTGTAGATGGCAAAAATAATAAGCCTTTCTGGGATGTAACAAATGGGTATTTCCACACAAATGATGTAAAACTCGCACAAGCTGAAGTACCATACACCATAATACTGCCAAAATATTTGCCTAGTGATATTGTTCAAAATCCTAATCAGATTTATGGGCCTGTTAAAAGTGGAATCGATACCAAATTTGAAATAAAGATCGAGTATAAAAAAAGCGATTTCCTTATTTATATAACTGAAATAAACGAAGTACAAAATTGGGGGCCAAATTCTGATTTAAGTCCTATATATTTTGAGAGTGAAGGGGTTCAAGTAATCAGAGAGAACGCCAATGCCTTTTCTAGTTCAGGAACTGTTAAGGGGTGGAACTATTATTGGAATCAAAGCGGACTCACCTTTAGAGTTGGAGCCTTCTCTTTTACGGAAGATGAAGCCATTAAAGTTGTTGAATCAATGATAAAACAAGCTGAATAGTTTGATGAAATATCAAATATCCAAAATTCCAAGAAGAGGTTATATTTGAAATTCGTTGAAGAGTATCGCGACCCGGAGCTCGGTAAAAAGCTTTTAGACCGGATTCACCGCCGCTCCCGTAAGCCCGCCCGGCTGATGGAGTTCTGCGGCGGCCATACCGTGGCTATCTTCAAGTACGGTCTGCGCCAGCTTCTACCCCCCAACATTCAGATGCTTTCCGGGCCCGGCTGCCCCGTATGCGTTACCGCCGCCGCCGACCTCGATAAAGCGATTGCTTTAGGTAAATTGCCCGGCGTTATTATTACCAGCTTCGGGGATATGGTGCGCGTCCCGGGGAGCCGTTCCAGCCTGCAAAAGGCTAAAGCGGAGGGCGCCGATGTCCGCGTCGTCTATTCCGCCCAGGACGCTTTGACCATTGCCCGTGATAACCCGTCAAAATCCGTCGTCTTTATCGGCATCGGCTTCGAGACTACCGCGCCCACTATTGCCGCCTCGGTATTGCAGGCAGAAAAGGAAAAGATAAAAAACTACAGCGTCCTTTCCCTCCACAAAATCTGCCCGCCCATCATGAAAGCTATCCTTGATTTAGGCGAGGTGCGGCTGGACGGCATTATCTGCCCCGGCCATGTCAGCGCTATCATCGGTTCCAGACCATATCAGTTCCTCGCTAATGAATACCATATTGCGTGCGCCGTCTCCGGTTTTGAGCCGGTGGATATTTTACTGGCTGTCGACCTGCTCGTGGAGCAGATTGAAAGCGGCGAACCTAAAGTGGAAATCGCCTACCGCCGCGGCGTCAAACCGGAAGGTAATCCAGCGGCACTGAAGCTGATGGACACCGTCTTTGAAGTCGGCGAAGCGGACTGGCGCGGAATCGGCATCGTACCTGCTAGCGGCCTACAGTTTAAAAAGCAATATGAACAGTTCGACGCGGCCAAGAAATTTGATATTAAAATCAGCCCCGCCCGTGAGCCGAAGGGCTGTATCTGCGGGGCTGTTCTGCGGGGCGTCAGCACCCCTCCCGACTGTAAGCTTTTCCGCAAGACCTGCACGCCGGAAAACCCTATCGGTCCCTGCATGGTGTCATCGGAGGGGAGCTGCGCCACCTATTACGAATACGGAGAAGGTGATGGAAGATAAAATCCTGCTCGCTCACGGCAGCGGCGGCAAGCTCATGCACGACCTTATCCAGAGCTTTATACCCCGCCTCGCCAACCCCATACTGAACAAGATGGATGACTCCGCCGTCTTTGATATCAACGGTAAAATGGCCTTTACCACGGATAGCTATATCGTCAACCCCATCTTTTTCCCCGGCGGGGATATCGGCAAACTGGCCGTTTGCGGCACGGTCAACGACCTTTCCATGAGCGGGGCAAAGCCGCTTTATCTAAGCCTGGCTCTTATTATTGAGGAAGGCTTACCTATCTCCGACCTCAAGAAAATAATCGAGTCCATCGCGGATACCGCCGAGGAAGCCGGGGTAAAAATCGTCACCGGCGATACCAAGGTGGTGGACAAAGGCGGGGCGGATAAGCTTTTTATCAATACTGCCGGCGTGGGCATCGTCCCGGAAGGAGTGAATATCTCCGCCGCTAACGCCCAAGCCGGCGATAAGATTGTTCTTAGCGGCACGGTAGGCGACCACGGCATCGCCGTGCTGAGCAAGCGCGAAGGACTTAAGTTCAATACCCCCGTCCCCTCGGATTGCGCTCCTCTGAATGGTCTGGTGGCAGCCATGCTGGGGGCGTCTCATGATATTCATTGTATGCGCGACCCCACCCGCGGCGGCCTCGCTACCACCCTTAACGACTTTGCCGGCCAATCGAATGTCGGTATTGTGATAGAAGAGGACAAAATTCCAGTGGATAAAGCCGTGCTGGCGGCCTGTGAGCTTTTAGGGCTCGATCCGCTTTACATCGCCAACGAGGGTAAGCTGGTGGCTATCGTCCCCGCTAATGATGCCGCCGCCGTCCTGCGCCGCATGAAACGCCACCAGTACGGTAAAAATGCCGCCATCATCGGTGAAGTGGTTGCGGAACACCCGCGCCGTGTAGTTATGAAAACTTTACTGGGCGCGTCACGTATCGTGGATATGCCCGTCGGCGAGCTATTGCCGAGGATATGCTAGACAAGAAATCCTATGAAACCTGATAAACAGTCCCAAGATGAAAAAACTCCCCGCATCGTTGTCATCGGCGTGGGGAACCTGCTGATGCAAGATGAAGGCATCGGCATCCACGCCGTGCAGGCTTTGCAGGCAATGGACCTGCCCCCGGACGTCAAGCTCATCGACGGGGGCACGTCGCCGGACTTAATCTCTTACACCCACGCCGGCGATAAGATGATTATCATCGATGCTGCCCGCGCCGGCGGAAAACCGGGCACGATTTACCGCTTCAAACCAGAGGATATCGCCGCTGGAAAGGGGAGCCTGACTTCCGCGCACGAAATGGGCGTGGCGGAAAATCTTAATCTGATGACCATCACGGGCAACCAGCCGGAGGAGGTAATTATCATCGGTATCGAGCCGGCGGTTATCGACTGGGGGATGGAACTATCCTCGCAGTTGCAACAAAGTCTGCCCGCCATCGTGCAGGTTGTTTTAAAAGAGATAAGCTCCGGGTGAATTCTTGCTACCTTTACACGTGTAGGCTATACTAATCCCGATTGCGGGAGCGGATGAGTCCCGGTGGGCTCTGCGGACTTCAAATCCGTTGGGGGGCATTAAACATGTCTCCGGTGGGTTCGACCCCCATGCGCTCCCGCCAGAAAATAAGGTTAACATTTGCCATAAAGTGTTAACTCATGATAATTTGGTTAATACTTTCCTAGCCTCCCGCAGGAAGGGCACCTCACCCCGGACGATAGATTTCTATGAGGGCTACCTTAGACGGTCTCAACGGGTAATTGGCTCCAATGTTACCGGGCCGGACATAGCTAAGTTCTAAGACAAACTCGGCTGCTCCAATGGTGGAAAACACACATATTACGACGTACTAAGAGTGTTCTACCGATGGCTATACAGTCCGAGGTCAGGGTATAACCTAGACCCACAGCGTAACCCTATTACGTGGACTGACCCTCCCAAGGTAGAGAAAAGGATATTACCTAGCCTCACAGTGGAGCAAGTAAATTTCCTTATTGACCAAGCTACCTGTGTCCGTGACCAAGCTATTATCAGCCTGTTTGCAGATACCGGGCTGCGGCTCTCGGAGCTTGCCAATATTAACCCCGGCGACATTGACTGGGAACGCCGGGTTATTAAAGTTACTTGCAAAGGCAACCGGGAAGGACTGGCCCTTTTCGGTGAGAGGACGGAGCAGCTATTGAAACAGTGGCTATCCGAATACAGGGCTAATGGACTGCTATGGAATTTGCACTTTTGGGGAATTAAATACATGCTGGACAGGCTAGCGGTAAAGACGGGGCTACCCTGCAACCCGCACACCTTCCGCCGTACCTTTGCGAGCATCCTCGCTAAACGGGGTGTGGACATGCTGCATATTAAGCGGCTTGGAAGATGGGAGTCCATAGCTATGGTAGAGCACTACACCCGGAGCGTTCGATTTGAGGATAGCATGAAGTTCTATTCGGCAATAGTTAATTAACCTGGTTAGCTATTGTCTTGACAGTAGGCCCCGGACGATAGGTTCGGGGCTTTTTGTTTAACCTAGAATTATATTTAGTACTTGGAAGCGCCTATTTCCTCCATCTTGCCGGTAACAACAAAGACCACCCGCTCGCAAATGTTAGTAACGCGATCAGCGGCGCGTTCCAGGTTATGGGCCACCCATATCAAGCGGGTAGCCCTCGTTATAGTTTTGGGGTCTTCCGCCATGAAAGTGAGTAACTCTCTAAACACTTGGTCGTAAAGATGGTCAATAGCGTCGTCTTCGGTGCTGATTTTTCTGGCGGCTTCAGCATCGCGGTTAACAAAAGCATCCAGACTGCGGCGCAGCATGTCTACTGTTTGCTCCGCCATGCGGGGAATATCAATCAAGGGCTTTAAAGGCGGCTCGTTCCCAATCATAACAGCTATTTTAGCTATACCTTCGGCATAATCGCCGATACGCTCTATTTCGGATATTATATTGAGCACGGCTAAAATAATACGAAGGTCGCTCGCCATGGGCTGTTGCATAGCGATAAGCTCAATGCATTTCTCCTCTATTTCGAACCTTTTTTGATTTATCTTTTTATCATCCGCCACTATCTGATGGGCTAAATCAAGGTTCCGGTTCTTTAATGCTTCGATGGAGCGTAGTATGGCTTTGCTCACCATGCTACCTATCGCCAGAATATCGTCCTGTATTTCTCTTAGTTTCTTGTGAAAAGTAGTCCTCGTCTCCATGTTGTCCTCCTCTGGTTTATCCGAAACGCCCGGTAATGTAGTCTTCTGTGCGTTTGTCTTTAGGATTGGTGAAAAGCTGTGCCGTTGGGCCGTATTCCACCAGAGCACCGGCTCTATCCTGTTCCATCATCATGAACGCCGCCGTATCCGAAACTCTGGCTGCCTGCTGCATGTTGTGGGTGACGATGATGATAGTGTAGTCCGTGGCCAGGCTCCTCATCAAGTCCTCGATTTTCAGTGTGGCAACCGGGTCGAGGGCACTGCATGGTTCGTCCATCAAAATAACTTCCGGTTCCACTGCCAGCACACGCGCAATACAAAGTCGCTGTTGCTGTCCTCCGGAGAGCGCCAGGCCGGACTGCCCCAGCTTGTCTTTCACCTCGTCCCATAACACCGCCTGCCGCAGGCTTTTTTCTACTATTTCGGTAAGCTCACCGCTGCCTTTGGTGCCGTGCCGCTTAGGCCCATAAGCCACATTCTCGAATATCGACATAGGGAAAGGGTTGGGGTTTTGAAAGACCATGCCCACGCGCTTCCTTAACTCTACAACGTCAATTTTGGAATCATAGATAGGAGTGCCGTCTAATTCTACTTTACCCTCCATCCTTGCTCCGTGAATCAAGTCGTTCATGCGGTTGAAGAGTCGCAACATCGAGGACTTGCCGCAGCCTGACGGCCCTATAATAGCGGTAATAGCACATGACGGAATATCCAGTGTTATATTCCGTAAAGCCTGGAAAGAGCCATAGTAGAGATTGACCTTCTCCGCTTTAAGCTTGGTGACGCATTCCTCCATTAGTTTAGTTGAAATATCAGGTACGTTGATATTTATGCTCATTGCTATTTCCTCTGTCTCGTTTTAATTCTAATCGCTGCTGCCAATATATCGAAGGAAAGCACTACGATGAGAAGCACCAGCGCTACGCCCCATACCGTTTCTTTCGGCATGTTGGGGACATGTGCAGAAACCGTATAGAGATGATAGGGTAAAGCCATAAACTGGTCTAAAGGAGATTGCGGCAGCTTGGGGAGGAGGAAGGCGGCCCCCACTACCAGTATCGGGGCCGTTTCCCCGGCGGCGCGGCTTATCGCTAAGACCACCCCGGTAATGATTCCCGGCAGGGCCTGAGGTAAAACAATATGCCTGACCGTTTGCCACTTGGTAACACCGATAGCAAGGCTGCCCTCTCTAAATTCCCTGGGTACGGCTAATAATGCCTCTCTCGATGTGGTAATGACCATCGCCAGCGCCTGGCAGGCCAAAGTCAGACTGGCCGCAAGCAGCGATAGCCCAAAGTGAAATGACAACACGAAAACACTCAACCCAAAAAGCCCGAAGACGATACTGGGTACGCCCGCCAGGTTAACAATGGCTAAATTGATGAGCCGGGTCAGCCAGTTATCACGTGCGTATTCTGTAAGGTAAATTCCCGCCAGCACCCCTATCGGCAGGGCAAAAACAAGGGTGCCGAGCATGAGGTAAAAAGTGCCGATAATGGCGGGGAAAATACCGCCGGCTCTGCCCGCCTGCGACGGGAATTGAGATATAAAGCTCCAGCTTAATGCCCCGCCGCCCCTGACGATGGTATAGATAATAATAAACAACACCGGCATTACGGTAATGACCGTCGCCAGTACCAGGAAAGTGAAGGCGGTACGCTGCGATATTTTACGTGAACTGTATGTCGTCATTGGCAGCTACCTCGAAAATTTCCTTTTCTGACGTTCCAGCACCTTTTCAGCGATGAAGTTTACGGCAAAGGTGAGGATAAAAAGTATCAAACCTACGGCGAACAATGCCTGGTACTGTATCCCGCCTCGCACTGCGTTGCCGATGCTGTTCGCAATCACTGAAGTCATCGTGGTCATCGCGTCGGTGGGTGTGGTCGGTACCGCTAGGGCATTGCCGGCTACCATTAAAACTGTCATCGTCTCGCCTATCGCTCTGCCCACCCCCAGCATGATGGCGGCGGCTATCCCGGAGAGCGCAGAGGGTATGCACACGTGCCATATCGTCTCCCACTTCGTCGCCCCCAAGGCGTAAGAAGCTTCCTTGAATTCTTTGGGAACGGCATGCATCGCGTCCTCGGAAACGCTCACGATTATCGGCAGACTCATCAGTGAAAGCATTATTGCGGCGGTCAGGCCGCACAGGCCGGTGTTTAAATGAAATAAACTTTGCACGAACGGTGAAAGCAGCGCTAGCCCTATGAATCCCATCATAACGGAAGGTATACCAGCAAGTATTTCAATGATGGGTTTTATTGTCTCGCTGACTTTAGAAGGCGCTACTTCGGATAGATAGGCGGCACAGGCTACCCCGACAGGCACCGCTATCACTGTCGCTACCAGCGTAATCATTAAGGTGGATACAAAAAACGGCGTAATGCCGAAGACCGGCGGGTCAGCCACCGGGTACCAATGGGTGCCGAAGAGAAATTTCCAGGGTGAGGTATGGGCAAATACGGGCAA
>Ga0209777_10009141_pt1 | contig 10712 bp, 7 predicted proteins | sample FrelakmetHBP12HB_FD_187147 | JGI IMG/M metagenome (GOLD analysis project Ga0209777, IMG submission 187147) | Freshwater lake sediment microbial communities from the University of Notre Dame, USA, for methane emissions studies -HBP12 HB (SPAdes)... | ecosystem: Environmental > Aquatic >... | reverse complement strand
GCCGCGCGTCGCGGCCACGAGCCGCGAGGCCGAACGCCACGGCATCGCGGCCGGCATGGCGCTGGCGGAAGCGAAGGCCCTGGCCGCCGATCTCCTCGTGCTTCCCTGGGACGAGGAGCGCATCGCGCGCGCTGCCCTCGAAGTCGCTACCGCGCTGCTGGCTGCCAGCCCGCGCGTGTCGTGGGAGGGGATGAGCCTGCCCACGGCCGTGGATGCGCGTCTGCACACCCTCGGTATCTGGTGGGTGGACGCAGCGGGCCTGGGCAGCGAAGCGAAGCTCGCCGACCGGCTTCTCACCATCGCGTCCGGCCTCGGCTTCGGTTCCGCGCGCACCGGGGTCGCGAGTTCCGCCATCGCCGCCTACGCCGCGACGTTCGGCGGCGAGGGGACACGGAGGCGCGGGGGCGCGGCGGTGCGGCCGCGGATCGTCCCGCCCGGCGACGACGCCGCCTACCTCGCGCCCTTTCCCGTCGCGCTCCTCGACCTGGACGACGATCTCGCCGAGATCCTCCGCGGGCTTGGCCTCACGACGCTCGGCCAGCTCGCCGCCCTGGAGGCTGACGAAGTGGACGCGCGCTTCGGCCCCGAGGGGCTCGCGGCGCACCGCCGCGCCCGTGGCGTCGACACGCGCGGTCCCAGCACGCCCCGCAACGACGCGCTCCCGGCAGTGGAGGTCGATCTGGGCGGCAGCGTCGCCACCGCCGAGCCCCTGCTCTTCGTCCTCAGAGGCGCCCTCGCCACGCTGGGAGAGGCGCTCCGCGCCAAGGGGCTCGCCGCGCGCGAGCTCACGATCGCGCTGCGGCTGGACGACGGGAGCACGGCCGAGCGCGCCGTCCGGCCCGCGCGCGCGACCTCGCACGCCGACGCGCTGTTCGACCACTGCCGCACGGCGCTCGAGACCTGGCAGCTCCCGGAGCCCGCCACCGGCCTGGCGCTGCGCGCCGCCGTCACCGTCCCGGCCGGCGGCGAGCAGGGCGACCTGCTGGCGCCGCGCTGGGCCGATCCCGCCGCCCTCGCCGCGGCCTTCGACCGGATCCGCGGCAGCGAGGGATCGGATGCGGTCGCCGTCCCCGAGGCGCGTGACGCGCACCTGCCCGCGGATGGCGGCGCGTGGCGCCCGGCGGTCGGCGAGGCCCCGGACATTCGCCGGACGAGCCGGGCGCCGGCTGCCGCCGGGCGCGACGCGGCGCTGCGCCTCCTCGGCGCGCCCGTCCCCGTCCACGTCCGCCTCGGCCGCGAGGGCCTCGCCGCATTCAGACACGACGACGGCTGGCACGACGTCACCGGATGGTCCGGCCCGGAGCGCCTGGCTCCGCCCTGGTGGCTCGGCGTCGACGCGGTCCGCGACTACTACGCGACGCGCACCGCCGACGGCACCCTCTGGTTGCTCTACCGCGCCGCCCGCGGACAGTGGTTCCTGGAGGGATGGTTCGATTGACTGTCGGCTGGCACAGGGGCACGGCGGCACAGGGGCACGGAAGGTTAACGACGAACCTTTCGTTGCAGGCCGAATGTCGCCCGGCTAGCCCGCTCTCGCAGAGCACACAGGCGTTCATGCTCGGCGGCCGGCACATAGCCCAACTGGTTGGCCACCTCGAGCAGCGTGTCCACTTCGGCGAGAGAGCCGAGGCTGACGCTGAGAGCGTGAGTCAACTCCTGTTTGCCATACCGGGCGTAACCCTCGGCGATGTTGGCAGCCGTAGACACAGCCGCGCGCCGCAATTGACCGGTCAGACCGTATCGCTCCGCCACAGGGACCCCGGCCGTCACACGGTAGATCTCGCGCGTCAGCTCCATGCAGTAATCCCAGGCCACCAGCCTTCGATGCGCGTTCACCGGGGACATCATGCTCTGACTCGCAGCCGACCTTCGTACCATTTCGCGGCGGCCCGGAGCCTTCCCGTGCCCCTGTGCCTCTGTGCCCCCGTGCCCACCAGAGTCCGTGCCCTCGTGTCCCCGTGCCTCCGTGCCCGCTGACTACGTCGAGCTCCACTGCCACAGCGGCTTCTCCCTCCTGGACGGCGCCTCGAACCCGGAAGCGCTGATCGAGCGCACGGTCGCGATCGGCATGGGCGCAATCGCGCTCACCGACCACGACGACCTGGGCGGTGCCGTACGCTGGGCGGAAGCGGGCAAGGAGCACGGCGTCGACGCGCTCATCGGCCTCGAGCTGACCGTCGGACGCGAGGCGCCGTCGCATCTGACGCTGCTCGCGACGGACGAGACCGGCTATCGCAACCTCTCCCGTCTGGTCACCACGGCGCGGAGCGGCGAGCGGGGAGCGCCCGCCGCCGCGTGGGAGGACGTGGAACGCCATGCGGCCGGCATCTTCTGCCTCACCGGCTGCCCCTTCGGCGAGATCCCCCGGCGACTGGCCAAGGGCGACGAGACGGGGGCGCGCGACCGGCTCGGCCGGCTGGCGGAGCTGTTCGAAGGACGTGTCGCCGTCGAATGCTGGGACCACGCCCTGGCCTCCGAACGCCTCGTCGTGCCGAAGCTCATCGCGCTCGCCGGATCGCTCGACCTCCCGTGGCTCGTGACCAACGACGTGCATTACGCCGCACCGCCCGGGCGGCTCGTGCACGACGTCCTCACCTGCCTGCGCCACCAGACGACGCTCGACGAGGCCGGGACGCTGCTCAGGCCCAACGGCGAGTGGTACCTGAAGCGGCCCGAGAAGATCGCCCACCGCTGGCGTCATTATCCCGAGGGCGTCCTCGCCACCCGCGCGGTCGCCGAGCGCTGCGCCTTCCGGATGGCGGCGCTCACTCCGACCCTGCCCGTCTTCCCGACGCCTCCCGGCATCACCGCCGACGAGTATCTCGCCTCCCTGGTCGCGGCAGGTGCGCGCGAGCGCTACGGTGAGCGATTGACGGCGCGGCACCGCGCGCAGCTCCGCCACGAGCTGGATGTCATCGGGCGGCTGGGACTGGCCGGCTATTTCCTCATCGTTTGGGACATCGTCCGCGAGGCGAACCGGCTCGGCGTGCTCGCACAGGGGCGAGGCTCCGCAGCCAACTCCGCCGTCTGCTACTGCCTCGGCATCACCGCGGTGGACCCGGTCGGCATGGAGCTGTTGTTCGAGCGCTTTCTCTCCGAGGACCGGCGTGAAGCGCCCGACATCGACATCGACTTCGCGCACCAGGACCGCGAGGAGATCCTCCAGTACGTCTACCGCCGCTACGGGCGCGATCACGCGGCGATGGTGTGCGAGGCAATCACCTACCGCGGCCGCGCGGCGGTGCGCGACGCCGCGCGCGTCCTCGGCTTCTCGGTGCAGCAGGCCGAGAAGCTCGCCGACGAGGCGGACCGCGACGGCGCGCGCGAGACCGGAGAGAAGCTGCGCGAGGGGGGGGCCGCGGCGGCCGACCTCGACCCGTCGGATCACCGCGTGCGGGTGCTGGCGGAGGTGGTGCACGGGCTCCACCAGCTGCCGCGGCACCGTTCGATCCACGTCGGCGGCTTCGTCCTCACGGCCGAGCCGCTCGCCGACGTCGTCCCGATCGAGCCGGCGGCCATGCCGGAGCGCACCGTGATCCAGTGGGACAAGGACGATCTCGAGCCGGTGCGCCTCATCAAGATCGACCTCCTGGGTCTCGGCATGCTCACGATGATCCAGGAAGCGATCCGGCTGGTCCGCCTGCACCGCGGCGTCACGATCGACCTCGCGCGCCTGCCGATGAACGACCCGGCGGTCTACGACATGCTCTGCCGCGCCGACACCATCGGCGTCTTCCAGGTCGAGTCGCGCGCCCAGATGAACACGCTCCCCCGCCTGGCGCCGCGCGCCTTCTACGACCTGGTCGTCGAAGTCGCCCTGATCCGCCCCGGGCCCATCCAGGGCGAGATGGTGCACCCGTACCTCAGACGGCGCGCCGGGCTCGAGCCGGTGACCTACCCGCACCCTTCCCTCGAGCCGATCCTCGAGCGCACGCTCGGCGTGCCGCTCTTCCAGGAGCAGGGGATGCAGGTGGCCATCGCGGCCGCGGGCTTCACGCCAGGCGAGGCGGACGAGCTGCGCCGCGCGATGGGGCACAAGCGCTCGCACGAGCGGATGGCGAAGATCTGCTCCAAGCTGGTCGAAGGCATGGCGCGGAACGGGATCGAGCCCGACATCGCCCGCCGCATCTTCAACCAGATCGCCGCCTTCGCCGACTACGGCTTCCCCGAGAGTCACGCCGCCAGCTTCGCGCTGCTGGTTTACGCCTCGGCGTACCTCAAGCTCTACTATCCCGCCGCGTTCGCCTGCGCGCTCCTCAACGCCCAGCCGATGGGCTTCTACGCGCCGGGCACCATCGTCGAGGACGCCAAGCGGCATGGTGTGGAGGTCCGCGGCGTGGACGTGATGCACAGCGGCTGGGACTGCACGCTCGAAAAGACAGTTGCCAGACGGCAAGACGGCGAAGTTGCCAGTGGTTATCAGACGCCGGCGGCAGAAGGCGGAACAGGCCCAGGCGCCACCGCCGAACCTCTCGCGCTGCGCGTCGGATTGCGATACGTCGCCGGCCTGGGCGCGAAGGCGAAGGAGGGCCTCGAGCCGCTGCTCGGCGACCCTCGGCCCGCGTCGCTCGAGGCGTGGGTCCGGGGCGGCGGCCTCACCGTCGCCCAGCTGCGCACCCTGGCCGAGGCCGGGGCGTTCGACGGCCTCTGGCCGAACCGCCGGTCGGCGCTCTGGGAGGTCCTGAAGCACGCGCGCGGCGCCGCGGGCCCGCTGGCGCCGGTGGCCCCGGATCGCAGGAGCGCGCCGGTCCCGCCGCTGACGCCGGTCGAGCTGACCGAGGCCGACTACCGCGTGACCGGGCTCTCCCCGGCCGGACACCCCATGCGCCACCTCCGCGCCGCCGTCGCCGCGATGGGCGCGATCCCCGCAGCCGAGCTCCTGCGCCGCCGCGACGGCGACTGGGTTTCGGTGGCCGGCCTCGCCATCTGCCGCCAGCGGCCCGCCACCGCGAAGGGTTTCTGTTTCGTGACCCTGGAAGACGAGACCGGCCTCGCCAACGTGGTGATCACGCCCAAGCTCTTCGAGGCGAACAAGCGGCTGGTCAGACGGTCGCCGCTGCTCGTGGTGAGCGGCGTGCTGCAGGAGGAACAGGGCGTGCTCAACATCCGGGCAAAGCGCTTCGCCGCGCCGCGCCCCCAGGCGGGAGCGGCGTTCGTCACGTCACACGATTTTCACTGAGGGGCTTCGGACGTCTAGGCGAGCACCGCTGCGAGCGAGACCCCGCGCGTCGCGAACACCCGCTCGACGGCCTCGCCGACCTTGTTGTTGGGGGTGGACGCGCCGGCCGTCACCCCGATCACGACCTTGCCCGACGGCAGCCAGCTGTGCGCGACCGTCTCCTCCTGCGCACCCATGGGCTTGTGACGAATCGTGCCGGTCGCGGGATCGATGCACGTCGCGTCCTGGATGTGGTACGTGGTCAACCGCTCGGCGCACAGGGCGGCGAGGTGGTTCGTGTTGCTCGAGTTGTACCCGCCGATCACCACCACGATGTCCACCGAGTCGCTGAGCAGCTTCAGCACCGCGTCCTGCCGGTCCTGCGTCGCCGAGCAGATGGTGTCGAAGCTGCGGAAGTGGGCCGCGAGCGACTCCTGCCCGTAGCGGGTAACCATCGCGCGGCGCAGCTCCGCGGCGATCGCCAGCGATTCCATCGACAGCATCGTGGTCTGGTTCGCGATCCCCACGCGCACGAGGTCCTGCTCCGGATCGAATCCCCGGGACGAGGCCGCACCGAACCGCTCGCGCAGTTCCGCCCCTCCCGTTCCGCGCTCGATGTAGTCGCAGACGAGCCGCGCCTCCGCCATGTCCCGCACCACGAGGTACCGGCCGCCCGGATACTGCGTCACCTGCGACGCGGTCGCCTTCGTCTCTTCGTGGTGATACTTGCCGTGGATGATCGCGGTGAACCCGTCCTTGGCGTAGCTCTCCACCCGCTTCCACACGTTGAGCACGGACCCGCAGGTGGTGTCCACCAGAACGCAGCCGATGCCGCGCAGGCGCTCGAAGTCCTCGCGAGTCACACCGAAAGCGGGGAGGATCACGGCGTCGTCCGCGCCGACGCCGCCGAAGTCGAACTCCCCCGCTGCGCTGCGCGCGATGATCACGATCCCCATCGTCGCGAGCTTCTGGTTGACGTGCGGGTTGTGGATAATCTCGCCGACGAGGAAGATGCGCCGGTCCGGGAACTTGGTCCGCGTTTCGTACGCGTACTCCACCGCGCGATCCACGCCGTAGCAGAAGCCGAACTCCTGCGCGAGGCGGACCGTGAGATCGCCCACGACGATCTGGTATCCGCGCGCACGCAACTCGTCCACCACGGCGCTGTGGTAGTCGTCGGTCAGGGCGCCCTGGATCTCGCCCTTGAGGCCGAATCCTTTGCGGAAATAGGTCTGTTCCACGGAGATGCGGACAATCTAGCCGCCACGCGAGTTCGTCGGCACCCCGGTCAGCGCCGCCGTGCCGCGAGCAGGGTGCGGGCTGCCCCGAGCACCGTCTCCACCGGCACGTCCGCGACCAGCGGCGCCGGGATGCAGCGGTGGCGATCCCCGAGGATTCCCCACACCTCGACCTGCTCCTCGGTGCCGAAGCTCACGGTCGGCACGCCCAGCGCGTCGGCGAGGTGCAGCGTGCCGGTGAACTGCGACACGAACAGGTCGAATCGGCTCTGGACTGCGGCGAATTCCGCCAACGATACCCCCGCCGGTGCGAGCACCGCCCCGCTGACCTGCTGACGGACGTACTCGGCCTCGACCCGCTCGCTGCCGGTTCCGCACAACACCACGCGGCACCCGTCGCCCGTGAGCGCTCGCACCAGAGCAACGACCTTCTCGACCGGCCACGCGCGCACCGTGTACCGCTTCGTGCTGCGGTGCGGGATCTGCAGTCCCACCAGCGGCGCGCCGTCGGGCGGCCGAATGGCGGGCAGCAGCTCCTCCGCACGGCGCGCCGCCTCCGGAGGGACCACGAACACCGGACGGATTTCCGCCGGAGGGAAACCGAGGATGGCGGCCGCATGGCAGTACCGCGTCGTCTGGTGCGCGTCGTCCGCGCCGAGGAAGAGATTGAAGGCGGCCGCGGCCTTGGTCGCATGCGTCACGATCCGCACGGGGGCACCGCTGCAGGCCGCGATCCACACTCCGGCCATCGACTCGGCCCTGAGGCTCACGCAGATATCGAAGCGCTGACGCCCGAGCCACCAGCCGAGCTCCGTCCAGCTCCCGGGGTCGCGGCGGAACACCGGCCCCTCCTCCACGAACGGCAGCCCGCTCAGCACGGCGCGGTTCTTGGGGCCCGCGATCACCACCAGGCGCGCTCGCGGCCACCGCTGATGCAGCGCCACGAGGACCGGAGAGCCGCACAGCAGATCGCCGATCCGGTCCGTGCGCGACACCACGATCTGGCGCGGCTCCAGGCCGTCCAAGTCGCTCGGCGTCCGCAACCGGCGGTCGAGCGGCAGCACCGCGGCCCGCGCGAACGCCATCTGGATCGGCAGCTTGATGCCCTGCCGGACTCGCTTCAGCAGTGAACGGGCCATGTCATCTCACTGTGGACTCGCGCGTTTCGAAGCGCGGCAGCACGCCCCATTTGCGCAGCCACATGGTGTAGAAGCGCCGCCTCAGCAGCGGCGAGTCCAGCAGTCCCCGCCGCGCCACCGTCCCCAGCTCGCCGCGCGCGATGCGTGGCTGCATCACCGCGGGGTGGCTTCCCGACCAGCGGAACGCCAACTCGGCGCTGCCCAGACGCGCCGCGGGCAGAGCGCCCCAGCGGCGCGCGACCGACGCCTCTTCGTGATAGAAACGCGCCAACGCCAGCGTCTTCGCCTTCAGCGCCTCCGGCCGCCGCGCCCAGCCGTAGTGGAAGATCCGCGCTCCGCTGCTCCTCGTGCCCAGCCGCCGGCCGTCGACGCGCCCGAAGCCGGCCGCGTCGAGCACCGACCCGAGCCGCCCGTCGTTCCGCACGAGCCGGCACTGGCGCCGATAGCGCAGCGGATTGACGTAGCCGTACGAACCCTCGAAATGCAGAAAACGGAATGAGAGCGCGTCCACCGCGCGCGCGCCGTCGTATCGCTCCACGGCATGGCGGATCCGATCGTGGTCGTCCTCGTGGATCACTTCGTCCGCCTGCAGGTAGAAGGCCCACGGATGGCGGCACCGCGCCAGCGCGATGTTGGTCAGCCATGCCAGCGTCCGCCCCCCGCCCCGGGGTCCCTCGTCCCAGTCGATGCGCACGACCCGCAACCGCTCGTCCTTGAGGCTGTCGAGCATCCCCAGCGTTTCTGCGTCGCCGCAGTGCGCGACCACCACGACCTCTTCTACCAGCGGCAGGAGCGAGCGCAGTGACTCGAGCACGGGGTAGTCCAGCTCCCTGGCGTTCCGCACGATGGAGAGGCCGGAGACTCGCGGCTCATGCGCCAAGGAACATGCTCCAGATCCAATCCACCGCGCCGTGTGTCACCGCGGCTGCGGCGAGCTTCCCGGTCCGCTGATACACCCAACCGTAGGCCAAGCCTGCGGCGGCCGCCAGCAGTCCGTAGCCCCAGTTCGGGTGCGTGGGGTGTTTGAGCAGGTGCAGGAGGCCGAATACCACGGAGCCGAGCGCGAGTCCGATGCGCGGGTTCCAGATGCGCGAGAACGCCTCCTGGATCACGCCGCGGAAGAGCATCTCCTCCGGCAGGCCGACGAACAGCATCAACCCGAACAGGCGCAGCGCCCCGTGCGTGACCCCGAGCCACCTCGACTGGAATGAGAGGAAGTGAACGGCGAAGCCGAGCGGGATCGCCACGGCCGCCAGCACCGCCACCGCCGCGAGCGCGAGAAGCAGTTGCCGCCATGTGAGAGCGAGCCCCACGTCGAACGTACGCAGCGGATGCACCACCGTGAGCAGGAACAGCGCGAGGGCCACCGCTACGAGCGGCCCGAGGCTCAGGTGCATCCCTCCGGGCACGGCGATGGTGATCCCGCGTTCCCAGATGCCCCAGATCGCACTCAGCGCCACCGCCGCCACGAGCAGGCGCGGAGGCGACGGCTCGCCCTCCCTGCCTACCCCGAGCGCCACGGTCGCAACGCCCGCTCCCACCGGCCACAACAGGAAGTTCAGCCAGTTGTGGCTGCCCACGAGCAGCGCCGCGACCATGCCGTACAGCGCCAGACCGAGCGGCACGTGCACCGACAGGCTCGGGTGCCTGGCGACGAGCGTGCGGGCCCACGCCTGGCACTCCGGGACCAGAAGCAGCAGATACGCAGCGGACGCCACCAGGTTGAACGCCAGCCACGGCCAGCGCGCGTCCCCATCGGCGCCGAACACGGCCAGCAGCACCACGGTGGCCGCGGCGACCGTCCAGCCGACCGTGTCAACGCGGCTCCGGCGATCGCGCCCGCTCATCCGACCGGCCTCCACGTCTTGGCGTACTTGAGCCAGGAACTGTAGGCGGACATCGTCGCGAAGATGACCCCCGCCGTTCCGTCGAGCAGGCCCAGCCGCAGGACGCAGCGTGCGAACACCTCCCACGGGAGCCGCACCCACATCCAGCTCCGATACCGGACGCCGCGCGCCGACTTCATCTGGGCCTGAATGTCCGTGTAGCGGTTCATCTTCTCGACGTGCTCCGCAAGCGTCCGGTACGCGTGGTGCTCCAGCGTCGCGCGGAGCCTCGCCGGACGGCCGGGGATCTCGACGTGCTCGTGCACCGGTGACTCCGAGAAACGGGCACCGGCGCGCCGGAACAGCCGCAGCACCCAATCGTTGCCCATGCCCCCGAACCGCAGGCGCCTGCCAAGGAAGAACACGTCGCGACGCACGAGGTAGCCGCTCACGGACGGCTCGGACGCCAGCACCCCGCGAATCTCCTCCGCGAGCGCCGGGGTCACGCGCTCGTCCGCATCCACCGACAACACCCACGATCCCCGCGCCAGCTCCAGCGCGCGCTGCTTGGCGGCCCCGAATCCCGCGAACCGGTGCCGCACGACGCGCGCGCCCGCGGCCTCGCCGATCTGCACCGTCTGGTCCGTGGATTCGCTGTCGACGATCACGATCTCGTCGGCGAGACCCGCGAGGCTCGCCAGGCATGCCGCGAGATTGTCCTCCTCGTTGCGCGTGATCAGCACCGCGCTGAGCCGCACCGGCCGTGCCGTCTGTGCGCCTCCGCTCATCGCGCCGACTCCCCGCGCGTGCTTCTTCCGCTCATCGCCATGCGGTATTGCCTCAGCGTCGCCTCCGCGGTCCGCTCGATCGAGAATGTCCTCACGCGTTCCTTGCCCGAGGCCACCAGTGCTGCAGCCAGCACGCGGTCCGACAGCACCCGGGCGATGGCGGCGCCGAGCGCCGCGCCATCCCCCACCGGAACGAGCAATCCGTCCACTCCGTCCCGAACCACCTCCCGCACGCCGCCCGCAGCCGTGGTCACGATCGGCACCCCCGCCTGCATCGCGTCCAGCAGCGCCGTCCCGAGTCCTTCGTCCCGCGAGCTCAACACCGCGACATCGGCCGCCGCCAGCAGCTCGAGCGCGTCGCTGCGGAAACCGGTGAGCCGAAGAACACCGTCCAGCCCGGCACGGCGTCCGGCGCGCGCGGTCTCACCGGCCAGCGGTCCGCCGCCGATGAGCAGCGCCTGGCAGTCGCATCCCGCGGCGCGCGCGGCGGCGACCGCGGCGACGAACGTCTCGGGGTCCTTGTGCGGCGGGATCAGGGCCGAGACCATCACGACGAGCGGGCG
>Ga0209777_10009140_pt1 | contig 10713 bp, 11 predicted proteins | sample FrelakmetHBP12HB_FD_187147 | JGI IMG/M metagenome (GOLD analysis project Ga0209777, IMG submission 187147) | Freshwater lake sediment microbial communities from the University of Notre Dame, USA, for methane emissions studies -HBP12 HB (SPAdes)... | ecosystem: Environmental > Aquatic >... | reverse complement strand
CTCCTGATTTCTCGTCCTCTTGGGCGTGAGTAGGTTTTTTTTCTTCTGCCATATCTAACGATTTTTTTACTTACTATTTATTAATTGGTGCAGCTGTATTCGACGTTGCTTTTTGATTATTTTGGACTCCTTCATTTTGTAAATTTTGGATCGGGACATCCGGCATGTTGATTTGAGGGATTTTAACATCCGGCATCTCTTTAGCAATATTGATTTTTGCCAAGCTATCCATCGTGCCTTTAACCCAGAAAAATCCCATCGTCAGACCCAGAACAATAACAATTGTCCATAAAATAATTTTTTTCCTGTCCTCGGGCAAATTCCGCAATTTTGCCAAAAAAATTCTGTTTTTTTCCGCTATGTTCATCTTTTATGTTCATTTTTATGGCTGCAAAACTACTATTTCCATCCCGTCTTTCGGCAATGTAGATGTTTTAACAGTGAACTTATCCTGCGGAACTACTGAATTTTTTCCCATGCCCTTCAAAAATTTCGAAGCGTCATCAAGCTTCATCTTCAGCTTCGGCAGACTATAATGCATCGGAATCACAATTTTCGGTTCGATCTGGGAAATTATTTTTTGCGCCTCAACGGAAGAAATTGTATTTTCTCCCCCGACAGGGATCATCAATATATCGACCCTGTCTATTCTTTCCAATTGCTCGTCGGTCAATTGTTTCTGGCCCAAATCTCCCAAATGGCAGAATCTCAGATCTTCCGCCTCAATCACATAAATTGTATTCTGCCCTTTTTCTTTTCCTTCTTTGTCATCATGGAAAGACGGAATGCCCTGTATAAAAACTTCTTTGACTTCGTATTCTCCCGGTCCTTCTATTATGAAAGGGCTCCCTTTTACGCCTTTTATATTGTTATGGTCATGGTGCTCGTGGGTAACCAACAAAATATCTGCCGAAAGATTCGGGAGTTTTAACCCTATATTTTCATCAAACGGATCTATTACAATGTCAGCTGAATGGTCTTTTGAGTTAGAAACTGAAATTTGAAAACAGGATTGCCCTGCCCAATAAATTTTTGCCACGGGTCTGCGAGCGAGGCGTCGAGATTTTGCTTCGAAAATTAGACCATGGGTATATTTATACATTTAGGTCTAATTTTCGCTGAACACCTTGCGCATTTAGTATTTAATTATTCAATTTTATCACAACCTGTTTTCGACTTCAAGGGTCGCAAAAATAATTTTCTGCAAAAAAAGAAGGCCTTGCGCACGTACGCACAAGGCCATTATTTTGCGACTCAACTCAGCTCAGCTTATTTCACGACTCGGCTTCCGTCTTGCGGCGGCCGAGGTAGATGCTGTGCGGATTTGCTAGTAGCTCTGCAACCTTGCCGATCGACACATGCATATCGAAACAAAAAGAAGTATGGGGCACGTAATCAGTCTCCCCTTTTTTGTAGACACTCCCTAGAGCGATGAAGGCGTATTGCGGCCATACTGCAATCATATCCCATATCGTGGCTGGCTCGCACCCTTCTTTTCCCATCTCATGAACGACGCTATCTACAGATGGCATACATTTTTTGAATTTAAAGGCAACGAGTTCCCGCCCCACCTTTTGTCCCCGAGCTGGAAGTGGAAAATCAGCAAAGGGAAAATTGTCATAAAAGCAGAGGTCATTTTTTTCCGCCAGTTCCATAATGGGCCGGGTCTCGTCAACCGCAACCTCCTTGTAAACGGCGATAATAGGAAGTTTTATAACTTCCACTTTCATGGTGCCATTCAGGAGACCTTCTACGATTTTTTCGCCGCCAATCTTGTGAACAATCGCGGCGAGCTGTCCCACCGTGTAATGTTTCACGACTTCCAAGGGATTTGACATAATGCACGCTCCTTTCAGGCTTTTCATCGCCCAACAAGGTCTTTATCCCTAACCCCGGGACCAAGGGATTCCTCGCGAGAGGAATAAAAGAGCATACTAATTTATACATCATAAATTGGGGTATGTCAATGGTTAGTCATCTTGCACAATTTAAAGTTATAGTTTATTATAAATTTATTAATAAATAATACTGCTGAGCGGCAGCAGAAGCTGGCGGAAACGCTAGTCGAAAAACAACCGTTGTTTTTTATTGAAAAATGATAAAAGAAAACATTATTAAAAAAGCGCCGGATGCAACCAACCCCCTTTCAGTCGGTTCAACCGTAGAAGGAAAAGTCGTCGCCAAGGACAGGTCATCCCTTTTTATTGACCTGGGAATTTACGGGACCGGCATAATATACGGCAGAGAGTTTTATGCCGTAAAAGATGTGGTAAAAAATCTTGATATCGGCGACAAGGTTTACGCCAAAATCGTTGAGATGGAAAACGACGAAGGATACAGGGAGCTTTCATTAAGGGATGCCACAAAAGAAATCAGCTGGCAGCGCTTAAGGGAATTAAGGGATTCCGGCCAGATTTTAACCGTCAGAATAACCGGCGTAAACAAGGGCGGGCTTTTAACAAGCTTGGACGGCCTCCAGGCCTTCCTGCCGGTTTCACAGCTGGCCCCGGAACATTATCCAAGAGTAGCCGATGCAGACAAGCAAAAAATCTTGAAAGAATTGCAAAAATTCATCGGCAAAACATTGGAGGTAAAAATCCTTGACTTGCTGGCCGAAGAAAATAAACTGATCCTGTCTGAAAAGGCAAAATCAGAGGAAAAAACAAAAGAATTCTTAAAAAATTATAAAAAAGGCGACTTAGTTGACGGAGAAATAACCGGCATTGCTGACTTCGGGGCTTTCGTAAAATTCCCTTCGCCCGCTGAAAACGAGAATGAACAGATTGAAGGATTAATCCATATTTCAGAGCTTGACTGGCAGCTGGTTGAAAATCCCGCTGAAGTCGTGAAAGTCGGGGAAATCGTCAAAGCCCAGATTATAAACATAAACAACAACCAGGTTTTCCTTTCCTTGAAATCATTGAAAAAAAATCCCTGGGAAGAGATTGAAACGCAGTATAAGAAGGGCGATGTCATAAAAGGGAAAGTGACCAAGTTTTCAACTTTCGGGGCTTTTGTGGAAATAGCGCCGAAGATCAGGGGCTTGTGCCACATATCTGAGTTTGAATCAAAAGAAAAGATGGAAGAGCAGATGAAGGTCGGAGAAACCTACGACTTCCAGGTTCTGTTGATAGAACCGAAAGAACACAGAATGAGCCTGAAATTAGTTGCGAAATAATCATAAAAAAACAACTCTAAGCAAAGCCGAAGAGTTGTTTTTTTATGCAAACTAAAGGCCCATCAAATGAGATGAGCCTCTGCATGGCGACATACCATGCCTCGGATCTTGCGATCCCTTGTACTACACCCGGCGCACGCCGGTCAACTTCGGGGGTCCTCCTTTCTTAGACCCCCAGTTCTCAACCTTGCCGGTGAAGGACACGATGTCCCCACGCAGCAGACGGATTTCTCCGTCCTCGTCCGGCTCCAGGCCAACGATGTCAGCAGCCTGGATCCAGGCCATCGAACCGTCAGCGAGCTCGGCGACTCCCGCACCCTTCTGCGAGGCGAAAGAAATGTACCAGAGAACCCTGGCATAGCCGGGGCCAGGCACCTTCTTGGGCAACGGTGGGTCGGCCTCTTCGGGCGTACCCATCCAGAGGGTTATTTTCGCACTCTTCAACAGAGCAACGAACTCCGGATGGGAAAAAATCTGGGTCCGTTTAGAAGAACCACCTTCCAACGGTCCCCACTCCGGTGCATCGGGCTTGGCGACGAACTGGCTGTTGGAAGCCACATACAACTGGCCGCACCACCGGAATTCGCCATGAAGCTTCCACGACTTGCCGTCGTCGTGGGTGAAGACGCCAATCTGGTACAACCAGAGTTGGCCGTCCTCGCCCAAGTACCAAACGTCTACTCGGTTTGGCTTTTGGGCGTGCCAACTTGTCCAAACGTTGACACCTGCGCGGACAACTTCGATGGGCTCACGCATAACTACTGCGCAGAACCCCTTGGCAAAGTTCGCCAACTGGCTCAAAGCCTGGCTGGCGTAGCCGCCACCTGTGGTCGAGACATCTTTCTGGGCGACGAACGTCCGTCCGTTGTCTCTGACGGCGACGACGAGATGGAAGCCTTTCGGCTCAACACCCGCCGGTATGGCGAGATGCCCCTGGTCGTCGACTTCCAGAAAATCCTTGCCGTTGGCGAGCAACACACCCGCCACAACTCCGGCAACCGGAAATTCCCTCAACTGGTTCTTCTTCACAATCCACCTCCTCCAAACGGGTTATTTGTTTGCAATGTACTTCATTCCAGCACACATTTGCCTTCAAAATTCCATTAAAAGGCAAGTGCGTGCCGGAATTTCTATTAACTTTCTACATGCTAATTATAACACATAACAAGATGTATTGTCAATAGGTTACACCAAATAAAAACCGCTGCTATTTTGGTGATTTCTGGGCTAAAGATTCCTTCAAAATGTCCCTTATTGTTTCCAGCGGGATTGCTGTCGGCAAAATCCCTTTCGGGCTTGCTCCCCCGTTCAAAACCGAGTTGGTCGCCCTGTCATAATACCATTCCGGGATTCCTTCCAATTTTCCCGGTTTAATCAGATCAAAATTTGAACATTTCAATTGCCTGTTTCTCAATTCGGCTTCTGCTTTCCTCAGATAAGCCGCCGTCCACCTTAAATCCACCATTTTCAGGGGTTTTGTGAGTATGTTTGTAAAACCGGAGCTATTTTTCTGGCATACAACATCAGCCTTCATTCCCCCCGCAGATTTCAGCCAGCCGGCCATGCTTAAATTATCAGATTCCAGAACAACGACTCTTAGGTTTTTTCCTCCTTGTTTTACCTCGAAAGATTCTGCTTTGCCCTCTTCCAGTTTATTTTTAAATTCCTGAGGAAGCTCCTGAGTCCTACGTTTTTCCTCTATATAATGGGCTTCCAATAGGGGCAGGACAATTCTTACAATTTTTACCGGATCCTGCTCTGTTTTATTCAAAGAAGCGACCAATCCCGACAATCCGAATGCTTTGTCCAGGGAATCGGCGGAAACTGTCCCCAAGCCGTGTTTGTCGTCCCTTTCGGCATAAGCTAAAATTTTGGCTATGGCAGAATCTTGCGCAATGCCAAGATCTTCCGCTATCAGCTGGGCTAAATTTTTTCCTGTATTATGATGGTCAAATCTTCCTCCGCCTAAGTCCAAAAGTAAAACTCCTTTTTCTTCTAAAGATGAATTCGTGTCGCCGGCAGGCAACTCCTGCCAAATATCAATTGAGGCATCTTTTACGCCCGGGTACTTTTCCTGTCCGAATTTTATCAAAAGAAAAATCCCCACAATCACATCCGGGTGAGGACGGGTTGGAATAATAATCTTTTTATAGTCATTAACCATATATTTAATTATACCAAATTGTAAATCATTTGTCAATGTTTATAGTATTGACATAAATACAAGTAAGGTGTATAATATATAATTAGCATAATAACTGCCCGGAAAGCAGTTAGCTAAACCTTTGCTTTTGCAGAGGTTGTACATTGAAACATTAGTTCTCTCCCGCATGTGTGGAGAGAAGCAGGAATCAACGTATCCCGCTGCGTAGCGGGTACGAAGAAGCAAAACCAGCAAAACCAAGGAGAATTCACCATGAGTACTGCCGACGAAGACAAGGGCGCTCCTGTGAGCGCAGCCGATGCGGTCGCCGAACTGCAGCAAAAGCTCGGACCCAAAGGCGTGACGGTAGTCCAAGGCAAACCCAAGTCGAAGGAGACCAGGAAGATGGAGACCACCTCGAACACCGCGCCGGCCGCAAAGACGAAGACTCCGCGCGCTCGCAAGCCCGCCGCCCCGAAGGCGCAGAAGGCCCCGAAAGCGCCGCGCGCTCGCAAGAGCAAAGCGGCCAAGACCGAGGCTCCGGCTCCCGCCTCGCCGCCCGCCCCGGCTCCGGCAGCCATCACGGCTCCGCCGCCAGCGGCAGCTGCTCCGGCTACCAAGCCGAAGCCCACATCCGCCCCCGTTCCCGCGCCGAAGGTCGAGCCCAAAAGCGAGGCCAACGACCTGCTGGCCGACATTCTCGGCGGCGCCAAGCTCGAAGGATCAGCCGTAGCCGCGGCCATCACCACGGCCAACAGCATCCTCGACAGCAAAGAGGCCACCAGGAAGTTCCTCGGGATTATGGAAGCCGTCGACAAGCTCGGCGAGTTCCATTTCCGCGGAAACGATGGAAAGCGCCGGTGGCAGGCGCTGGGGTACGGCGAAGTCAAAGCCGAACTCCAGAAGTGGGCTGATGCTGGCGACAAGCCGGCCGTGACCGCGCTGGGAGAGTTGGCAAAGTTCGAGCGCTCGCAGGTGAGCGTGGTCGGCCCGTTGTGGGACGTGTTAGTTGACATTGTTCGTCCCGCGAACGAGGTTCAGTCCTACCGAGCACTCCGCCGCCTGATGGACGGCCTTGTGCAGAAAGGCGTGGCTGTTATCTCCCCCTCGTATCGCAGCTTCCCCGGCACTGGGGTCGTCCTGCGCAAGGAGGAAGCCCCGAAGAAGGAAGGTGAGGGCGGCTACATCTGCTTCGAGCCCGCCAAGGAGGGGCACGGCAAGGACAAGAAAGACGTCCCCATGGCTCGTGCCGGCTGGCAGTACTTGGTTAACGCCAAGAGCCGCCTCAAGGCAGCGGCCAAGGTGCCCCATCGCAACTAGCGGGACACGCCTTTGCATAACGTTGATTCACAGTAGCCAGAGATGACATCTTAGGCTACTTTTTTTACTTGCAATGTCTTTGTTGATTTTTAAAAAATTTTATGGTAAATTAAGTTTATTAAAAACACACAAAATAATGAACCCATTACTTAAAAATTTTATATTTGTTATCTTAATCCTTCTTGTTATCGGAGGAATTTTTAGTTTGCTTTATTTCCCCACTTCAACTCCAAATGAAGTATCCGTAACACAATTAGTTTCTGATATAAATAACAACAAAATCAAACAGATCACCACTTCCGGAGACACGTTGAATATTGTTTACACCGACAATAAAACTGCGACCTCAATGAAAGAATCTGGTACAGGATTAACAGACTTACTGATAAACTTGGGCGTCAATAAAGACAGCCTGCAAAAAGTTCAAATTTCAGAACAGCCGGCCCAGCAGGATTTATGGTCCTGGCTGACCCCGATTTTGGTCTTCGGCATTTTGCCCTTAATTGTGTTCGGATTTTTCTTTTGGACAATGATAAGACAGGCAAAATCAGGGGCTGTGCAAGTGTTTGATTTTACAAAAGCCAAAGCCCGGCTTTTCGGAGCCGAAGGCCATGGAAAAGAAAAAATAACCTTTAAAGATGTGGCCGGACTAAAAGAGGCAAAGGAAGAACTGGTTGAAATTGTTGACTTTTTAAAGTTCCCGAAAAAATATCTGGCAATGGGAGCCAAAATACCAAGAGGGGTTTTGCTTGTGGGAGCGGCCGGAGTGGGAAAAACCTTATTGGCAAGGGCTGTTGCGGGCGAAGCCAATGTGCCGTTTTTGTCAGTTTCCGGATCAGAGTTTGTGGAAATGTTTGTCGGCGTGGGTTCAGCGCGCGTCAGGGATTTATTTGCAACAGCAAAAAAATCTGCCCCTTCAATAATCTTCATTGACGAATTGGATGCAATCGGACGCCACAGAGGAGCTGGAATCGGCGGAGGACATGATGAAAGGGAGCAGACATTGAACCAGATTCTGGTTGAAATGGACGGCTTTGAGAAAGAAACAGGAGTTATAATTTTAGCTGCCACAAACAGGCCGGATATTTTAGACCCTGCCCTTTTAAGGCCGGGAAGATTTGACAGGAAAATTGTTTTAGATCCCCCGGATGTCCACGACAGGGAGGAAATCCTGAAAATCCACTCTAAAGGAAAACCCTTGGGAAAAGATGTTGATTTCAAAGAAACTGCCGAAAGGACCCCCGGTTTTACAGGAGCTGACCTTGCCAATGTCGCCAATGAAGCTGCCTTATTGGCTGCCAGGCAAAACAAAACCGTTATCGACCAAAAAGAATTTTTAGAGGCGATTGAAAAAGTTTTACTGGGGCCTGAGAGAAAATCCCATATTCTATCCAAAAAAGAAAAAGAGATTGCAGCCTACCATGAAGCAGGGCACGCTTTAGTTTCCACATTTATGCCCGAGACGGAACCTGTAAGAAAAATATCCATCATTGCCAGGGGCATGGCGGCAGGATATACGTTACAGGTGCCGTCAGAGGAAAGAAAGATGAAAACGAAAACCGGTTTTATGTCGGAAATTGCCACCCTGCTTGGCGGATACTGCGCTGAAAAAATAAAATTCGGCGAGATGACAACAGGAGCCTCAAATGATTTGGGCAGGGCTTCGGAACTGGCAAGGAAATTAGTTAAATCATACGGGATGTCGTCTTTGGGCCCGATTTCTTTTGGCGAAAAAGAAGAGCTGGTATTTTTGGGAAAAGAAATTTCTGAACAAAGAAATTATTCTGAAAAAGTTGCGGAAAGAATCGATGAAGAAGTCGACATAATTATAAAGGGAGCGCAGAAACAAGCAGAGATAGTTTTATTAAAACACAAAAATTTATTAGACAAGGTGGGAAAAGATTTAGTTGAAAAAGAAACCATTGAAAAAGAAGAATTTGAAAGAATAATCGGTGTCCATAAAAATAACAGCAAAAAATCATAAAGGGATTCCCCCTTTATGGGCCTGTAGCTCAGCTGGTTAGAGCACGGCTCTTATAAAGCCGGGGTCGATGGTTCGAGTCCATCCAGGCCCACCCAAAAAACTGACAATAACTATGATCGATTTTAATAGAGAAAAACCTTTAGAAAAAGAAGATTTTAGCCGCCAGTTGGAAGAAAATCTTAAAATGCAAAAAGATTGTGAAATTGAAATTGAAAGGTGTGAGGAGGCAAATGATTTTGAAAATTTGGATAAAACAAAAAAAACCCTTGAAATATTAAAAAATGAAGAAATAGAAATAAGAAAAAATTTATAAATTTAATACGGGCGCTTAGCTCAGTTGGTAGAGCATTTACTTGACGTGTAAAGGGTCATAGGTTCGAGTCCTATAGCGCCCACATAAAAATTTAGAGGCAACGTAGTTGCTTATAAATTTTTATTTAGAGCTGCTATGTGACGAGAACCTATCCCCCGAATTGCGACCGAGTCGTAACGAGGGAGGCAATGCCTTCGGGAAACTCTTCGAGTCCTATAGCGCCCACAATGGATATAAAAATAATTTACGAAGACAATGATATTCTGGTTATTGATAAGCCGGCGGGAATTGTGGTTTTTCCAGAAGGGCAAACCAAGGAAAATACCCTGATTGACGCTTTAATTGAAAAATATCCCGAGTTAAAAAACACTGGAGAACAGCCAAGATACGGAATTGTGCACAGATTAGATAAAGATACTTCTGGGGTTTTATTGGTGGCAAAGAACAACGAAAGCTTGATTTTTCTGCAAAAACAGTTTAAAAATAGAGAGGTAGGAAAGAAATATGTTTGCTTGGTTGAAGGAACGATAAAAGAGGACAAGGGGGAAATCAAATCTTTGATTGCCAGATCTCCCAAAGACGGAAGGAAACAAAAGGCTTACTCAGAAAATGGACCTCACCCAAAGTCAGCCAGGGAGGCTATAACAGAATATAGGGTTTTAGAAAGATTTAAAGATTACACACTATTAGAAGTTGAGATTAAAACAGGCAGACGCCACCAAATACGGTGTCATTTTTCTTATTTACATCACCCTATTGCAGGAGATAAATTATACTGTTTCAAAAATTCAAAGATTCCGAAGGGCTTGGCAAGACAATTCCTGCACTCGGCATATTTAAAAATCCAATTGCCGGGCGAAGAAATTAAAGAATTTGAATCAGGGCTGCCGGAAGAATTAAATAACGTATTAAAAAATTTACAGCCTAGCGAACAATAATGAATTCAGCGTAAATGAGGCACTAATGTATTCGATATATCAGATGGCCCCATTTCCGAAGTAGTCTTATTCACCTCGCTCAAAAGACCATGATAACATTATTAGAAAAATTTAATAAAGACCAATTGAAAGATTTGCCGGAATTAAGGCCGGGCGATACAATTAAAGTACACCAAAAAATAAAAGAAGGAGACAAAGAAAGAATCCAGATTTTTGAAGGATTAATTATCGCCAAAAAACACGGCAAAGGCATTCCAGCCACAATAACCGTAAGAAAGGTTGTTGATGGAATTGGAGTTGAAAGGGTTTTCCCGATCCATTCCCCTTCTTTAAGCAAAATAGAGGTTGTAAGGCATGGAAAAGTCAGGAGATCAAAACTTTATTACTTGAGGACAGCTAAGGGACAAAGAGCCAAGCTGAAGAAAAAAGATTTTGCCGTAGCCATCGCCGAAGAACCGGCCGCAGAATCGGTACCTGCAGAAACGACAGAAGCTAAAATAACCGAAGAAAAACCGGCATAATTAAGGAGTTGGCACGAGCGGACGTGGCGAAATTGGCAGACGCACTACCTTGAGGTGGTAGCGCCGCAAGGCATGCAGGTTCGACTCCTGTCGTCCGCACCGCAAAGGGCGCTTAGCTCAGTTGGTAGAGCACTTCATTTACACTGAAGGGGTCATAGGTTCGAGTCCTATAGCGCCCACACTTCGACTCGCTTCGCTCGCTCAGTGCAAGCAAATGCAAATGGCGAGCGAGGAGAAGTGCCCTGAGCCTGTCGAAGGGCATACAATTAATTACGCCGGGGTAGCTCAGTGGTAGAGCACTGCTCTGAAAAAGCAG